>Ga0105103_10000055_pt1 | contig 52636 bp, 75 predicted proteins | sample PPLLaktember2015_2_FD_79107 | JGI IMG/M metagenome (GOLD analysis project Ga0105103, IMG submission 79107) | Freshwater sediment microbial communities from Prairie Pothole Lake near Jamestown, North Dakota, USA - PPLs Lake P7 Core (6) Depth... | ecosystem: Environmental > Aquatic > Freshwater >...
TGCCCATAATTGCCAAAAACCAAATTTGGCCATGTGGCCATGATTGCCAAAAACCAAATTTGGCCATGTGGCCATGAAACTGTGTGAAACGTCGTACATGACTTTTCGACCGAGCCACCCTCGACTCGATGGTCAGTCGTGGTGCATAGTCGACTGTGGTCATGACCACAGTCGTCGTCGTCACGCACATGGTAACGGTCAGTATAAGTGTCCACCGACCGACGCCCGTCGTCGACGTCATGGCACTCAATAAAGGTACATGGTCGATTACGCGCTCGAATGCTTCGGACGTCGTGCACGACGACGAATTCATCGACGGCGCGCTCGAAACGTACCTGCTCGAGATTCCGTGCGGTGCCTCGATGCGCGCGGGCGCCGTCTCGTTCGAGCAAGCGTTCGACGCCGACGTGCCCGATCATGCGTTCGCCGAGGCGACGCTCCAGATGATGATGCACGCGCTCAGTCTCGTGCGAACCAAGTACGACGAGCGCGTGTGCACGACGACGAGCACGGACGTCGTGGGCGAGCCGTTTCTCGTCTTCCTCGAGACGGTGCTCGGCAGCGCACCCGATCCGCGCATGCCGCTCATTGTGCGCGTCGACGACGCCACGCGCCCGTTCATGCGCAACGTGCCCGACAACATTCCCGTCGTCGCCTATCGTCTCTGGCTCTTTGTGCGCGTCATTGACGAGGCGTACAATTACTCGCGCATCTTCATGGAGTCGATCAAGGACGCGGCGCGCGCGCACGCGGCCTACGTGACGCCCGGCCTCAAGCGCACGCGCGCCGACAAGCCCGACGCCGACGGCGACACGGGCGTCTCGTTGGCGTCGTACGCCGGCCCCGACGGCATCAAGTACGGCCACCAGCTCGGCCCGAACGAAAAGTGGCGTCTCCTGCGTTCGCTCGAGCTCTGGGCGCACGTGGCCGACGGCCTGCTTGGCTTTAAGCGTCTCGGCCGCTTCATTGCGCAGATTACGAGCAACACGACGGCACTCAATGACAACAAGGCCAATCCGCGCTACGTGCTCTCGCCGTACTTGTACTTTGAGCACCCGCACGCCGATGCCGATCCGCGCCAGCGCGAACTCGCGCGCTACATGATCAAGGCCGAAGGCAAGCGCTGGACCTTTGCCGTGCCCGATCGCGTCGTGCGCGTGCACGCGACGGACCAGAGCATCGAACGGCTGCGCAAGAAGATCTTTCCCGACTATCAAGTGCGTTCGATTGGCAACGACGCCGTCGAACGCGAGGTGCTTCGCCAGCGCCAGCGTGCCGTTGCGCGAATTTCGCGCGCCATCGTTGGCAGCGGCCCGAACGCCGTGGCCGAGCGTCGCATGGTGCACGTTGATCTGCCGCCCGGTGCCGCTGGCGACATTGATTTGCTCGGTCTCGCGCCGGCGGCACTCGCGTCGCCCGTCGACGACGAGTGGGACGCCTCGTTGTACGACGACAACGAGGCGCCGCGCCTGCGTCCGCGCGTGCAGCAAGTGACGGGCGGCGTCGATTACGAGTCGATTATGCGCGTCATTCGCTCGGTGCCCAACACGACGCCGACGGGCGACTTTGAGCTCGTCGACGGCAACATGATTGCTCGCGAAGACTTTGAAGGTTCGACGTCGTTGGCCGCACAGCACCTGCTCTCGGCCACTGATCATCCGAATCGATCGCCGTTTCACTTGGTGCGCCACACGGGCGCGCGTCTGGCGGCTGATTTCTTGGAGCGCATGAAGTCGATGAGTCGCGAGGAGGCGCGCGCCGAGTACGAGCAAATACGCATGCGTCTCTTCAACGACTACTCGAACACGTGCTGTCATCGCACGGACAAGGTATCGGCCGAGGGTTCGGCGATGAATGGCTGGTTCGAGGCGCGCGTCGACGAGGACCGGGCGTGGCTCGGACACGAGGAGCCGCGTCTCGACGCTGACATGTCGACGTTTGGCAATCACATTGGCCGTCACATGCTGTTGCTCGAGAACTCGTTCATTACCTTTGCCCATCTCATCATTCTCACACTCCAATTCGGCTCGCTCGACGCGTATCGTCACGCCTTTGACATGCACTTTAATGCGCTGCTCACGGGCCCGAACTCGGCCGGCAAGTCGCACGTCTTCAAGCACATGGCAGCGACGCGCATCGACACGACCGTGAAGAAGGTCGACACGCAGACGGGCAAGGCCATGTACGTCGACACGGATCACAACGATCGCATCAATTACTCGGAAGAGGTGAAGCCCGATCAATTTCGCGACGCGAAGGGCGGTGGCAACGACGAGGCGGAAGCGTCGTGGAAGGAGATTCTCACGAGCATGACGCGCGTGCTGCTCACCTTTACGAAGCTGGCCGACGGCCGCCGCTCGTCGCGCATCGTCTACTCGCAGCACATCATGACGTTCTTTGGAGCGTCGAATATCGATTCGTCGAGCTTCACGGCGGCAATTCAGTCGCGCTTCTCGTGCATTCACATGTCAGAGACGCGCCGCAGCGATCGTTGCACCGAGGAGATGCAGGGCGTCGAGGAGACGCTCGGCCATTACGCGCGCACGCTGCGCCGCGAGTACGTCGACGAGATGTGCTCGGAGCAGTACCTGCACTATCACATTGAGAAGCTCGTCGCTGTGCACGCGCTCACGCAAGTGACGACGGCCGCCTTCGATGCGATCAAACAACCCGTGCGCCGCTATCTGCGCGAGCGCTACAACATTGTGCTCAAGACGCGCACGCTCGCGCGCGCTCACATGCTCGTGCGCAAGTACGTCATGACGACGCGCTGCGCGCACCTCTTCTCGAGCCCGGCGTCGCCCTTCTTTCGCACGCCCTTTACCATCTATCAACTCATGACGCTCGACGAGCTGCTCTACGACGACGAGGAAATGGCGTGCTTCGCGCTCGAATCGCTGCGCCACGAGATTATCGACAAGGAGCGCCCGCATCTCATGTCGTTGCTCGACACGGCGTACGTCGCTGGCGCCAAGGCGGCGGCGCTGGCTGCCGGCGATGCCGGCATTGACGTGCGCATGCGCGCCGTCTACATGATGCCGCTGACCAAGATCAAAAAGACTCACGCGCCGTCGATGCTCGACAACAAACGCCGTCGATACGCCGACGTTGCCGCCGAGTCCATGACGGAGGCAATGATGAGCACTGACGCCGAGTCGACGTACTCGAAGGAGCACATGTTCGCGTACTATCGCTTCGGGCTGCCGCTCGAGTCGTTGGCGCGTCGCATCGCGGCCGCGAGCGTGCGCACGGCGATGCAGCTCTCGGTCGAGGACGTCGAGAAGCTCATTGTGCGCCTCTCGCGCGACGACATTCTCACCGATCAGTATCGTTGGAACTCGATTGTGCACGCGCCCGAGATTGACGAGACACGCGCGCGTGTCTCGTTGCCGGCGGCGCTCATCACGACGGACGCCATTTTCATTGCGCTGCAACTCTTTGGTGCCACCGATCCGCTCACGGAAGCGATTGCGTACGCGCGCTCGAGTCATCTCGATCGCGAGCGCAAATACATTACCGCCTCGATTCTCGACTCGGAGCATCCGTATTTACTCAAGACGGTGACCGTGCGCCCCGACGACGGTCACGACCACGCGATTACCGATTACGGCAATCAAATAACGGCGTCAGTGTACTTTGGTTCGGCGAGCGTCGCCGAGTCGGACCACATTACGCGCGACTCGATTAGCAGTGCGCACACGCGTCTCACGGTGCACTACAACGAACTGTCGCGCCGCGCTCGCGCCAAGGCACTGCATCTCGACGCCAACGACCCGGCCGTGTGCAACGTGGCCAAGTACGACGAGTACGAGTGCGGCGTCACGGAGCCGGGCGATCCGATGTACTTGCGTCGCATGCGTCGCTACGTGCTCGACGAAGGCGGCTCGTATCCCGCCGTCATTCTCGGCGCGATTGTTGCCGACGACGCGTAATTGTCGAGCACCGTCTTCAAGTATGTTAAAAATTCGCACGCATGGTGAATGTCGGCGCGGCAACAGGCACGCGAACAATAATGCGCCAACGAGCACAGATTGCACACGACCGTCGTCGTTATGTGCCGATTGCACCGATAACAGTAGTCATTGTACCGAGCCACGAGCTCGTCGATGCCGTGGCGCGCGTCGTCGAGCGTTCGCACAATCGTGGCGTCGTCGCCAATCGTGTCGTCAATGTACGCCACAATTGCTCGCGACGCGATGCACGCCTCGTCGTACGTCATTTCCACGCGAATCACAACGTCGGACGCGACGTCAAAGTCGTCGGGCACCGTGGCGCCGGGCACGAATCGAACGCGAATGCTCGTGAAATCGAGCCATGCGCCAACCGTCGACGGCGTGGCATCGCCGCGTCGAACGAGCGCGACGAGCGCGTGTAGATGCGGCAACACGAACGCCGCGCGTCCACTCACGAACCAGACGCCCGGTACGCTGTTGACAATGAACCAGCCGCGCGAGTAGCGGAATCCACTGACGAGCGCGCGTTGCTCAAAGATTAATCGCATCATGGTGACAATGGCAATGTCGACGCGAACTTCCATTTACGTCGCGACGCGAGCGCGCTTGGCCGACGGTTGTTGCGGCGGCAGTAGCCTGCCGCGCGGCAACGCATTGGCCACGATTCGTTTCGTCGACGCCAGCGGCGTCGATGCGCAACGAATATTAATGACAAAGAGCGGCGTCGCGGCGACGTTGGCGTCGGGCGTGAACCACACGTACGCCGCAGCAATGGCCGCCGCGTGCTTCGTCGTCAGGTACTCGAGAAAGTCGAGCGTCACGACGGGCATGTGCTCGAAGCAGAGCGTGTAGCCGACGACTGCCGCGCCAACGGACTCGGACGCGTCGTCGTCGACGACAATGGTCGATTCGGACGCGGAATCGCCAACGCCGCCACGAATGCGTTCGTACCAGACGCTCATCGTCGCTGGAATGCGTGCCAACGAGTTGTACACGTCGTCGACGAGCGCGTCAATCGTCGCGCAATCGGCCTTGTCCGGCACGCTCGCGGCGTCGTACTCAATGTCGACGTGCCGCGCCACGCGCGTGGCGCGCGCGACGTACGCCGACGTTGTCGGCTCGCCGCGCGTGACGTCGACGTCAATCGAACGCGTTGCGCAATTGAGACGCACGGCCGTGATGCGCGCCGATGCGCTCACGATTGCGCGAACGTGCGCGCTCGACACGACGTCGAAACCCGACGTCAAGCGCACTTGAAAAGCGTGCTCGTGCGTCTCGAGCACGTAGCCGAGATCCTTGGCGCGTGTCTGATTGCCAAACGTTTCAATGATATTTGCCGCCACAATGGCGTCGGCCGTTGCGCCGTCGAGACGACGCAGCAGTCGAGCGCGCTCGTCGTCACCGAGACGCATCGGCGTTGGTCGTCGTTCATTTTACGACAAGTACACGAGCGCAAACGACGCTCGCAACAACACGAGTGCGAGCACGAGCGTCGTTGTGCTCGCGAGCGCACACGACCGATCGACGCTAATACAGCATCGCTGGGCGCGCAAGTACGTCGAGTGTGGCACGAGCACGTCGAAGCCGCGCGGTCGATGCTCGACAACGAACGCTCGCGTTTCAGCGACCCACGTCGGCGAGAAGACGGGCGGTGCATTCGACACGCGCACGACGTCGAGCACGTCGCCCGTCTCCGTGACGAGTTCCGAGTCAAAAGCAATCGTCATGGGCGCCTCGACGAGTCGCGTCCAGCGAGCAATGAGCGCCGCGCGTTGCGAGCGAATGAGTTGTGCTTGATGCAGCGTGTAGCGCGGATAAAAGGGATTCATTGTCGTCGTTAGTCGCCGTTCACTCAATCGAGCATACTGGCCAGTATCGCTTCGTCGTCGTCACGAACACGCTTGTCGCTCGCGTCCGGTGCTGCTTCAATGGCCGGCAGCGACGGCGGGGGCATCAGCGCGCGCGGCGCGCTCGAGCTGCTGCAATTCAATGCCAAATCCATGTTCGACGTCGACTGGCGCGACGAGAACGAGTCGCGAATCTCGCGAATCTTGCGAATGACGGGAAAGGGAATCGCCTTGACGCCGTAGCCGTCCTCGGCGGCCCACGGCGCGAACATACACTCGATTTCGACGAGCGTCGTGCGCTTCGTCAGCGGGCTCCACGACGGATCGGGAATCGCGACGCTCGTGCCCGGTGGCGTGTACATCGGGCGCGGCAGCTCGGAGCCGTCAAAGTAGTTCGTGTACTTGAAGCAATTCCACACGCACTTCTTCGCGGTCATTGACGCCAGCACGGCCGACCACGTCGCTGGCGACGCCGGCGCCAGCGTTATCGAATCGGGCGCACCGAGTTTCATGCCCTTGACGAACTTGCCGTCGAACTTCCAGACGGCACGCTTGAGTTCGAGCGACATTGTCTTGAGCTTCGCGCCCGGTGCATCCAAGTACGTGCGTTTCTTGACGCCCTCCTCGTCGTAGTCGTCGGGATTGGCGAACATGTGCTTCGTCTGCAAAAACGACTCGAGCTGCGCCGCTTCGATGCGCGTGCGCAACGGCTCGTTCTTCGCCATGACGGCCACGAGCGATTGCACGTCCTTGTACGCGGGCTCCGTCTTGGAGCGCTGCGCCGCGTCGAGTTCGAGCTTGACCTCGTACACGAGCACCGCATTCTTGGCCTCGTTGATGAATTTGATGTAGTCCGTCGGCTCGGCCTTGTACACGCTCGTCAGCAGACGACGACCCGTCTCGTAGACGCGTTGGAAGAAGAGACGCTGCTGTTCCATCATCTGCGGACGCAGACGACGCGTCTCCTCGTCGCTGCCCATGGCGACAGTGATCTTAAATTTCGCCTTGTCGCGCGAGTACGCCGTCAAATCCTTCTTACCCTGCATAAACGGCTTGCCGAGATTGCCTTCGAACGTGTCCTCGGGGAAGGTGGCAAGCAGCGGCGGCGACGTGATTGAGAAGGTGCGCTTCGTGTCGTTGGCGTACACGGAGAAACCCTTCTCGTCGGAGAACTTGATTTGCGTCACGTCGACGACGTCGAACATGGAGTCGTTGACATGGACAGAGGCGGCGGTGGCGAGCGTCGGCGGCATCGTCGTTGGTTGGTCGACGTTTACTCGAGTCGCGGCACCTTCTCTCGCCGCTGCTCGTCGGCGAGATTGCGTTGCGGCCACGGCGCAATCGACTCGTCTACCGACACGTGACGGTGGCCAAATCGCAGCGCTGGCGCGTAGCGTGCCAATACATTGAACGTCGTCGCGAGCTTGCGTGCCTCGGCGCTCGTACCAAGGGCCTCGATGCGCGCATGCAAGCCGGCAAAATCGTACCCCGAGCCGAGTCGCTCGGAGCCACGCTGCACGCCAACAATGTACGCCGACGGCTGCTTGTCCGTGTACGAGTGAATGCCACGCCAATCGGCACGGCACCGTCGCGCCGGCTCGCTGGCGCGTTGTCCGCGTGCGCGCGCCGCTTCCCACTCGGCCAGCGGCACGCCGAGTGGTGCATTGTCGTCGTCGTACATGCCACTGAGCGATGTGACATTGACAGTGTCAGTGTAGACGCCGTCGAGTTCCGCGACGACATTGTCGCGCGCGACAATGTCGTCGTCGGGACGCGCGCGACACGCATCGTCGTAGCGGCGCGCCGCCGTGGCCACACGAGCACGAAGACGCGCCTCGCCAACGTCGTCGATAAACAGCGACACGGGCGTGAAATCGACGTGCACGTACGCCCACACGTCGTGCGCACGCACTTGGGCGGCACTGGCCACGTCGAGTGACGGCAGTGACCATCGTTGTGCCAGACGCTTGAGTGTCTCGAGTCGCGAACCGATTGTCTGGAGAAAACGGCGCGTCGACGCGCCAAAGAGCGTTGCTGCCTTGACGACGGCCGATACTGGCACGTCAATGAGCGAGCGCGCCGCCACGACGCTCGCTCTCAACTCTTCCAACTCTGCTTTGTTTGTCGCGTCGGCAATCAGTGCTTGAATGTTACTAGCAATCCGTGCTTGAAGATCACGATTGCGTTCGTACGCTAGCCGAAGCACCGCGTCGTACGTAAAGTAGCGTGTGCGCCACTCGTGGCGATGCGTCTCGAGTGCGAGCAGCGACTCGTCGTCGCGCTTGTCGGCAAACGTGTCGTCGAGCGACGGCACGTAGCCGTCGTCGACGCGCGTCAAGCCGAGCTCCTCGGCTGCTCGTTCGATCTCGACGTCAATCGTGCCATTCAGTGGATGCGCGCGCCACTCGCACTCGCCAAAGACGCGCGGTGTCGACACGTCGTAGCGCGCCGTCTCGCAGCGCACGCACGACGCAAGCAGCCGGAGCGTCAAGGAGCCACTGGCGACGACGGCACCGGCGGCATCTGTCGCAACAACGTCGTACACACCGGCATCGTCGACGGTCAGTTTCTGATTGAATGTGATCGTCGCCTCGATTGCATCGGGTTCCGACACGGTTTTGTTGTTGTGCGACGTCGAAAATGTATAGGGCTGGGCATTGGCACTGCCGTCGGCATTGACGACACGCACGACAATGTCGCGGCGACTCGCGTCGTTGACGTCGCGCTCAACGACGAGCGGCACGTCAATGACGGGTGGCATGCGCGCCAATTGTGCTCGCGCTCGCGCAAGACGCGCCTCCGTCTCCGTGTGTATGAAGCGTGCCGCGTCGCGCAGTCGAAGTCGGCGCACACGCAACATCTCTTCCGTCGGATCAATCGAGTAGACGCGCGCCGCTTGCAGCGCACGCAGCTCGAGACGCAGCCGTTCGTCGAGCGTCGGCGTCGGCACGAGCGCCTGGAGTTCGACTTCGAGACGTATCGTCTCGCGCACCGCGCGCACGAGTTCCGTCGTGCGCTCGCGCGCATACGTTATCATCTCTTGCGAGCGTCGGCCGACGTCTTCGTTGTTGGCGTCCGTCTCGAGTTGCGACTTGACGCGTCGCACAAAGACGTCTGCATCACGGTTCGAGGCCTCGTAATCGAGCAGCCATGCGCCCGACATTTCGCGCACCGGCAAGTAGTGCACAATTGCTCGGCGATACTCGCGCACGTCCGTCAATGGTGCACCGCTCCGTTCGTCGTCGAGGTACTTGATAAAGAGTACTTTCAATTCGTCGAGCGTCACGGCCGACTCGCTCCAGTCGTAATGACGAATGGCGGCACGAAAACGATTGCGCACGCCGTCGACGAGCGCGCGAATGATTGCGTTGGGCTCGCTCGCCAGTTGAGCACGAGCAACGAACGCGTCGATGAACGCCGCATCTCGTTGCGGCGACGTCTTTGTGATCCACTCGCGCAACAGCACATTGGCTTCATCGATTTGTTCGGCTGTACGTACGCCCGTCGGCACGCGCGCAAACACGGGCAGTGGTCCTTGCACAAAGAGCGGCGTATCGTTGGCGTCCTTGGGCAACGCGCGCACGGCGGCCCACACGTTGGCCGTGTCCGAGAGCGCGAGCGCCTCCTCGTCAATCTCCTTGGCGCCAACTTTGACGAGGAGTGCGCGACGAATCGACTCGTTACGTTCGTCGCGCACCGAATCCGGTTTTGCCACGTGCGCCGTCTCGAGCAGTACGCCAACAATCTCCGTCTCCGTGTCCTCGAGCACGTCATTGTCGCGCGGCACCGTAAAACAACCGCGCGCCGGCACGCGCTCAAAGGCGTTGAGCCACGTCGAGGCGCGGTCGCGGGCGCGCGCTTGCGTCTGTAATTCACGCACAATGGCGGCGTACTCGCGTCGGCGAACGAGATACTCGGGATTGACGACGCGCATCGTCAGACCGTCGAGCCGACGGCCGTCGGCGGCGACGATGCGCGGTAGCGCACCACTCTCGACGACGACGAGACGTGCCGCCTCCTCGGCGCCGAGCACGTCGACGGCAAACGAGAACGACTCGACGCCAAGCGTCGTCATTGATCGGTGACGCTCGAACAACGCGGGGTGGTTCTTATACATTGGATCGTATCCGTTGTGCACGTGAATGTCGTCGCTCGAAGATCCCGACACTGATCTCTTTGGCGGCACCACGAACTACGACGATGCGCCAGCGCTCACGGTCTTTATGAGCGAGCTGGCGGGACCCGTCGACGACGAGCCGACACACAGTCTTCGTCGCCGGCGCCGGCCGCCGCCGCTGCCGACGTCGCCGCCGCCCGTCGTCGTTGTTCACTCGACGCCGCCAACGGAGAATGGCAATCTGGGTGAACGCATTCGCTCAGAAGTGCGTCGACTAGAAGGTCACCCCGATCAACCCAAGACACTGCCACCAACGCCACCACCGCCGCCACGGCGCACGCGCAGCATTTGCACGCGCGTGCGCGACTGGTACGAGTTGCTCGTGCACGACACGGCCCGCGCGTGGGCACCGCGTCTCGAGCGCTGCTACCGCGCACGCAAGGCGCTCGAGTGCGTCATTGGCTGCGTCGCGCTCGTCGTTGTGCTCGTGCTCGTCTGGACGTCGTATCGTTCCGATCCGACGGCCTTTGTCGACGACGTGGCGCGCGCGTCGTACGCTCGACACGGCCATCACGGCGTCGATTTGACGCGCGTGTCGGCCGAACTCTCGTGCGCCGAGCTGTCGTCGGGCGCCGTGCGCCGGCCGCACGCAGCCGAGGAGCCGTCGCTCGGTCGTGTGCGCGACACGGCCGAGGCGCTCATGCACGCAGACGCGCTCGCGTGCCTGTGTGCACCGATGGTGGCGTCGTGGCGTCGGTACGTGGCCGTGCGCACGGCCGACGACACGATTGTGCACGCGTACAATCCCGCGATTGATCGCGACTGGGACGGCTCGATTGACGCGTCGACGCGCATCGACGTGGGCGTGGCGGAGGTCGACGAGAATCAGCGTCAACTCTTTCCCGAGCGCCATCGCGGCGACGTGACGCTTGAACGACGCACCGCCGTTCGCCTGACGTATCGCGACGTCGAGTGCGCAGCGGCGGCCATTGTCGTGCAACGGCATCGAGCGTACTGCGTGCAAGCGTGCATCGATTTACTCGACGGACGGAGCGTGTACGACGTCGCTGCTCAAACCACGGCGCCGTAAACGGTCGATTGCATGTCGAGAATTTTTGTTCGCATCGCGAGTCCTTCCCGATATCGAGTTGCTGGCGCAAACCGTCGTCCAGCCGACTCGCCACTCCACGTCTTGAGCGCAGTCAAATACGCATCTTTGTTGATAAACGTCTTCTTCAATGTTCGCATCCACTCGCGAAGCATCTCCATCGAGCTCCATGTACCCTCGGGCGACGTCATCCACAGTAGCGCCGCCATTGCAATACCAGAGCGATTGCATCCGGCGAGACAGTGAACAAGAAAGGCACCCGCGCGTCGGTTCTCGTAGTGCTCAATGTACAACTTGCCAAGCGCATCGAAAAAGGCGCCCGGCAGAGGGTCCAGCGAGTTTTCAACGACTGGCAAAGGTCGATACGCTATGCCGAGACGGCCGTACATGGTCACGTCGGCGGCACTGGGGCGATCCGGTTCGTCTGCAGTCATAAGATTGACAATTGTTGACACGTTCCACTCGGTTTTGAGTCGATTGATCGCATCTGGACCAGTCACGTCGCGGCGCCCACTCACAATGAGCGTTGGAAGCGTCCCTCGTGCAAACGACACTGACTCGACGCCAATTGATTTTTGTTCAATGTCACAGACGGCATTGCCTTCGTAATCTCGTTTTGGACCACCACTGACGGCGAGCGTCAGCAACGACGACGACGGCGCGCGTGGTGCGCGTAAGAGCGCGTGAATATCCATGCGCGATTGTCGTTGCATGCTCGCAGTTTATACTCAAAATGCAATACCGTAGACGTCGCGCACGTCGGCGTCGCGCGTCGCGTCAATAAACACGTCGGCCAGTCGTTGGCGCGTGACGGCGTCGGTGCCGCGAATCGATGCAATATGCAATATTTCCATAAAGATGGGAACGCGCTCGTCGGAATACCGTAGTCGCGCTGTAACGTCAAACGGACGATTGTCGTTGGCGACATCGAGTCCGTATACAGCTCGCGCCACGAGCGTGCGCACGGGCTCGTTGCCGTCGAGATCGAGTGTGTACGATCCGCCGCCAAATGGAGCATTCACACGAAAGCGCAAGCGTCGTTGCACAACGACGCTTGGCGACGGTAATGGAATGTAGAGATGTTGCAACATGCTATTGACGAGATCGAGCGACACGGTGCGTGGATGATAATTGCCCCGAAGACTAATGGTGCCGTTGATGTCCGTCATGTTTTGCCGAGTGTAGACTGACTCCAACGATGCGCTATTCGCATATCGTTCGTGTGCCGGTCGGGCAAATCGCGTACCGTCAATGATCATTTCGACGGTAGTGATGACGAATGCCGAACGAACGACAAACATTGACCAAACGTCTCGTGCTTCCAACAACTCGCGACACGTCGTCACGGCAGCCGCCGGCGAGAGATTGACGTACGGCGGCGTCACGCGCGTCGAACCCCATCGTGCGGCACGAGCGTCGCTACTCGGCGAAAAGGTGGCCGTTGCAAATGATTCAATGAGCACGCGAAAGAGTATGCGCCACGCCGTTGGCTCGTCGAGCCGGTCGCGTTGGATGTACGCGCGCAGCATGGGTGGCAACGGAGCATTGGCGGCGGGAAACGCGTCAGGGAAACACCGTTGCGTCATGGTGCGCCACACGTATGGATACCGTGCGAGAAGGCTCGTCAGCCGAGTATTGAGCGTGCGCGACACGAGACGCAGTCGATCGAGTGGCACCACGGGATCGATTGTCAAGAGCGCGTACAGCGCATCGACGCTCGTTTCTCGTTCCAATGCGTGTATCACTTCGTCGTCGTTGGTGAGCGCACGTTTTGGACCACTACTGAACGGCAGCGTCGCTGCCGCTCGAGGCGCGCGCAAGAGGGCACGAATGTCCATGCGTACGACGACTCATTGCACTACTTTATACACGTTAGCGTCCGCGACGCAGCCGCCCCAGCGTCTGGGCCAAGTGCGCCTGTCGCTGCCGATGTTCGCTGGCCGTCGCCGACGCAATCGTTTTGCGAGCACACACTTGCACGCGCGGCACGCCTTCACGCTTGCAGTACGCGGTAAACGAGCCCGGGTGCTTAATGGCGCCGGCGATCCAATTGTGTTTTGGCATCGTGTGCGCGTACACGCGCGCCGACGGTGCTCTTATAGCGTCGTCGAACAACCATGATCATGATTCTTTTGCTCACTTCGTTTGCCATTGTGCGCGCGTGTGTCACTTCGCATACAGGGCTCGATTGTATAGCAACGCCGACGTGGAAATCGAATTGGGAAAGACCTTACATCTGTACACTCGATTTCAGTTCCAACGAGCAATTTGTGATCAAAGTCGCCGGTCCAACGACGCTCATGATTGTACCGCAAGCAACGGGACTGACGCGATTCCGATTGACTGCGTCTCGAAACGAGTCTGCATGGCCATGTCCCTTCTACACGATCCACGATCAGGTAGTAGGAGGTGGACGGTTTGATCTTGCCTTTGATCAGAATGTCACCAATGCACCAGTGCTCTTCGCATTGCCCGAGAACATTACGTACACAGTGGGTGTCGTTGGCTGGCAGTACGGGTACACGGAACTCGAAGAATGCTATCCACAATGTCCCGTCAATGTCACGCGTGCGTACGAACGGTACCACCAAGCGCCACAATACAGTTACGTGTGGGCTCTACAACAGAGGACGATTGCGTGGGGTTTTACGTCGTATTCGTGGTGGAATCCATTACGAGCCGGCAGCATCTTGGCAACGCAACCACCACGCATGACGTTCGCCTATCGTACGTGCACGACTGATTGTGTGCTGCCGTGCACCAATTGCCCGTACGATCGTGTGTGCAACGTCACGTCGGGTGCGTGCCAGTGTTCGTACGGCACGTGCGACGACGGCGTCACGTGCATTGGGCCCGGAGTGTGTCCCGGCTCGGCGTCGACGAGTGGTGCCGCGCGTCGAGCCGGACGATGGTGGTAAACGTCGACTCACCATGGCGGCCGTGTATCGTGCCTTTTTCGAACCGCGCGATAGCGACGCGTGGCGCCTCGTGCGTGGCACAGCGTCGTACGACGACGACGGAGCCACGCTCGTGCTCGACGACGCAAGCACGCTCGCGCTCAATGCGTCGACGTCGCTCGCGCTCGTCGTCAATCGCTCGTGTTTCGATTGGTTCTACGACTTTTCGTTCGAACAAGCGAGCCTGCCGACGGCAACGATGCTCGTCGGCACGAGTTCGACGAGCTTTCAGCTCGTTGCCGGTCCCACGTACTCGTACGCGCTCGTTGGCACGTGCGTCAACGCAACGTCGTCGTCGTCGTGCCAGTACTATCGTATGCCAGGTAGCAGTGCACTGACGAATGACGTCTGGATGCGCGCGTGGTTCTCGTTTCGCGAGCCGGGGACGAGTTTTTCGTGTGTCATTCGTACCGTCGACACGTCGCGCATCGTCTACTTTCGTAGTTTTACCACTGAGCGTCCGCCGTCGGCGACGGTGCCGCTGACGCTCAGTGTCGTCGACGGGCGATTGCTCGTTCGTTCGATGCTCATTTCGTCGCCGTGTCTTGTGGCGACGACGTCGACGTCGAATGCCACGACGACTGATGTGTCGTCGACGTCAGAGACGACACCAATCGAAACGACGATGACATCAATCGAAACGACGATGACATCAATTGAAACGACGACGACATCAATCGAAACGACGACAACACCAATCGAAACGACGACGCACGAAACGACAATAACGATGCAAAATACATCGTCTCGTGAATCAACACGTGCACTACGTGACAATGTCGATACAATACCGTCGCCGCCACAATCGCATGCATTCGTCATCGTGACGCTCGTGCTCATTGCCTTCATGGCCTTAGTCGTGTACGCCAACACGACGCGTCGCGAACGTCGTCTGCAACGCTCGCGCGAGCAACGGCGTCGTGTGCACGATGTGATGCGGCACAATGCGCGCGTTCGCAACGAGGATGGTACATTTACGAACTTCACGCTGCCATTGCCACGTGAAGCAGTGGCGTACGTTGAAGAATTGAGCGACGTTGAACGCGACGACGACGACGACGACGGCGACGATGCCGAAGACGACGAAATCATCGAGGAGGAGCAGTAGTGCATTGCGGCGGCGGCGACGACATTTCCTGTTGTTTGGCCACAAATTGGGCATACGCCACGGGATCAATCATCATTGGCAGCTGATGCGAGGCACTCGCGTGTCCGTGGCGCAAGCTGACGAAACCAATAAACGATAGTAGCTGAATGACAACGAGCGCAAAGAGCCCGAATCGCGCCATGCTCCAGAGCGTGTCGGTCACATTGAATCCAAACAAAATACACACGCCCTGATCGCAAAACTTGAGTTCGTCCATCAAGTCGTGAAACGCGAGCGCCGCCGGCGATTGGCTGAGCGTAATCGTAGCACGCTCACAGCCATTGTAATTCTCGAGCAGCGCGCGCGCGCTCGCGTCCGTGCACGTCGATTGCCGCACGTAGACGGCCGCCTTGCCGTACTCGAGCGAACGCCGTGTCCATGCGCTCGAGTACGGACCAACGAAGAGACGCCACACCTTGGCAAAGGCAAAGGCCGACGTCACGCAGACGACAAAGTAGAAGAGCATCTTGACGAGCGTGCGCTGACGCTGCCGCGCGTCGGCATCGTAGTTCATCGTCGTCGACGTCGACGTTGACGTTGCACAATATACTCAGGCTTTACTCATCATCATCGACTGAGCCACGGCCACGAGCTGGCCGACGCGTTGGGCGACGACGTCAACGTCGTCAACGTCGCGTGCGTCTTTGACTTGGTATGTCTTGCCCGTTCGCGCATTCGAGTGCTGCGCGTCGACGAGCTCAAAGAGAAAGCCCTCAATGGCAACGATGCCCGTGGGAAACCGATCGTCGGGCCCGCTCGACTCGTAGAGCAGCGCGCGCCAGCCCCATTCGCTGCCCGCGCGTGCCATGACGTCGGCCGTGCGCCGGCACATGGCCAGCGGTCGCGGCTCGTAGACGCGCTTCGACGCGTCTAGTGGCTCGGCGCCGACGTCCGTGAGACCGCCGTACTGTGGCTGGTACACGAATTGCTCGGGATCGAGCAGCTTCGTGCGCTGGCGACACTCGAACATCGAAAATAAGTGGAGCGGCTCGACGACGGTGCTATTCTTGACGGGCACGAGCACCGACTCGCCGTACATCTTATTGATCAGTAACACTGTCGACCACTCGTCGCACACGCCAATCGCCGGCTCGTCGCTCGTCGAACGCGTGGCCGCCACGACGTAGCGTTCGAGTGCGCCGCCGAGCGCGTCGAGTGCGTACGTGCACGTCTTGTGCATCAAATGCTCGGTGCCAATGGCCACGTCGCCGTCGAGGGCCAGCGAACGACGTGGTTCGACGTCGTCGCGCGACGGACGTTTTCGTTTAGCGAGCATCGTTGTCGGTCGCTGCTGCTTCGAGCGACCGCTCGAGCAGCGCGGCAATGTAACCGTGTGGCGACACTAGCACTGTCGGCGTCGTCGTCGTCGACGTCGGCGCTGCGTCCATGGGCAACGCAACGTGCGATGTGGCATCGAGTTTCGTTGCCAGCGTGCCGTTGCCAGTGTGCGCGAGCACGGCGAGTAGTAGCTTGCGATGCTCGGCGAGTTTGCGCTGCAGCGCCGTGGCAATGTCCTTGTAACCACGCACGCGACCCTCGGCTTGGAGCGTGGCAATCGTCACGGCGCCGTCGGCCAGGACGCGCGCGCACTCGTCGCCGAGCGGCGTCGTCGTCGGCGCAGCAGTCGCTCGTCGTTTCGACGGCGGCGGTGGCGACAAATCGTCGTCGTCGTCGTCGTACGTTGCCATGTACGCGTCGCGCAGCTCGTTGAGCGTCTTGCCGCTCGGCACGTGCCGAATGCGCTCGTAGCCCGACGGATTCGTTGAACTCGGCTCGCCATGGTAGTACACGCGTAAACAATCGTTGGTCAAGTTCGACGGCAGTCGATAGTACGAGTGCGCGTCGTCCGAGCGATCGGCGAGCGTGTGGAGCGCGTGGCGCGGTAGCGCGAGAAGACTGTCAATCGTCACGTGCCCGTCAAAGACGCGCTCCTTGTACGTGAATCGAATCGTGTCGTTGGTGCGAATGAGATCGACGAGCTTCAAGTGCGCAAGACGCACGTGCTTACGGTCGTTGGCGTGCGCACTCTCACGACGTCGCATTGCGCGTTGGTCCGCGTTTACGTGCGCGCCACCTTGGCGGCCGGTTGGACGAATTCATCGTCCGACGACGATTTGGATGATTCGTCTTCCGACGACGATGAGGCAATAAAAGAATCAAATTCGTCGTCGTTCGTTTCCTCGTCGGAATCGTACGACGATTCCGACTCGTCGCTCGCCTCCTCGCCGTCGAGACCATAGGCTTCGAGCATTGCCGTGACGCGCGCGCCCATGGCATTGAGCTCGAGCACATTCGTCGCCGCCGCCTCGACGACGGCCGCCACTGCTTCGGCCGTCTGTTTGCGTGCAAGTTGTACGAGCACACGCTCGAGCGTGTGCTCGTGCGCTCGTACAATGCGCACCGCCGTTTCGAAGCCCGGTAGTGCGGCGCTCGCTCGCGCGTCGTCCTCGTAGTAGTCGCGCGTCATGACGAGCCGCGACACGAGCAGCGCGAGCGCACGACGGAGAACGACGTAATCGTCGACGAGCGACTTGGTCAACCCCACGACGTGTCCCTTGCGCGCGTCGGCACTCGGCGCCTTGCCGAGGTGATCGTAGTAGAGGCGCACGCAATCGAGTGCGCCCGTAACGCCAGTGGCATTCTCGCGCAGTATTCGCTCGTCGTGGCGCGACAACGTCGACGTCGTCATTGTCGTCGGTCGGCGTTGCCAGTTGATTTCGTTGCCATGAATGTGTATCGTGTCGTGAATTCATAGAGACTCGTTTCGCGATTGCGCGCAAAACGCTCGATTGTCGTGTGCTTGCACTCGCCGCACACCCACGTCATGTCGGCAGTGCCGTTGGATGGCGTCCAGGCTTCGGGCTCGACGAGCGTCGCGGCACACTTGCCACACGAGGTCGTCGTCGTGTACGGAAGACTGGTCTTGTTCGTTGGAACAGACATTTGGTCGTCGCTCACCAACGAGCATGGATGCACGCATTTACTGCGACGGCGCGTCGCGCTCGAATCCCGGTCACGCGGCGTACGGCGTCTATGTGAGCGTCGCCGGCCGGACCGTGTACGGCGTCGGCGAGTACCTCGGCACGCCCGTCTCGAATAACGTGGCCGAGTATCGAGCAATGGTGCGCGGGCTCGGACTGGCGCTCCAACTGCTCGGCACCGACGACGTCGCGCACGTGAACGTGTATACCGACTCGAATAACGTGGCCGAACAGCTGGCCGGTCGATTTGCCGTGCGCGCCGAGCATCTCGTGCCGCTGTACGACGAGGCGCGCGCGCTGCTCGACGCGGTGCCCGACGGCAAATCGATTCGCGTCGAGTACGTGCCTCGGCGCGTGAATGCGCTCGCCGACGCGCTCGCCAATGCGGCACTCGACGCGCGGGGCAGCGTCACGAGCGAGCTCGTGACGAAAGTTTCATAAAGACACGTGCCGCGACCGACTGCATGGGCAAGCGAGCACGTTCCGACCTGGCAGCGGCAGCAAGCAGCGAGCCGGCGACGACGTACATTGAGCTGAACGTCGGTGGCTACATTCACGGCACGACCAAGACGCTGCTCGCCACGGCGCCGATTGGGCGATTGCACGCACTGACGACGGAGAACAGCGGCGTCGTGCTCGACAGCGATGGCCGTCCGTTCTTCGATCGCGACGGCGTCGCCTTCGAGGCGCTGCTCACGTACCTGCGCACGGGCGCCGCGGTGGTGCCGCGCGATTCGACGGCCGAGGCGGTGGCGATTGAAGCGGCCTACTTTTTCGACGTCGTGCCGCCGACGGCGCGACCAGTCGCCGAGGAGACGCGCGCCGTCATGGCGGAGCCGGCGTTTTGTCTGCTCGTCGCGCTTGGACACAGCGTGCTGCGCCGCGTCGTGCGTCGTGCACGACGCGGCGCGCCGCTGCGCGTGACGCTGTACAAGCGATTTCCGTGGGTGGCGCGATTCGAGTCGGGTCTCGGCGGCGAGGTGACGAATCTGGCCGATCTCGAGACGACGCTCGTGATGCCGAGTGCCGACGACGTCGACGCTAGTATCGCCGAACGCACGCTGACGTTCTTTACGACGACGCTCGGCAATCAGGCGCGACTGGCGGCAGTGGCGCGTGCGCTCGAGTCGGCGTGGCGTGCCGACGCCGTGACGCTGGCACCGCTCACGAATGGCAATGTCGAAGTCCGCTGTCTCTTTCGAGCGTCGTCGCCACTGTACAAGACGCTGGCCGAGGTGATGAACGTGCAACCGATGGCGGCTGCGGCTGCCGATGAGAGCGCTGACGACGACGTCATGTTAAAAGTCGACGGACAATAATGCCGAGCATCGGCGACCAACGTATGGCCACTCCGAGTGAATTTATTCACATGAGCAAGTGTCTCGACGACTGGGGATTGCCGGAATTACCTCGCAATCGTATCCTCTCGTTTGTGCCGCGCCTCGTGACGTACCGCGAACATCGCATGCTGTTCGATGGCAGTCGTGCAACGGTGCACCGGTTGGCAACAGTCCGTGGCGATACCGACGTCAATGGTCTTTTCATCGAACACATAACATCGTCGACGAACGAGTATTGTGTGTGGGGAATAGAAAAATCATCAGTCAACCAACACCTTGTATTTCAGTATTTCGTACGAGATCAAGTACTCCAAGTCTGGCACGAAAACATGATAATATTTCTTTCCTCTGAATTCGACAACGCAATAAGTCATCCTTTTACTCGTGTCATTCGTGAAACACCATCACTATACAACATGCTCATGCGTCTACGTGACATTATGCCATTTCCCCCATGTGAGCAGTGTCGCATGACGTACCATGACGTCGACGCACGTATTTAAACGGTGCGTATTCGCGTCGTCGACGACGACGAATGAGCGTCGGCCAGCAACTCTTGAACGAGCACCGTCGTAGTGCACGTGCCTCATGGAGCACGCTCATGAGTCAAGTCAAACGATCCGCTCCGACGACGGTTCTCTTGTACAGCGCGATTGTCGATCGAGAGTTCAACGGACGATTCGGCGTCAAGCGCTTCGAGAATGTCTTCAAGGCGGAAACGTTCGCGCTCATACAACGGTACATTAAGGAGAACCAAAATGCATTCACACGATCGAGAGTTGGCACGAGCGAGGTCGTCAGTGCACAACGCAAGTCGGAATCGATTGGCATCGACGAGACGACGCGACTTCCGTCGCTGATTCGTCGCGAGATTGCCGAGCGCGTGTTTGGCGAGCCCGCGTTGGCCGATGCCATTTGTCCCGAACGAGATCGCATTCTGCAAATTCAGCGCTACGGTCCAGGCGGATTTTTCAATGTGCATCACGACGAGATTGATTACGACGCCAATCGACCGTTTCCAGTCGTAATGGCTGCCTACGGCAAACGAGTACTCACCGTGTTCGTGTACTTGAACGATGGATTCGACGGTGGACAAACGGAATTTCCGCTGGCGAACGACGCCGTCGTGCCGAAAGCCAACATGGCAGCCGCGTGGCCAAATTACACGCGCGACGGACGCGCCGACGAATTGGCAATACATCAAGCAAAGCCGATTGCGAAACGAGGCAACGTCGAGTACAAGTACGGCATGAATGTGTGGTTCTGCTTGACGGAGGGTGTGCTCGAGACGGCAGAAGCGCCGCGCCGACCAACAACACTGCTGACGCCCCGACGCACGGGCGTCGTGTAAACGACGAACGCGTAACGACGACCCACCGTACGATCACGTCCCTCTCTCGCACTGCTCGCGAGCACGAGCGCGCCGTCGCTGCGCTCAACGCCAGTCGCACGCCGGCAGCCGTCTTTTCACGGGCGGCCGCCGCCCCCGCACCCCCTCGTCCACAGCCACCGGCTGCGGCGGCTGCGTTGCACATTATCGTTGGCCCAATGTTTGCCGGCAAATCGACGGAACTGCAACGGCGGATGCGTCGCTACGCAATTGCCGGCCGACGCACGCTGCTCGTGACGCACGCAGCCGACACGCGCTACACACCGGGTTCGGCTGTGGTGACGCACGATCGCGCGTCGGCGCCAGCACTCTCTGTCGCGTCGCTCGCCGACGTGCCGCGCGAACGCTGGATCGAGGTCGATGTCATTGGTCTCGATGAAGCGCAATTTTTCAACGATCTCGTCGATTTTGTCATGAGCGCGCTCGCCGTCGGCAAGACGCTCGTTGTCGCGGCGCTGAGTGGCACGTTTGAACAAAAGCAATTCGGTCACACGCTCGAGCTTGTGCCGCACGCCGACTTGTTCGAGATGCTGACGGCCGTGTGCGTCAAGTGCGGAGCCGATGCGCCCTTTACGCGACGACGCGACGTGAGCGACACGACGCTCGTGTCGATTGGTGGCGCGGACAAATACGAGGCCGTGTGTCGCGAGCATCTAGGCTCGTAAAATGAGTGCATCAAGACGACGTTCGAGTGCTGTAATGCGTGCCGTGAGTAGGCATAGTTCACAGTCGACTTGATGATGCAACTTGACCTTGTGAACACGACATGCCGGAAACGAACTTCCGTCCTCCCCGATGCAGTCGACGCGCAAGATTGGATAGAGAAATCCTGCGCTCGCGTCAAACGAGAGTGCCGCATCGTACGTCTTGGCATACGGATGTTGTCGTCCTTCGCAATTTTTCCACAGAATATCAACTGCAACATTTGGATTCGTCTTGACGTTGACGTCATCGATACACACACGAGCAGCAAGCCAATGCCGTCGCACCATGGTTGGTCAACGACTGACTATCGTGCCATGTCCCTGCCACTCTTCTTTCGCGACACACGCGCCGCGTACGTCGCGCCGCTCATTGCCTCTGGACGATTCTCGCCGCACGTCATTGCGAGTTCGGTTTTCGAGCAAGGCGAGCCGAACTTTGTCGTGCCCGGCTTGCACACGGACGTCACGGCGCGCTACGTCGTGTACGTGGCCGACTGGTCGACACCACAAGCGCGCTACTACGATCTCTGCGCACTCATGCCGCTCGCCGAGCTGCAGCCAACGATGCTTACCATTGTCATTCCCTTTGATCCGTCGGCGACGATGGAGCGCGAGACGGAACCGGGCGTCGTGGTGACGGCCAACGTGAACGCGAAGCTGCTGAGCGCGTTGCCGTGTGCGTCGAAACGCATCGTCACGATTGATTTGCACACGATGGCCAATCAATTCTACTTTCACCATGCGGCCGTGCGTCTCGCGTCAATGATGCCGTATGCGAGAGCGTATTTCGAAAGCATCATCCCAGACATGAAAGTGTGTTTTCCAGACGAGGGCGCCAAGAAACGATTCGGCCAGTTCTTTGACAAGAAGCGCACCATTGTGTGTGCCAAGGAACGCGGCGTCGGCGACGAGCGCCGCGTGCGCATAGTCGAAGGCGCGCACTTGCTCACTGGCGTTCAGGTCGACAATGACGTTGTCATTGTCGACGATCTCACGCGCACGGGCGGTACACTGGCCGAGTGCGCTCGTGCGCTGCGCGCAGCCCGTGCCACTCGTGTGTTTGTGTACGTGACGCACGCACTGCTCACGCGCGAGCGATGGGAGCAGTTTGCCAAAGTGAGTGGCAAATATTACAACCTTGTCGACGCCTTCTATGTGAGTGATACGGCGCTTGGCTTTGACGATGTGCGTTTACAACCAAAGAAGGACGTCGACTTGAACAACATCGTTGGCGACGACGACTATGTTGACGTGCGCATGAACACTATTCCGTCGACGCAATTGCTGCTCGACGAACTCGCGGCCGAGTTGCACGCGTCAGCCAAGTGGTAAAACGACGTTTTACAACGTTAGCGCCACGGTGTATTTCGCCAACTTTGCGCGCCACTGCGCGCGCAGCGGACGAATGTCGACAAGCGCAAGCACGAGCCCGACTCGCTTGCCCGGCAGTCGTTCGACGAGCTCGCACGCGGCCGCCATGCTGCCACCCGTTGCCAGCACGTCGTCGACGACGATAGCCGTCGACGGAAGACGCTCGGCGTACGACGTTTGCATCTCGAACGTGTCCGTGCCGTACTCTTTCGCGTACTCGGTTCGTTCGACTGGACCCGGCAACTTGCCGGCTTTGCGCACGGGAACAAACGGGCAAGCGAGCATCGTTGCCAACGCAAAGCCAAGCATCATGCCGCGTGATTCGAGGCCGACAATAAAGCACGACGACATGTTGTCGATGAGTTCGTAGGCACGTTCTCGCATACAAACAACAAACGACCGCGAGTATTGGTCCGCAATCGATGCAAAGATGTCATCAAATCCAACGCCTGGCGTCGGAAAGTCTTTGTACGTTACCATTGACGATCGAATAACTTCCATTCGCTTGAATGTCTCGTACGCGCAAGCGACGAATGGTTGCATAAACTTTTCGCGACTGACATTGTTCTTATCGAAGGCTTGATACCAGTCCGTTGCCAACGACGGATTTTCGAATGTCTCGGCGAGGCGTGATCCGAGTGTACGTTGTTGCCACGTCGGCGTGATACCATTGGCAGGGAAGAACACCGATGGTAGAGCAATTCCATACCCACGCACGTCCGATTCGGCGTACGTGTACTCGTCGCGCCCAACGAGCACGAGACACGTCTCAAACATGTCTCGCTCAGAGACGTCGAGATAACTCTCAATAGCAACAACGAGCACGTCGTCGCCGTCGACGTGCTGATTGACGACGCACGCCATGCGCTCGCGCGCACACGCGCGTGCTTGCGCTCGCCCACACGGCTGCACAACAGACGTTGTGACAGTGGCGCGTGACGTTGCAACGGTACCGTATCGACTGAGCGCCGTCGTTGCGGCAGCAAGCTTGAGTGTCGACGAGGACGCGACGATGAAGCGACGCGACATGTGTTGTTGTTCCGCGTCTTTACGTCGCCAGCAGCAGCGGTGTAGTAAGTCCGACTGCGCGAAAGTTCTTCAGTCGGATCGACGGCCATTCGTCGACGAATGCACATTCGTCAACAATCACATACTCGGCGTAGTTGAGTGGCGTCACGTCTTCTGTCGCGGCACGAACTCTAATGCGCGACGTCACATCGGGCCACTGAAGATCGTCCAGTTTCTTGCGCATGGCGCGAGCAGCACGAACGCCCGTCGTCACCATGAGAACGTGCGTGTCGCGACTCACGGCGCAGAGTTGCAGCGCATACGCGATACACGTCAGTGTTTTGCCAAAGCGACGTGGAAAATGAAACTCCTTCGTCGGTGTGTTTCCGATGGCGAAAGAATTCGCGAACGTATTCATCGTGGCAATGACGCGAGGCATCTGTGAAATGTGATACGCCGATTCGAGCCGCACGACGACGTCGTAGCACCAGAAAGGAGACAATATTGGCTGGGCGACGACCATCGGTTGCTGGTTGGTCGTTGACCAACCACGATGACAACCGATGTGCAAGAAATACGTGCATCATTGAAAGTGAATCACAACGTGCCGTCGATTGTCATTGAACGCATTCTCGATGCGTTGGGCTATACGTGGGAAGCAATCGACAGCCTTACTATGTATTCTCACGCTGAACGAATCAACTTGTTGAAAGGACTTCCATTCGGCACCGTGTCTCGTCTTATTGGCGAAGCTACTGTAGTATGTTTTAATCGACGACGAACAACGGACAGAATGTCCACATTGCCTCCGTCGTTGCGTCTTGCCAATCTCACTCTGCACGCAATCAATTTGTATCGCGACGGAAAATGTGAACTCGTCATACCAAGCATATTCGTCGAGGCGCGTGCGACAAGCATCGAGCAAAAGACACTCGGAACCACACTCGCGATTGTCGACGATCATCAAACAACCATCGTCGTGACGACGCCACAGCGCTTCGTCGGCGTCACGGTGCCGCCATTCGCTCGCGACGAGTACGACGGCGTCATTGTGAGCATGGCCACGGCCCAGACGCTCGAACGCACGGGACCGCCAAAGACGGCGACGGATGACACGATGATTACACGGCGTCTACTCGTCTTCACGCCGGGCGAGCTCGTTCGCAACGAGACGGGCAAGATTATCGGTGCGACGACGCTCGAGTTGTACGCCGGCGTGCTCTTGTAAACGTTGAACATCCATGTCGCTTCACATCAAGACGCTGTTGCCTCTCGCTCCCACGCGTCAGCATCGTCTCTCAGTGCTGACGTTCAATGTGCTTGCACAATCGCTCGTGACGACGCCAGGCACTCGGCCGTACTTACTCGACATGGGTCTGTCGGCGTGGGCCGAGCGTTGGCCACGTCTATGTTCGTATATTGAGAAACTACTGGGTCAGATTGACGCCGACGTGATTGTCTTGTGTGAATGTGACTTCGAGCACCTGGACGCGTGGGCATTGTTTATGAACGCTCACGACAAGACGCTCGTAGAATTTGCCACGCGAACCGACAACGCCAGCCACGGCGTAGCGCTCTTTGTGTCGCGCCGGTCGATCAAATTCGAACACGTCGAGACTGCGCGCACCGGCGCTGCCACTATCATTGCAGCGTTGCAGCACGTGACGAGCGAGAAGCGATTCGTGTGTGTCGGCACGCACCTGAAAGCCAAGGCCGCGAACGAGGAGCAGCGCGAGCGCGAAGTCGTCGAACTGACGCGGCTTGTGCACGAGCGCTTTGGCACGCGCCGACCAATGATTGTCGCTGGCGACATGAACACGCACGACATTGCTCGTTCGCCGTCCTTTACGGCGCTCGCAGCACTGGCGCGACGCGATCGACATTGTGCTGCGTCGCTGATGCCGTTTACGACAATCAAAGAGGCCGACGAACGTGACGTTCTTGTGCGTGGCACCGAAGATCACGTGCTCTTTACAGACGACGATTTCGTGCTCCGTCGATTGCTTGTGCCAACCGTCGATGACGACGACGGGTTCATGGCGTTGGAGACGCCAATGCCCGGTCGTCTCGGCGTTTCGGATCACGTGCCGGTGCTCGTCGAGCTCGACATTGAATAAACCCACGTTAGTTGACTGACGCGTGTCGAAAAATGGCATCGTTGCCACGCACGTATCCCAGCCGGCTCAACGCCGACGTTAGCTGGTGCACGCGCACGCGCAGCACTTCGCTGCGATCGACGCGCGCTTCGGAAAATTCACGCAGCAGCGCTTGCTCGAGCGGTCGCGCGGAGCCAGCGCACTCGACGACAATCACAAAGACGTCGCGCGGCACGCGACGGTGATACGTTTGCAAGGTCGCGGCGAGATTGCTCGAGATTCCCACTTTGAGTTCTCGTTTCGACGACGACACGCTCATGTTGCGCGCGACGTACAAGTAGCGTATATCCTGCTCCGTCACGCGACGTTGACGACGCTCGACGAACACTGGGCGCCGCTCGGCGACACGCACGACGTCGCGGGTTGCAACGTTGCCATCTCGCATCAATCGATACGTTGCCACTGTGCACGCAGCAGGCAATGAAAAATTTGCAGTTGTATACAAATACGTGGCTGTGCCGTTTGGACGCGCATAATAATGAACACCGTCAAGTATGACGGCATCGCCTCGTCGAAGAGGAACATCGATTGGCATCGTTGGTCGGTCGTCGTTGCTCTCGTTTATCATTGGCGCCAGTGACTTGACGTTGCGACGAGATGTTGTTCGAGAATGTGCTGCAGCGCGAAGCGCGCATCGGGAGGGAGGTATGTGTTTGCGCCAATGTTGGCACCTACGCGTGCATAACGCTGTGCTACGCGGCGTACGATACGCGCATATATCCACTCTGGTAGTCGACGCAGCGGCGAGTCTGTTCGTGCCAAGAGTATCAACGTGCGTGATAGCGTCATGCCGCGATTGCGTTGAAATAAATATCCCAATGTCGCAGTATTCATAAGAGAGTTGGCCGAAAACTGCATCAACGTCGTATTTCGAACGAGTGCATTCGCTAGTGTACGCTTGGTGTTGTTATCGGTGACATAGTGACGAGCATCGCTCATGCGAAGATATGCTAGGCTCGTATTTGTTGCCAACGACGTCGTCAACGCACAGATACTAGCATCGTTGACGGGGTTCGAGCTAATGTCCATAGCTCTGACGCTTGTGTTCTTGGCAAGCGACGCCAAGAGTGCAGATGTTCCTACTGGCGAAAACCGATTGTGCATTACACTAAAAGTAATTATCCCACATACATCACTGGCGAGTACCAATCCGAGATCATATGCACCCCTATCGCCAATGATATTATCGGATAGCTGAAGACATTCTACATTTCTGTTCTTGACGAGCATCGTCGCCAACGCACTTGCACCATCGTCGCCAATGTGGTTGTATCCAAGATACAGCGTCTTCACGCCACAACTTTTGTTGACAGCAATGGCATTCGCCAATGCACGTGCACCCTCGTCACCAATCTCATTCGCTACAACGTTCAGTGTTGCAACGCTCGTATTTGTCACAAACGCTTCTGCCAGTGCGCACGCGCCATCGACTCCGAGTGTCACATTCACAAAACTCAGTTCCGTGACGCACATGGCCGTCGCGAGTGTTTTTGCTAACGACCGTATCGCATCGACATCGTCTCGCCCGCCGTACACGAGCCTAATATCTTCTGTATTTCTCGCAATGGCCGCTTTCAAAACTGATGTATTGCCATATAATCTAGAAGAAACTTTTGTCAACGGCGGCATGTCGTCGTCGCTCATGTCGGTTGGTCGACTAACCGAATGACGGAAGCCGATGTCGTGGCCACGATGACTGACGACGAGTTCGACACATTCATGCGCGACGCCGCGCTGAGCATTCGTGCGCGAATCGACACGGCCAGTTTATCCCAATCGTTGGCCGAGTCGTTGTGCGGAGAGATTGCGCGATTGCTTCGAGCAGGTCGTCGCGTTGACGCGCTCGTCTTTGCGTGTTCGATGGACACGGCACTTGCTCGATTCTGGTACAGTGGCAAGACGGAGAGGGAGCAACGTGAACTTCTTCGGCATGAAGAAGATGCACGACGTGCTGGCCTGTATTTCCTTTGAAGACGTCGTCGTCGTCGTAGCACTTTTATGTTGCATACAACGCCTCGCACACGACAGTAGCACATGAACGGTTGGCAATAAAGAATGTAGCCTCGATGATATCGTCAGACAATTCTATGTCGATGCATTTTTTTTGATCAATGTGCTCAAAACACATTGCTGGAACACCAATGCCGTACGCGCAACATGCACCAAGTGGCACGTGCGTTATAAACATCCATTCGTTGCATGCACACAAGAGCATCAAGCATATCACCACCGCAACGATACGTCTCGTCCACTCGACACAGAGCACGCGGCGGAAGTCGCGACGCAAGATGTTGATGACGTCATCAATGCGATTTCCTTCAGCGTGTGTAGCACCACGCGTTTGTCTTGCTTCCAAGTCGGCAATATGCAGCCGAAGTTCCTCTGAGCGTTTGTTGTCGGGGACCTGAGTGCACATTAGTAGTCGGTCGGTCGACCAACAACATGTTTCAGTCTCGTTATCTTCACGACTTGGAATTGAGTGATTTGTGCACAAACAATTTGCGTGTGCTTCATGCTAGTCAATTCTCCTCGCCAAGAGAACTGCTGCGCAAACCGTCGCCCTCAACGTATTATAACAATAGTCTCGTGATTTGTGCTCGTTCGCGAGATTATCGTAGCTATATTTTTAATGTTCAGGAGAATGCCGATACTCGCGCGATATCATGGAACACAATGTGGTGGAAGCCGTGTGCCGATCGTATCGTCGAGTATCTCTTCGAGAAAATGCGAACACACGACTATTCAAACGAGTATCACGTCGTCTTCGGTCTTGCTTGTGGTTACAATCGTGGAAAGATTCGTACGTTTCTACAGAAGTTATCGCCCGGAGATTTTGCGCGTGTGTTTCGTCTAGGATCGTCGTTGTTTCGCTCGCTCTACAGCCCATCGTCGGCATCGTCGTCGAGTGGCGTCGCACAGGCCGCGACAAGCTGAGCCTCCATGCGCGCGAGCGTCGCCTCGGCGCGACGGCGTCTCTCTGCCGCCACGACGACGGCCTTGAAGTGAACGAGCGCGTCGTCCGTCGTCGTGTAGGTGGCGAGTTTGACCAGACTATCGCGCCCAAGTAAACTATCGTGAACAACATGCTTGGCGACAATGTGCGTCGCGTCTTCGGTAATCCACAGCGAGTACACGAGTCCCGGACACTCGGGCACGACGATGGCGACGCTCTTGGCCGCGAGCGACATGGTGACGACGCCGTCGACGACGACGTTCATCGTCGTTGGTGCATGGATCATTTTACAACATCGCCGCAATGTCATTCATGGTGATGCTCGACGCACCCTTGTGTGTCGTTTCTCTCACGAGCGCCAATGATGTGATAATTTTGGTGGACGTCAGGTAATCCCCGTGACGTTCGATCTTAATAGTTGTCTCTGTCGAGAGATACACGCTGCGGCACGCTGCGATAAATGCTCGCGTCGCAGCGATATCAATCACGTGTATCGTCGCGGTCCATCGATTGTTCACGTCATCGACGCACGAGCGCACGACGGTACCAACGATGGTGCCTGAGAAGTTGATAGTAACTGGCAAGCCAATGACGTTGTGAATGTATTGTTTCTCGAGTAGTTTCAATCTCGCCTCCGTCGGCAGGGATGGATCACCAATGTCGTGCAACGGTGCCATAATACATGCAGTAATGAACACCATGGTGGTTGGTCGACCAACCACCATGTGCACCATTCAAGAATTTGCTTCCCGCATCGTCGCCGCCCTGCACGATGGCTCGCTCACGCGCGATTCCGTGACGACTCGCGACGAACTGCTCGCAATGTACGCCGACGATCGCCTCAATCGCTCGCCACATTTAACGTACGTGCTCGTCAAACTCGCATATGACACCAAGTACGGCGGCAAGTTTGTCGAATGCTTTCGCATGTCTCGCGAAACGCTCGCGATGCTCCAAGAAGCCAATCCTGCGATTTGTGTCGGAGGCAAACGTTCGAAACCGTGGGCGAAGTTTAACGACGTGTGCTTTGAAGAAGTCGATGTGACCGTCGACTTTGATGAATTGTCGGATTACATGCCTGGGGAAGTTCGGATTGCACTCGAACGTATCAATGCGGAAAAGGAGCTCGCGGCGGAAGCAGCATCCAAACGACAGCGCAAAGAAGACACGTAAACTCACGTCGACCAACGATAATGGAAGAATCACAACTGTTGATGCTCATGGCATGTGCTTTGTTATCGCTTTGGGCGATAGGAGAGTTATTCTTTCGAACAAAAATAACATTAAGTGACAAATTCTTTAAGCACCAGCATTTTGAAAGGGTGTGTACCATCGGGTTTCGTGGCATTCCTGGATTTCCCGGGTACAGCGTCAATGAGTGGTCTCTTGTGCGCGGCCGATCCGGCAATCTTCTTACAGTGGATCGCTACGGGCGCGTGACTGTGCACATGTTGAGTGGCAAATCGGTTTGCGCGCGCCCGGAACACCTCGCGCTGATTGCTTTTTATGGACTTCCACCACATCGACGCCACGAGGTGCACTTTATTGACAATAATCCGAGTAACCGTCATGTGGCAAATATGTATTAACGCGGTCCATCACTGTCGATGAAACGAGTTTGGTACGAGCGTGGGATACGCGCTCGTCGGCGACGCATGTCGGCTTGCGACGACGCACGCGTGACTCGATTGGTGACGTGTGGAAAATTGCCAAGAAATGAACCGGAACACAGAGAACGGCAATCAATGCCCGTGGCAAGAATTGCTTCGCACACGGCCGTGGCACCTCGAAGCATGGCTGTTTCAAGAGCGCTCGCACACGCGTCTTCGTCGATTGCGTATTGTGATAAAAGTCTTTTCGCTGCCGCGCCGTCTCGTACTATTGCTGCCCATTGGAGTTCTTTCGCAGCATTCATCGTTGGTCCGCGATTTACTGTTTCTTCGTCTCGAAATTAGCGTCGGCGCGTTCCAGAATCGCGTCGCATGCCGCCCGCATGCCCTTGACTTCTCGTGCAATCGCCCTCGTGTACTTTTCGAGCGAGCGCACAAAGCGATCTACATTGGCATCATATTCTTCAGCAGAAAGATATATGGGCCGCAGTGTCTGAAGTTTGTCCAATCCAGAGTTGACGAGTGTCTTTTCGACGGTCAATTGCAAGACCTCCGCCGACTGTTCAGTGTACGCATCGAGAAACGCTTTCAATTCCTTGTATGCCGGCGTGTGTTGTGGCGGCAACGCTGCAGCTTTCATCGCAGCCAACTTCTCTTCAGCAGCAACGAGATTGACGCGCATCGCCTTGAGTTGCTCCTCGAGTGCTTCCATTGACGGTTGTTCGTCGTTGTTGGTCGACCAACACGCACATGGACAGAGATACGCGCGAATTCATGTTTATTATTGCTACATTCACTTTTATGTATACGATAGTCTACAGTATAGGACTCGTCGAGCTGAAAGCTATTGTCGGCGCACTTTTCCTTGCATGCATTCAGAGGCTGCCGTGTTGTGGCGATCGTCGCTGACCAACAATGTCCGTCGCAATCGTCGTCGATGGTGTGTGCAGTGCTCGAATCACGGCTGGAGGCCAAGTCGTCACGAGCGATGGTGTAGCAACGTGGCGTGGCGATACGCTCGAGATTGGTAGCAGTGGCGGCAGCGGCTCAGGAATTTTCATCAAGAACAATGCTCCCGGCGGCGTTGCTGGGGATAGTTTTGTAGGAAGCGTCATTGGTTCTGGCATTCGTGTTGGAAATTTTAGCGTCTGTCGCAGCGTGAGCGTCAGTGACTCGGGAGACGTCGCCATTGGCGCTGGCAACGCTGACATTCGATTATTCTCTGGCAAACGCGTGGAATTTGGAGACGGTCACGTTGTGACGTGTCCGCGTGGCTCGAGCATGAACATTGTCAATGGCGACGTGTATATTGACGGCAAGCTCGTCGGCGCCGAGAAGCGGGCGCGCACCGAGGCACCGGCCGCACCGGCTGCGCCCGTCGTCATTGCCAACACAAAGACAATCGGCTCGATTCGGCTCAACGGCTCGTCGTCGCTCACGATTGAACGCGGCGCGGTTCGTCTGTCGCCGACGCTCGCGATTGAACAAAATGGAGCGTCGCGTTTACAACTCGATGCCGACGGCGCGGACTCGGTCGTCGTCGAAACGAATGGCAGTTCGAAATGCAGCATGGCGGGCATTCCGTCAAAGAGCATTCGCGTCGAAGCGAATGGTGCATCAAAGGTGACGATTGGTAACTGCAGTTAGTAAAATAACATTCGGCGACGACTAACGCGCACATGACAACGCGTGTCGTTGACGTCGATTCAGATGAAGATGTGCGCCAAGCAGTATTAGCCAATGCACGACGACACTTGCCGCACTACGAAGCGCGAGCACCGATACCGAGGCAACCGTCGCTCGAACTGCCGCCATTCGATTTCGAGGCGGCCGAGCGAGCGTGGCGCAAGAGTGTGCGGCGACACGGCGTCGTGCAAACGAACATTTACACGACAAACGCGACGACGGGACGACGGTGCGAGTTGCCAATCGACGCGTGCATGTGCATGGCGTGTGTGAGCACTCGAGTGCTAGGGTGAATGCTCGATGCCCGCCGCCGCTTCGAGTCGCTTCAAGCGCGCTTCGATTGTGCACGGTTCGCAATCTCGATGACGATGCAAGGGCTTCTGATGGTGCTGGCAATATGGAAACGACTCCGCATTCGTACGCGGAAGTGGACGAGCAATTGGATAGATAAATTTGGCTCGCTCGTCCCACGCGAGTGCTTGTTCGTAGTTTGTCACATAAAAACGAATCAATCCCGAGTACAGGACAATGTAACCGGGGTGTTCTTCCAAGCCAATGGTTCCAGCGTGCACATCTGGCGACGCCTTTGCCTCGATTTCACTCACGCGAGCGGCTAACCAGTGTTTTTGCGTCACGTCAGTCATGGTGAGTCGTCGTTAAGAAACGCGCTTATCATACCGCTCATGGGATTGCCGACGACGTTGATTTCAGTCGCTGTTCTGCGATAATGATCGAGTAATATTTGACCGCCAACGTCTGTAATGTCATTGAATCGAATGTCGATATGCGTCAATGTTGTCGTGCATAATATTGCAGCGTGTTCGTCTTCGAGATCGCAATCGATCATAGTCAAGTGTGTCAAAGAATTCAGTGCACAGAGTCGACGAAGCATGGCAAGCGACATCATTTGTTCGTATATTGCGAATGATGACAGACGTCGCTCATCATATAACTCTGCCACTGCTTCTATTCCCACCAACGTCAACTCGTGTTCAACAAGCGTTATTCCTGTCACATATTCGGGTAAAGGCGTTGGTAACAAGACATTGACGAGTCTACAGACACCCAAGTCTGCATGCCCTGCTCCAAATGCATATTGCATTCGCTCGCGAATGTATTGTGTGTTAATTGACTTCGGTCTATATTGACGACATTCGTCACCAAGTCGTGCGCCGAACCGCGCAAATTGCCCGAGCGATCGTCTACCGCGCGCCACTGTCAACGCCTCGAGGCCGTACAACGGTGGTTGTGTGCGAATGAACAACGCCACGAATTGTATCGGCGTGATGGAATCGATGTCGAGACTGGCGTCGGCAGCTGCCACTATGCATGCCGACGCCTTCTCTGGACGCATCGTGTCATCGTCGTCGATAAACTGGAGTGCGAGCGCGTCGAGTGCGTACGCGAGCGTGACGACGGCGATGGTGAGCGGCGGTTGCTGTTCGGGGATATTCATTGGTCGTTCACTCGTCGCTGTCGTCATCGTCATCGTCAAGCATACCCTGCTCCAATCTGCGACGAGAGAATTCCATGAATCCACAAATATTCTCATATCGCTCGACGTGTGGATGCGCGTCCGTGACAAGCAGCGACGTTAATTGCGTGACAATGTCGTCGTGACCAACGACACCATGCGTCATTGCACTCGCGTCGGGGGTGAAGTGGGCGAGCAGCGCGTGCATCGGACTCGGACACGGCTCCGATTGCACTGCATCAAGCGTCGCCCACGCTCGTCGATCGGCGTCGGCGTCGCACGCCGTCACGGCAGCGTAGAAGACGCGCACACCAAGATGGTGATTCGATGAAATGTCGATCCAAGCGCCGGGCGTCACTGGAATGCGTCGTGTCGACGCAATGAGAATGTTGCGAGGACACACGTCCTCGTAGCGTCCTTCGGCTGGCATACGACGCCAACGACCAAATGTCACTGCCGTCTTGAATCGCCACGCAGTGTCGGGTGTGCCGCCCGACAATTGGATGCGATGCATAAGTGAGCAGGCGTGTTGCGCAAGTTGCAAATCAATCGTATCTTCGTGCACGTCGATAAAGAACTCGCTCGCATCGCGATGCTGCTCGGCGAATCGGAGCACATCGTCAGTCGCAACGCGATGGAGACAACCTTCGTCGATAACGTCATTGGTTGTCTCGCTCAACAGACGTGCAACAATTGACATGAAGTTGGTCGTTGTTTACTCGTCAATACGCACGGTACACACGTCCTTCATGTCAAAGTACACCTCGCAGCCGTACTCGTCACGCATTGCTTGAGTGAACAGCGCACGCATCTCTCGTCGCTCTGCCGTGTCAACGTCGGCAAAGAGTGCCGCAATCGCTTTGGCGACGCGCTTTGGCACGCTTGGTGGCGGTGGCGGTGGGAGCGCAGCAGACGACGACGACGACGACGGTGCCGACGACGCTGGCATCGATGCAAGATAATCGTCGAGACTCGACGATGACGACGACGATGTGCTGGGCACGTGATACTGGGTGCCACAAATGTCCCACGTATCGGGAAAGAGTCGTGAGACGAATGCAAAACGCGAGCGCTTGTCGCGTCGCGCTTGCTCGAGCGCGGCATGAATCCGCGCGCCGTCGAGGAGCGCCATGAGTGCGCTCACGAGCAGACACGCACGAGTACGCCGTTTGCTGTGAGTGATGGCGTTTGTAACGGCGTCAAGAAAGGTGCGAGCGCGGCGTTGTGGCACACCCTTGCGCACGATTTGGCCTTGTCGTCCCATGGTTGTTCGACGTCGACGACGACCAACACATGTCATCATATGTTGATGACCGTGCTATTGCGACGGTGCTCAAGACGATTTCGACATTGACGTTTATCGATTTGCATCATGGTACTATTGACGAGGATATGGCACGTGCTTTGGCGGACGTGCTCATGACGAATTCGACGGTGACAATAATTCAGCTAGTATTCAACGTCATTGACAGCAAAGGCGTGCGTGCATTCGCATCGGCATTCGCGAAGAATTCAACCGTGAGAGTAATCTATCTATATGAGAATAATATTGACGACGACGGTGCGTGCGCAGTTGCCAATGTGCTCGCGACAAATTCGACAGTGACGACACTCAGTCTGTCGAACAATAATATTGGTGTCGATGGTGCGCGTGCATTGGCACGCGCTCTCGCGACGAACACGACGTTGGAAACCTTCTACCTCTACAATAATAATAATATTGGCAATGACGGCGGGCGCGCATTCGAGGCAGCACTCGACGCAAATTCAAAATCAGCATTGTCAATAGCCGATTTTTCACACAGTGGCATTGACGCCATTATTTTGAATCGCATTCATCGATTGATGCTTCGTAACATTGGTTGTGCAATGTCGCGCGCGGTACTGTCGCTAGCACCACTCACGACGATGTTGCCGTACGCACAATATGAAGTCATTGTGCGCACAGTCGCCAGACCATACGTACGACGAGCACAAGAGAGTTGTCAATCGATGATGACTTACGACGATGAACATGCAATGTTCAATAACGTCGAAACGCATCTTGCCAACGAACGACGTCGGCGTCTGGCATTGTCTCGTGATACATTCAAGTAAAACGCTGTTTACTACTTCGTCACCTCGTTCTTGCTCAACGCCTTCATCGTTGCATGCACGATACAGTGTGAATCTCGCACGAGCCGTTCGACGCCGCGCGGCATGCCGGCAAACACGATCCGCCAGCCGCCGGCAGCGAGAAATTCGTGATAAATCCACGTGACGCGCACGAGCACGTCGTAGGGCAGTTCGCAAAGATACGCTTTGCTATCGACGCTGCCCATTGGCGTGTGTGTCAGTAGGACAGTGCAATTGCGAAACTTCTCGAGAATGCTGCGTAGCGCAGTCCAGTTGCTACTGGTCGCCTCGAGTGGACATCCACGGAGATCGAGTAGGAGCAAATTGTCGTTCTCTTCAAGCTCGAGATCGAGGAGCGGAACAATTCTCGACTCCTCCTCGTACAAATGCGAAATCTTGGCACCAATAAGTGAAATGGCACGCACGTTCGAAAATGTATCCATTTGACCAATGCGATTGGCGAACATTTTCAACGTCTCGGTGCCTTTCGCGTAGACGAGCCACGTCGTCGAATCGACAACGCCGGTTGACAAAAATTTGTTTTCCTCGCCGTTGCCGACTCCGCGCATAATTTCGTTTTCTTCAAGCGTTTCCAGCTGCTGCATGCGCGCTTTTTGTGCTTGTAGCGCGGCATCGACGGCCTCCTTCGTTTCCGGCGCTACGTACTCGGGCACATTGTCAAATAGCGTTTTGAGTCGTCCGAGTGGTGTCGCGAGGCCGGCAGCCGAGCGCAACGCAATCACATCGACCATTTGCACTTGAGTGACAAACACTTGCCATTCGCGCCACGACGTGCCCAGCCAACTGAAGAGTCGCGAAACGTCTCGGTCGTCGATTGCATACTGTTTCATCATGGCCACGAGGGCATCGCGATCGCTCGTCGTCATGCGTTGGTCGTTGTTTACTTCGATTGCGCTCTCGCCTCTTGCAACTTGCGAATCAACTCGTACTTGTCCTCGTGCAATTCTTTGATGGTGCGCTCCATCTGCTTGACGTCGCTCTCGGCGCGCTCGCGTCGATGGCGCGCTTGCAGACTCGCTTCGCGAGCAACGATGAGCGCCGAGAGCGGAAACACAACGAGCGACCACGGCAGCGCTGCGCCAATTGCTCCGCCAGCAGCGACGCCACCGGCGGCGCGCGCCACAATGTCGTCGTCGACGTCCGCCGTCACGATGCCATAGACTGAGCCCACGAGTGCCGCTACTGCGGCTGTATGCAGGCGCAGTTCGACGGCCTTCTTTTTCGAGAGTCCCGACGCCTCTGGCGCCAGCACACGACGCGCAGCGGCATACGTCGTTGGCGACATGAGCGAGGAGAGAGTACGGCGCAGCATGCGAGTTGGTCGTCGACTAACCACCAATGAATCTGACGTGCGATCGCGTGTCATTCGACGAGATTGTTGATCCGTGGTTAACGAGTATAATTGAGCATTTTTACGAAGTATCCTTCCTCATCGTTCCGCTTGTCTATGCTCGTGTCTGCGCGTTGAATGCGTGGATACCTTACTTTATCGCAGCGCCAATAGCATTCCTGCTTGCTCCATTTGACTTGCTTGCAGAGTGCATGAATATGTTATTACCCGACGTTCTCGCTCATACAACATGGATGCTCTTGATCGTATTCTTGGCTACTGTTCTCGAATATACGCAAGGAAAAAGAGCCACGCGAGAAGATTATGCATGGCGGAGCGTCCTTATATTGGCGATTCTTGTGTAGGAAAAAGGGCGTGAATCGTATGATTGCCAATGTGTGTGCCATCGCGCCGATGGATGAACACTTCACCTCGCATCTCCCTCGCGGCGAGGCTCGATGCGTGGCGATTCACTGGTGCCGTCGTGTCGTCCTTCTCGTACATCAGCTCGTAGTTTGGATGCGCTGGCACAACGGCGCTCGTTGGATGAGTAAATTGTAGTGCGCTGAGACGCGTCGTCGACGTCGACAGCCGATCCGTCGTCGGGTGAATGACGACGCCCACGAGCCGTGGCAGCGGCTCGCGCGCTCGCGCGGCCAGCACGCGCTCGGCACAGGCGCGCGGCGAGAGAACGCGGCCATTGGCATCTTCCAGTAGCGTCACGCCGTTCGGATGCAGCGGCACCGTGTTGTCGGCAAAACACGCAAATACCGTGCCTGCCTTCACGTCGTCGAGGTCGCACGCGAGATCGACTGATCCATCGGGATAGACGATTTGCAACTCGTCGCGCCACACGTCCAAGAATGGCCGAACGTCCTCGTGCGCGTCGAGGAGCACGTTGAACACGTCGACGACGTAGCGAATGACGCGCTCGTCAATTGGCCCACCCTCACTGTCACGATAATAGCCGGGCACGATGCGCGTCGGCGCCCGTGCGAGGGCGAGTTCGCGGAGATCGGCGTCGGAGAATCGACTCGTGTCCATCCGCCGTCGTCGTTCGGCGACGGCGACCAACATGACGACGACGCCCGTCGACGCGCTCGCTGCTCAAATGACGACACTGACGACGAACGACGACGGCGCGAAGCCAGTGCGACAGTCCAAAGAACGTGAACTTATTGCCGAATTGTTGACGACATACGACTCGTGGCACGACAAGCGCGAAAAGCTGCTCGTCGAGAAGGAACGCCTATTACAAGAAAAACTGGCGCGAGGGTTCGCACCCGTCGCTGTTATGACGGCAATTGAACGCCGCCTTGCTTCCATCGATTTCGATCTTGGCCTCGTTGCCATTGCTGTACAACATGTGCGCGGCCAGATTCTCAGTTGCGCCGATTAACGCCGTTGGGAGTAAACGTCGACTCACGCGATGATTCTTGCCATTGTTGGCTCGCGCTCCTTTGACGATTATCAATTGCTACGTCGTGAAACGCTGGCCGTCATTGCAAAATACGGCGCGTGCGAGCGCATCGTCTCGGGCGGAGCCAATGGTGCCGACACGCTTGCGCGACGCTACGCCGTCGAACACGACATTCCATTCGTCGAGTATGCAGCCGAGTGGGCAAAGTACGGCAAGCGCGCGGGCCCGATGCGCAACGCGCGCATCGTCGAGGAGTGCACGCACGTGCTAGCGTTTCCACTCGGCGCATCGCCGGGCACGCGCGATACAATATCACAAGCAGCGCGTGCTGGCAAGATTGTCATTGTTGCAAATCTACAATAAACGTTTACTGAGACTCTCGCCTCGCAGCCTCCCATGCACGGACAAACAATCGACGTGGCGAGCAACACGATTCCATGAAATCGTTGTGGTCGGGTAAAAAACTAGGCACATAACACGTCGCGTGTATTTTCTTGTAGAAGAGAATCGTGAGCGCGCGGAGATTCTCTGCAGTATGACAGCCGTCCATCGGACACGACCCGCCATCTCCGACGATCGCCATCATATCATGGCGCGATAAAAGACGCATTTCCTCATTCGTCAAGTCGCGAAACATATCGACAAGTGGGTGAAAGCGTGCGTCGGCGGCTAAGATAGCAGATGCCGTCATGGTTGTTCAACGCTCGCATTTACAGGACGACGAGTGACAATGCACATTGATTAATGTCGTCGAGTAATTTCTCCACGCGACGCAGTTTCGCCGCGAGCGTGTGTTCGTCGCGATAATGTTCCTCGTAGCATGCTCGCACTCGCTCGAGGTACGTGTGTGTTTCGTCACGCACGAACGCAAACATTCCATCTTGCGCGCGCGTCAACGCGCGCATGCGTGGTCGTCGTGCTCGCAATTGTTCCGGCGTGGCGCCGTACGATGGACCTGCGAAAAATTGCACCACCGGATCGTCGTCGAAATTGGCTGGATAATTGTTGAAGTACGCATCCAAACACGGTGCGTATGGTTGTTCATGACACAGAATGGAATCAAGCGACTGTTTCAATGCTTGGCTAGCGATGTACCAACGACGTAGTAATCGTGAAATGCTCGCGCTCGTGCCGTGCGTTCGACTGAGCATGCATCGAAGGTCAATCCACAGCGCCCAGAGACGACATGTATCGCGACCAAGCGCATAGTGTTCATCCAAGGTTAACATGCGCGCGTTGGTCGTCGTTCACTACTACGAGCACACGACGAGGCACATGAACATCATGCATCCACAACAGAGCGTCAGCGACGTGCACACGGCCGTGCCAGCCGAGTACGTCCACGGATCGAGCCGACTCGAGTCGCGCTGGACGACGAGTTCGACGAGATAGCCGAGAAAGTGAATAAACAGCGCGTTCACCGTCGCAACGCACCACGCCAGCGGCAGTAGACAGAAGTACTCGACTGCCTTGTCGCCATTTCTGACGACAAAGACGAGACACACGACAAGTTGCTCGACAATACCAAGGACGCCAACGAGATAGAAATTCGTCCACGTGAAGGGCTCGACGCTGAAGCCCATGAAGCCAAAGATGCACGTCGCGACAATGAGCGCAGTCCAGCCGAGCACCCATGACGTCAGCGCGCAACACGAGCATGCGTCGCCGCTTATGTTGATGTTGAAGCTCGATTTTGGCGCCTCGTTGGATATTTTCGAAGCATCTGCTACCTTTGGCGCGTCGCCGAGTTCAACGTGTGGCAACGACGCGTCGTCGGACATGGTGGTGAGTCGCCGACTCACCAATGAACGAGGCCGAGATTTCACGCGCCATGATGCCTACGCCACCAGCCAGCCACAAGGGCGCTGCCGTGTTTGTCTACCAAGAGGGACGCTGGCACATGTTTGCTGCCAAGACGCCGTACAAGGCCGTCACGTGCGGGCCAATGTTCTGTCGCACGGCAATGGCGTGGTACTGCTCAATGACGCGCGCACAGACAGAGTCGCTCGTCCCCGAGGTCCGACGGTTCATTGTCGAGGACGTGTCCGTCGTGCTCATTGTCGAGACACTCAACTCGGACGATGAGCATGTGAAGAGTGACTTGTACTATCGACTGCATGCACTCAACGAACGCGTCGTGCACGTCAATGCCGAAGGACATCGATATCTGCAGTCGGCGACAATGTGTGTCATTGTGCCGGGCACGACGCCGTCGAGTGTGCGCGAGTGTGCCGTCATGGCGGCGTGCGCGTACGAACAGTACTGTCACACGACGGAACTGCGCATCGAGGCGGCCGACGCGACGGCCACTATCGCCAACATCATCGGTCACCAACAATGAATGAAAACTCGACGTCGAACAACTGAACGATGTTCGTCTTCGCCGACATCGATAGTTGGTTGGTAGAAAATGAACCGATGTTATTTTGCATATCGTACATCATGCTATGTGGTGTATTAGCGTATTACAAACTATTTGGCACTGATGTGGTGATTGTTTTCATCGTGTATATGATTTTATCCACGAACGTCATGATAATGCTCATACATTGGTACGACTATCGTAACCTTACAGTAGCGCTTCAAAGATTCGACGTCGTTGCGCCAGTGAAACAAGTCGCTGCGCCAGCGAAACAATATGCGTCGTCCAGCGTCTGCGTCGTGTGTCTCAATGCACCGGCGACAATTGTCGTTGCCCCATGTGGTCATCGATGTTTGTGTTCCGATTGTCGAACGACGGTACAAAACTCGTCGCGTCGTTGTGTTCTCTGCCGTCAGCTCGTTTCTGGATTTGTTTGATCGACGATTCATGTCGTTGTTTAATCGCCAACTCGTGACGTTTGCGCAACATCAAATGCGCGGCATCATCAAGGACACGACGCAATTCATGTACGCCAAGCAGGCCGCGTCCATCGTTTCCGTCATGTATCCGCCGCTGTCGCCGCTCTTCTTCAAGCGCGAAGAGGCATTTATGCGCGTGCACGCGCGTCTGCTCCGCGAGCAACGCGCAGCGACGCTGAATAGCATTGCACAAGAGCTGCTCAGCAAGACGTCGGACATTCCGCGCGACACGTTGATGGACTTGGTGCGCGCCATTGAACGCGACGGCTCACGTGAATTCGAGTAAAGCGTCAACGACGTTTACGGGTGCTGGACGATACCTCTTCCTCCGAATCCGAGCAATCGTCGTGCACTTGTTGCTCGGAAATCATGGCGGTAAATTTGCACACGACAAATTCGCCTTGAAGCAAGTCTCGCGCCATCCACGCCCACGAAAACAAGTCACCATCGTACTTCTTGGCGAGAAATGCGTCGCGGCTGCGCGCCCGCTCGGCAAACTCGCTCGTATCGTTGGCTTTGTAGTCGCTGCCGCGCGTGCAGCCGCGAAGTTCGCGACGATAGCACTTGCGCGCATACTTTTCAGCAGCCTGTTGGCTCGAGAAGGCTGTCACTTCGGATGACGACCAATCGTCGCCGTGCGTCTTGTAATCGTCCGTGTAGCTGGTTTCCGTCACGACAAAGATTGGCGTTGTGCGCGAGCGCTTCTGCGACATGTTGGTCGTCGACGAACAACCAACGAGAGAGACGTCGTACAACGCGCCATTGCCGGCACCAGGCGGCTTGTCGACTGTCTACGCGTCCGTTGTGAATGACTTGAAAAGGCTTTCTTTATGTCAGGACAAAAAAATGATGGTTGTACCAAAGGAGACGATCATTGGCAAGATTATTAGCGATAATCTCTATTACATTCGAGAGCGTGGCGAATACGAGGTGTGGGATATCAGCAGCCATGCCAATGTGTACATGATCCACCGAAACTTCATAGAAGACATGCTCCGCGACCTTCGACAACAAATTGACGCAGGCAGCAGCACGTCGTCTTCGGAGTTTGTCGTCACTGACCTATGACAACGGTAGTCGCAATGCCATGCGAACACGAGCCGCTTGTTCGGGCGTCCATTGAGTGGATCTAACACAGCGTGTGATTTCTTCGTTGCAGTCGGTAACACTAGGCAATATCGATATTAAAGAAATTCCCCATATAAACCACTTTCTGGTGACCTCTGGTAACAACCACGCTCCGTCCGTAGCTAGACGACTAGCAATATGCACGAGTTCGAGATCGAACTCATCGTCTCTCAGCGTGGCAAAAAGACTACTAACATCGACGCGCGCAGCCCACCACGTGCGAACGCGCGACGACACGTGGCACATTCGTCGAATTGCTTCACGTGGACGCGTCGAATGCTGAAAGATGAGCGTGGCGAGAAAGCGCTTGTCGTTCATTCGTTGGTCGCCGGCATGCCGATGACCAACCATGGGTGCCCGAGCGTCGTCGCCAGTCGTGTCGTTGCCACCGGCAGCCGTAGTCAGGGTGCCGACGCCGGCCGGCGTCGAACACGAGCACGAGATGGAGAAGAAGGCATTTGCAAAGCGGGCGCTCGTCGCGCGCATCGACGACGCGCTCATTAGCATCATTTTCGAGAACATGGACAAGGAGCGACTGACGTCGACGCTCTACGTTGCGTTCACGAGCGACATTTCGGTGCTCTTTGCACGCGAGTTCATTCGCGAACACGTCATTGATCGCATTGCCAATGGCGGCTGGCAAATTGAGCATTGTTGTGACACGCCGTTTCCAGACTCATCAATTGCCAGCAGACACGAATACGTATTATGGGCGAGCCATGGTATTCAACGCGTAATGTCAATGACGAACTCTCGAGGATACAAGATGTCTTTGACGAAACCGCAACTCTCACCGCCGCAACCACCTGCACCGAAGAAGAAGAAGAAGAAAACACCAACACCAACGTCGTCGTCGTCGCCAGTGTGCCTCGTTTGCCACATGCATCCAGCGACGATCTTCTCGACAACGTGTGGACACCGAGTATCATTGCAACTTTGTGAGACGTGTGCAGCAATACGACCATTCAGAGAGTGTCTTGCATGCAATCGAGCCGTGCCAGTCGCTCGTCTTTTGAAAGAGTGGTGAACAACCTTCTCATGGCAACAAATGAACTTGTGCCTCTCGTGCTACGCAAACTATCGGCGACACCGTCGCTGCTCACTCGTATTGATGTGACTCGTTGTGGCGCCATTAGCGCCGAGAATATGCAAGCATTGGCAATTGCACTTGCGTCAAACGCAAGTGTCGTGTATCTTTGGCTCGGCGACATTCGCATTCAACAAGACGGCGCCCGTCTTTTGGCGACAAGCTTGACGACAAACAGCAGTCTAGCGTTTCTCAGGCTCGAGAATAATTCGATTGGCAACGATGGCGCGTGTGCTCTAGCATCGTCGCTCGAAACGAACACGAGCGTCGCGTCTCTGGTGTTGGAAGGCAATTCGATTGGTTTCGAAGGAACGCTTGCACTGGCGACAATGTTGGCGACGAATAGAACCATTTGGCATCTCGATCTCTCGTGCAATGTCATTGGCGACGACGGTGCATGCACACTTGCATCGGCATTTGCCCACGGTTCTAGTGTAACACATCTGAATCTATGGCTCTGTGGCATTCGCGTACGAGGAGCGCGTGCGATAGCAAATGCACTCGCCGACATTGAATACATTAATCTTGGAGACAATTGTCTCCAAGACGATGGCGTGTGCGCACTGGCATCGGCACTACATCGAAACACGAGTCTGTACACACTTGGTCTTTCCTTTACTCACATGAATCATCGAGGTGTGCATGCGCTCGCGGAAGCACTCGCCATTGACAATACGACTGTCATGGAAATACGCATGTCAGGGATAGGCCTGTCATTTTCCTACACCAATGGAGACATGAGTGTTATCACGCAATCGACGTGGCGCAATCGAATCACGAGACTGGTGCGCATATTACTACTCTTGTCTCGGGCCGATTCGCCACTGTGGCAATTACCCGATTGGTTATACGAACGCATTGTGCGTCGTGTGGCAATGTATAACATAACTGGATCAAATAGTATCCACCATAATATCACGGATATGTTATCGGGTATTGTCAAACGACATGTGGCGCAGCATCAACAAGCGAGAGCCGCGCGCTAACGGTGACTCACCATGACGACGACGGTGACAAAGAAACTCGATCTCGATGCTCTTCGCGCCGAAGCACACCGTCGCGAAAAAAGAACGACAATTGAAGTGACTGGCGATAAGGAGATTGCACTCGTTGCCAAATTCGCGTCGGCTCTTGATGCGATGCCGGAACTCGATGCGAAGATGCAGAATATGTTTGCAGTGTATTTTCAAGAGAACGGATCGTCGTGCGACAACGCCTCTGTCATATTTTGCATGAGCTTTTCATGCACAAAGATTTCCTTTGATTTGGTATATTATCAGTCGCCTGAGTTTTCTCTGGCCTTGCCAACTGCTGCATCGATGCTTATCATTGATCATACCAACGGACAAGACGAACTTGTTGCGTGTTCTCGTGCGCTTTTCAAAGCGGTGCTCGATCGATATGCTCTCGTCGTCGATCATCGCAATCGTCGCAACGAACCATACTATCACATGTATCCATGTATGTGGTTTCGTTACTACAGCGGAATGGACGTGGGTCGTACAGTCTGCACCATTCGACTCAAGTAAATTCACTCGCCGTCGACTGTCTCTTCCTCGATACTCTTCGCAATCATTTCGTTCACACTGGCGAGTCCATACGGCACGTCAAACGCCTTCTCTGTGTCCTTTTGCGCGCTGCCACACTTGAAGCACTCGACGCGAGAAGCGAAATTCATAAACAGACACTTGCGACAATCCCAGTCGCCAGCTTTGCGTTTCACCATCGACGACGATGGTGGTGCCGTCGGCACCACCATCTTCAGTACAATGGCGCGAGCAACGACTGCCGCACGATGCGCACCCACGAGCGCATCGTGATCGGGCACGTGATCGTGCTCGACGAACGCAAGCGTGCGCTCATCGGCCGGGACACCAAGTGCGTCGCAGGCGAGCGTGTACGACTTGGCGAGTCGCAGCGATGGCGCGGCGCGCGCGACGCCAGCGTTAAAGTTGCTGTAATCAAAGAGCGAGCGATGGCGACCACTCAGCTCGGCCAGCGGCGGATGATTGTGTTCACGAAGCAGACGATCGATCCAACCGGCGTCGAATGCGACATTGTCCGACGTCACGACCCAGTCGTTGACGGCGCGCATCGCGGCGCGAAGAAACGTGACAATTTTTGCGGCAGCCTCGCTGTCCGTTGCAAAACCAATCTTGTCGCTAACGTTCGCCAGTGCATCAATTGGCGTGCGCCCGTCGCTGCGTTTCGCTGCATTGTTCCAGAATTCACGCCACGTCGTTTCGCACCACGGCTTAGGACGCACGCCGTCGTTGCGATAGTAGATCATTGACGAGAGCACGACGAGCAGACTCGAGACGGGACGCGCGTCGGACTGGCGCACGATGCCGACGCCGACGGCCAGCAGCATGTCGACGCTCGTCGAGCCGCTCGTCTCGACGTCGACGGCAATGTAATGAAAATCGTCGGCGGGCGAGTTGGTAACGAACGTCGTCTCGAGAACGCCGTTGGACATGGTTGTTGTTCGTTGAACAACCATGGACGCCAACGGGCTCTACACAATCAAGACGGCAAGCGTTTCGACGACACTATCTCTCGAAGGCGCAGCATCGATTATGATGGTAACAAAAGGCAAGGGCGGCTTGAGCATTGTGTTTAGCGGAATACAACCAGTAATCATGGTGACGCCAACAGACAAAGAACGCGACGAAGTCTATGTGTTGCTGGTGCGCATCATGAAGGACGCGCACGACAAGACTGCGGCGACAGCCGACAAGAAGCGCAAGCTCGGTTTTGTGCTTCAATGAGTCACGCAATTATTCGAATCTGGCACGAGCACAACAATCGTGTCAATGTTGTCGATATTAGTGAGAACATCTCGGTCCGTCGTTGCAAGGAAATCGGCAATCTCCTGAGAGACAATGATTGCCGTCAACCGGCCGTCTGGCAACGTACATGGCATCCTTAATTTTCTCTTCTGCTCGTCGTCGAGAAACACCGTGTCGCGTCTCAGCGGTGAAATCAATGTGCCATTTGACGCTGTAAATTGTGCTTCGTGCTTTCGGACAATGCGAGCAGCCCTTTCTGCTGCTGGATACACCACAGACGCCGAACCGGTGAAGACACGAACGTCACGAGACGTCAAGTTCAAAATTGACATGGTCAGTTACCGACATTGGTTAGTCGACCAACCGAATGACGTCTGCGCTCCACGAACGTGGCATCGTGCCACTCGACGAACTGCCAGTTGGCCGCTCAGCAACACTCGACGATGTTGCCCATAACGTCGACAAGCTGCTGGCGTTTATGTTTCGCAAAGTGGCCGTCTCGACGTTCGTCGACGCGTTTGTGTTGAATCGAGCGACGCTAGTCGCGACGTTGCGCCAAGCGTTTGTTACCGTCTTTTTCAGCGAGCAGCCAATGGACAACAAACTTGCTGCACTCGACGAGTTGCTGGCGGCGGGCGCGCGCGGCGATGCGAACATGCGTGTGTCCTTTCGGCGAACGTACACGCACAAGTCCATTGACAAGTCCATTCCAGACACAACGACGTCCGAGACGTATTCCGTCAAATTTTGCGAGCATCTGCAACGACAAATGTGGTCGAATGCCGACGTGTGGCCACTCGTGCACTTTGAGCCGCGTCTCCGACAATTCTTCGACACGTCGACCAAGTAAATCACCGACTGACGCGCCACTAACTACCATGTCAGTGCTCTTGCGCGTGACGGTTGAGGTGATTGGCGACACGAAGCTCGTCAAGAAACTTGCCGCGCTCGACGACACTCATCGCGCGGCTGCCATTGCACAAGCATTTACAGAGCATGCGAAAGACGTGTCGTCGGGCGACGTGTACCTTGTGCGGGCGAACGATGTCGATTTGCTCGTCGAGTCAATTGAAGAGATGGTGTATCTCGACGAGAGTGCCAAGAAGGTCAAGTAAAAATGCATCAAGTTGTTCGCTGGTTTGTGACATTGGCAATGTACCAATGCATCGCCATCTTTGGATCGTTTGGGTCGCTATAGATTTCCGCGCGTGGTACGTGCTTCGTGATGCGAGCGACGAATTGTCGTCGAACATCTTTGTCGGCGTGAAACGTGCGAAACAGCGCGAGATCGGGCGGGACAACTTTGGTGACACCAACAATGTCTTTCGTTTGTCCACGAAACATGACGAGATTGTTGTCGTCGAGCAGTTGTAGATGCAATAGCGGATGGAAGGTCAATAAGCCAACGATAAACGGAAAGGTTTCATCATCGAGCCAAGTAACAGGCACGGGTATCGTTGTCGTCGTCATGGCGGTTGTTCGAGTCTCGTCTTCAAGTAAATCGTCCGTCGACCAATGATCGAAGACGAAATTGACTGGACGTACGACGCGCTCGTTGTCGTCTGGCGTCGCGCGATTGCTCGTCGCCGACACTACGAAGAAATATGGGCATTCGGTTCGCGTCGACTGCTCGTCGGAGAACAGGGCCCAGAGAATTCCGAGTCGATGCGACATGCGGGATTCGAGGTCAATGAGCGTGGCTACGCGTGGGACGGTATGGCAGCATTTATGAACGCCGGCGTCAATGGAACACACCACGCGATATGGACTGAGCCGTACTCGAGCACGAGCAACGCAATAGCACTTGCATGCATGAATCGAACGTCGACGTGGCCGGGCTGGCGCACAGCACACGTCGAGGAGGCGCGCAATGGCTTTCTCATCAGTCTCTTCGGTGGCTACCATGTGCATCCGGCCGACGTTACACGACAAGCGTGACCCTACAGGTGTGTAACGTCGTTGCGGCTGGCCCACGATACACGCAACGCATCGTGTCCACTGAGAGTGGTGCGCTCGAGCACGTAGCCATCGTTTTTCAATGCCATTTGTGCCAGCACGTCCATGTGCGCGTCGCATTTTGTCGTGTCAGTTTGTCGCTCGGAATACGCTTCCAAGTAAATCTTGCGATAACAGTCTTTGAGTTGACGAGCAACGGCGAGTGTACGCGCGGCGTCGGCCGACAGCTGTTGTGACGACGATTGTTGCTGAGCGTTACCCATTGTCGTTAGTCGTCGATAAATGATTAGTCGACCAACAAGCCACCATGGACGCGTACACTTCGCTGCTCATCTTTACCGATCTCGAACCCGACGACTTGTGCGCACTCACAATCCTCTTCAAACAGCCCAAGTTGCCGTCGGTGATTGATATCATTGTTGGCGAAGGCAAGTGCGACAAGACCCGTCTAGCACAGACGCTAGCAACTGTCATGTCACGTCCCAATGTGCACATTGCCGAGAGTCGTCGCAGCGACAAGGACTATCCTGCGGCGCTTCTCGCATGTCTCGACAATACGTCGAAGACACGATTATCATCGCCGTTTATCCTCGACGACGCGTCGCTGCTCATTCGCGAGTCGCTCGCCACCAAGAATCCACTCGTGCTCGCGCTCAAGCCCGTCACTGAATTGTACGCGTGGCCGCGCGCCGAGCTGGCGCACGCGACGCTCGCCATGTACGGCTCGTTCAATTTCCGAGCGACCTTTGGCGATGAGCATCGTCCCGCCGACGTCGAGACGTGGTTGAACACGTCGTTCAAGTGCGTCTATGTGTACGAGAGTTTCTTGGCCACGGGCGCGCAATCGAGTGTGAATGCCGAGAATGCGCCGGCGCTCTTTGCGTGCATTGCCGAACGCTATCCGTTCCTCACGCGTGCCATGCGCGCATGGAATTCGCACATTGTGCTCGATTGCACCGAGACGGTGGACGCCGCCGTGAAGAAGCTGCAAGATACAATTGAATTCGATATGCGCGTCATTAACTCGATTGAACGCAACAACAAGATCATTGGTGCCGTGGTGCGTGGCGGCGTCGATACGCAAATGGTGCTTGCCGACATGGCGCTCGTGGCGGCGCTGCTGGCGCCCGCGCGCATTCCGTGGACGCGCGTCGGCCACTTTCATTTCAATGACGCGGGCTACACGACGCTCGGCAACGAGTCGCGCGGCGTCGGCGAGTTGTGGACGGTGCGCGGCGTCGCATTCGACCAAGTCGTGGCAACAGTGGCGTCATTGATGTAAAGCGTCGGGAAATAGAATACAAAAAGAAACACGAACGAAACCGTCGTCATCGTCGTAGTTGTGTGCATAACAATTCACATCGTGAACACGCCAACCGGCTGCCTGGAGTCGTGGCACAATTTCCTCGACGCAGAGAGCCTTGACTAGTGATGTATAGAGGCCCGTGGGCTTGAATTTCACAGCCGTCTGCTCAATTGTAACACTGACATTGATCATATTGCGCGTTGTGCGTGAAAGCAATTCAGACTTAATCGCGCAATACATTCTGTCGATATATTCCCTTTTCTTTGCATCGATATACATGCGCACTTCGTCGGCGCCTCGAGCTTCCATTCCATCGATTCTTGCTGCCACGTCACTGGCTCGTGGAAAGTTCATACTCGGTTGGCAGCAGTTCGGGAATTTTCATTAAGAACAATGCTCCCGGTGGCGTTGCTGGCGATAACTTCACAGGAAGCCTCATTGTTGGCTCGGGCATTCGTATTGGCAGCGTTGGCGGCGGTCGCAGCGTGAGTGTGTCTGGCTCGGGCAATGACATTCGTTCCTTTACGGGCAACCGTGTGGAATTTGGCGACGGCCGCGTCGTGACGTGTCCGCGCGGCTCGTCGATGAACATTGTCAATGGCGACGTGTACATTGACGGCAAGCTCGTTGATGCCACGAAACGAGCGCGCACCGAGGCGCCCGCGCCGACAGCGCCCGTCGTCATTGCCGACACAAAGACGATTCGCTCGATTGTGCTCAATGGCTCGTCGTCGCTCACAATTGAACGCGGCGCCGTTCGGCTGTCGCCGACGCTCACGATTGAGACGAATGGCGTGTCGCGTTTACATCTCGACGCCGACGGCGGCGACTCGGTGGCGATTGAAGCGAATGGTAGTTCAAAGTGTAGCATGACGGGCATTCCGTCAAAGAGCATTCGCGTCGAGGCGAATGGCGCGTCGAAAGTGAAGATTGGCAACGGCAATTAAATGTCGTGACGCGTTGTGACGAGCGATGGTGTGGCAAACATGGGTTTACACAAGCAATGCCAACACAAGCACGAGCCAGGACGCCAAAAGAGTACGATCGACTCTTTTTCCATCCAAGAGTCCGAAGACGATGGATAATATCATGATTACGAACACCCACGTCGTGTGACTGAGAACGCCCAACACGTGTTCGAGAAACAATCCGCAAGTTTCAAAGGGAGTGACGATAATCCATGTGAATGGCTCCGCTAGGAACGTTGGCATGTACACACTCAGAGCACACGCACGATTTGCCGCCATTGCGCCGATGGGTTGAGTTATTGGTTGAATAGCGTCGAGAAATGAGTTCAGTTGTTGTCCAAAAACATCATCGAACGAAATTCGATTACATGTTTGAGACATGATGGTTAGCCGGTTGGTCCACGATGTTTCCAATGACGGGCATTCCGTCAAAGAGCATTCTCGTCGAGGCGAATGGCGCGTCAAAGGTCAAGATTGGCAATGGCAGTTAAATATCGCGACGTGGCGTTGTGTCTCGGTATGCCACGATCAAGTGATAGGCACCGTACTCATTGAACTTTCTACTTGATATCGAAATAGTTTCGTCGCCACGTCGTAGTTGAGAAGAAATAACTCCAATTGTCAATGTCCATTGTTCGTCCTTGTAGTCTACGATGAAATTATTGTTCCGGTCATAATCGGTATGCAGTAGATACAGTAATAAATCTTGTCCAAACATTACATAAACGAACACTACAATCCCAATCACAAGCGTTGCGAATGTATCCATCGTTAGTGAGTCGACGACGACGACCAACTACCATGTCGACGTCTACCATCACTATCTTAGCCACCGATGCGCGCTTTCACCCACTGGCCGATATGTTTCGTGGCTTGACGAACGAGGAAGTGCGTAGTTTATCGCGCCGCGATATGATGGAGATTATCGGAGATGGTGGTCTGTGTGTTCACTGAATGTCGCGTGCGTGTACGCAACATCGACCAACGCACGACATGAATGACGACGGATTAATAGAATATACACATGAGTTTTATCGCATACTCGAATCGCGTTTAGGACCACGGAGACGGAAAGAAATAACACCAACATGCGCTCCAAAAATACCATACGTAGCGTTACAACGATTTTTTCTCGTGGGTTACTTTGGCCGTCAGAATTTGATTCGCTTGTTACTGTATTTGCGTCGCCGCACGCACTCGAATGCAATATCATTGTATATTTTGTGGAATGTAGCGCGCCCCGATGTTGGATCAAGAACGTGGTTCTGCATCAAAGAGTATCCGTGGATGCAACTTTATGTCAAGACTGGGGAATCGTTAAGAAGCCTCTCTTGATCAGCGTCGTCGAGCAATTCGAGGAGGACATGACCGTGGCAGCGTTCCGGCGCACACCAGCAGCCGAGTGTCTTGCCGCGCAACTCGCCCAGCGCCGCCAAGAGATCGGGCCGCGAATGAATGTGTGTGCGATAGCGCGCAAGCGCGCCTTCGCGCTCGTACTGGGTGATGCTGAATGGATTGGCCCATTTGCTTCCCGTCTCTGCGCCCGGTACGCGCATCATCGCTCGCCCAATGTAAACGTGGTTCGTTGTATCGGCAGCCAGCCACTCGGTCAACGAATGGTACCCAAGCTTGCGCAAGTTGGTGACGCGAACGTTCACGACGCGCGCCGCGCTACCGTCGTCGACTCGTTGCAACAAGACTTTCTGACGACCACGACTGCTGCCAATCACTCGCCACATGGCGTCGCGATCGATGTGCCCGTTGCCGTCGTCGTACACACGAAGATGACACGTCGTGCCGGCGACAAATGTGCCCCAGAGTGTCGTCTTCCAGAATGACACTTGAATCACGCGATCGCGGCCAGCGCGCGCCA
>Ga0105103_10000057_pt1 | contig 51715 bp, 65 predicted proteins | sample PPLLaktember2015_2_FD_79107 | JGI IMG/M metagenome (GOLD analysis project Ga0105103, IMG submission 79107) | Freshwater sediment microbial communities from Prairie Pothole Lake near Jamestown, North Dakota, USA - PPLs Lake P7 Core (6) Depth... | ecosystem: Environmental > Aquatic > Freshwater >...
CCTATCGTCCACGTTTTCCCGGCGGTAACAGTTACAGCAACACCATTTGAGTCCCAAAACACGGTGTCATGCGCTATGGTCTGGGTAATTGCTGTATCGCTTACTATGTGGAAATTTTCATACGTTGCCGATCCGTTTAAAATATTTCCGTTTAAAATTGTCGGATATATTTTTAGTTCTGATAGGTCAATTCTTCCGCTATTGTCATTGAAAACTATTCCAAAGCATTTAGCATACGCTGTAGTGACCTTGCGCGATAAAATTGTGGTATCATTACGTATTATTTTACACGTATCCCACGCAACCCTGATTTTATACCTGTTTAAATCACTGGCGCCATGAGATATTTTTGTTCCGGACGTATCACTATTATTTATAAAGCACGAATCAACTGATGGTGATATTCCAATAAAACGATTGAACGGGAAATACCGCTCTATTTTAAATGAACCGCTGCCACGATATATTGTAGAGTCGTAAAAAAACCCAACGTGTTTAATACCTGTATTTATTTTTGCTGTCAAGTCAACATCAACCGATTTCCATAGTTTTTGTCCATAGCCATAAATAAAATCTTTGTTATTAGATATAAAATCTGAACCTCCCGTGAGTTTTCTATTCACCGGTATATATAATGTAGACCCAAGCATAGAATCTAATACGTACCTGCCACTTTCAATGCGTGGTCGCATCCCATATGCAACAGAAGAATCGTAATAGTTCATACAACCATTTAGATCAATATATTTAAACAATACGTCGCTTCCGTAGCTCCAAGTATTATTACAAAAAGCAACCAGTATTTTTCCATTTTTCCACTCAGCTATTGATTGATACAATCTGTTGTATTGTGTTGAATCGCCATTTACCCACGACTCCGGGAAACGAAAATATGTCCCGCATTCATCGGTTGTAGCGCTATAAAAACTACCTGTTGATTGTATCCCGGTCCCGCCAAAAAATACTATTGTTCCGGAATCCTGTAATCTACGCACACTGATGGGATAGTGCCCAATTTGTCGTTGGAAGGAATGATACGATGACAGTTTGGGGTAACTCCACGTCCTGCCAAAATCGTTGGAAAACGATAATCTTGTTTCACCTGTTCCAGTCTCAACATCGCGTGTTATCATTACACAGCGCCCGGAAAACAATCCGCGCGTTTTTAATTCTTCTATATTACATTCTATTTGTGAGCTGTCACACAAAGTTCCTATATAATAACTCCATAAATTCAAATTATACTTACTTGCTTTTGCAACGTATGTGGTACACAATCCAGCATTAAATGGTGCATGCCCCACGACTATAACGCTATCGTCATGGAGTAATTTCGGAGTACATCGGTTTGCAATCGTATGACTGCCAAAAATCCTGATTGTATCGTGCCAGGTTTTTCCGCTGTCGGTTGAGTAATTTACGTATGAGCCGTATGGCCCCTGAAGCCCAGAATCCAACGGGCCAATCTGTTCTGATATCCAAAAAAATCGTATAATTGTTTCAACGCCATTAATATTAAAAACATTCAAATTACAATCTCTCACGTCATTCGCTGCAAAATGCAGCGAATTGGAATCTATGAGCGAATCAAACCGTACTCGCCCCGAATTCGTATCAACGCGAAATGATTTAAAAACAAGATTCGCGGTTGAATCATAACCGTGACTATTATTATTATTATACGTTTCTCTATATGTTAGATAAAGCCGTTTTCGATCAATTGAATATTCAACGCCGGGATACGCTTGATAATTATTTGGGTCGCCTATACTGTGATCGTATTTATTAAAGTTCATCCATTTCCATACTGAATCTGAGGCATTGGGTTTTATGCGTATGCCATTATAATCAAGCGCAATATCTCCATATCCTCCGGAATTTCTAATTCGTGCAAAAATTGTATCCCCTATTTTCAGATAATGCGGAGACCGAATGGTATATTTTGCACTATCACCATAAATGGTGTCGATGAAATGATCTAATCGCGCTCCATTTGTCATTGTAAAGCACAATTTATTATAGATATTAATACTACTGCCGACTGATTTCTGAATAACCACCGTTAATAAATATGATGGAACGGTTGCCAAAATCAACGTATCGAGTATTGCGGAGCCAACATATTCAACAGAGTCATTTCCTGCTCCAACTGATGCTGTCGATTGAACGTCATAATAAAAATTCTTATTATTGGCATTATTGTTTTTCACCCCATAATTTGCATACGCTGGCTTAACTCGCATAAAATTAGACGATGACGAATCAAGAGATAGCCATATAGAATCTTTATTTATCAACGGTAGATTTGAATGGGGGTTGCCATATCTTGAAGTTGAACCGGTTTGAAACATGGAGTCATATCCGGTAAAATCAGAGCATATATTATTAATCCCGGCAGCGTATTGCTGACCAAAAAAATCTACGCTTGTATTCCCACAAATAATATTATTTAAAAAATATCCCGTAGAACTTGTTGTCACATGCTGAATGCCGGTATCGCACAAAGATATACTATTATTCGATACAACTAATGCCGGATAACCAACTGTCGTTTGTCCATATGTAGTAACGATGCCTTTTTTATTGCATCGAACAATAATGTTGTTATTTATTTCAACACAATCATTTAGTTGACAATCTATTCCAATATCCCATTTATATAGCCCATCAATCAAACAATTCTTAATTACAATATTTGAGTATATTGGTAGATAGTTAAATATTCCGCTTCTACCTCCTACCATAGTCGCATTTGCCCGTATGTGCAATCCATCACAAACAAATTTACCGTAATTTCTTAATCTAAAATATATAACAAAAGAATTTACATGCGATACTATTGCAGGTGATGTCATTAAAAAATTATGATTTACCGTTGATTGAATCGTCAATGTGTGCCCGTCAGGATAAATCTCAATGTATGTCAGTGCTGGCTCAGTTATTGGCGGTGTCACTAATACCGTCAAATCACCTGATAGTGTATCCTGATATGCCTCATTACCAAAAGCATAAATTGATGTATAGTCTCCCCCGCTTGTCTTTACTGTTTTAACCCCGGAATATTTTGCCCCCCACGCCCCCGCCGCGCAGAGCAGCAGCAGGATAATTAGTAATTTTTTCATTGCTTCCTCTTTTCAATTTTCAACGAATCAGCCCTCGCCACGCTGTCCAACCACGCGCTTGCGGGTGTGCTTACAAAATCAATCAGCGTATCCACCCGCACGAAACTCGCCCGGTGCATCCCTGCCGGGAGTTCTGGCCTGGCGAGGCATACAAATATCAACAGCGCCCAGAATGCCAGGGCATAAGACACGGCGAGAGCGGCGCGGCGAGGGCTCATTGCGGATCGTCCTTTTTCTTCTCCGCTACTGCACCGCCTACCTTAACCGCGCCAATAGCGACGAGTCCCGCGCCGAGAAACGCCCCCACGGCAACCGGGTCCAGCCCGCGCCAGACCATGAGTCCGGCCATGCCGAGAACAGCGTAAAACCCAGGAATGCACATCAGCCGCGTCCCCGATTTAACCCCTTCGCTCTCTTCAAAAAATCCAACTTTCATAATTGCTCCTTATCGTAAAAAGTAAATTGCCGCGCCCCCCGCAGCAGTTCCCAAAAGAAAGCATGTCCCGCCGATCACAGCACCCTTCTTCCAGAACGACGGACAAGGCAACGGCGGAAGTTGTACGGTTAAGGTATCACTGATAATCCGTATCCGATCGGGTTTCGCCACATACCACATGGTATGCGTCAGATCGACAGGCCGGAAAGCAGGAAGATCGCGCGAGGCCATGGAAAACCCAATTACCGCCTTATCGGGCATGGTGTCAACTACCTTATACGTCACAACCCTTCGCTGCGTGGTATCGGCCGCCGGCTCGGAGATCACCGTAATCGACGGCGCGTATTTCACCACGCGAACGGTGTCGTGGATGACGATCGAGTCCCGCTCGACGTGCGACCGCGCCACAAGCTCCGGGCATTTGGGGCAGACCGGGCAACGGTGAGCTATCCTGTGCATAAATGCTCCAAAAATCATAGCACAGAGCAGTACAACGGTTATGATTATCCATTGGATTTTGCTCATACGATCTCTTCCGGATAAGGTTTTGAAAAAAGCTTGGCCTCTTCGGCGCGTCTTTTTGTCAGGCCGGGAAGCTCCACAAGCATACCGTTAACTGTTGCCTTGTTCCAGCGCTTTAACAGTTCAGGAACCGCGGAGTAGTTGCCTCTGTTCAGCTCCCTCAACCATGAGCACTTGCCCTCAACAAGTCTCCCCACACCGAGGTTGAACGTCCAGCTTACCAAAGCGTCAAACTGATTCTGGTTAATAGGCACCTTTATCTTTTTGTTAAGCTCCCTCTCGATAAAGGTGATATCCAGTTTGAGAACGTTATCGGCGTGCTCAAGACTCCAAGCTATCCTCTCGTCGTCGGAAGTCACCGGCCCCCGGTGCAGAAGATGACCGTATCCTATGGTAGCGTGTCCGGCAGGACAATTATACGGTATCAGGGAAACGCTTTTGCTGTCCTTAATCAGATTCACAGCATTAGTGGATGCTATCATATTTATCTATCCCTCGCCCACCGCAACGAGTCCTTGAACCACAACGCCTGCGCCCGTGCGTACTCAGGCTCGGTCATCGACTGTTCCTGAAAATACGTCGTCCGTTTTATGTCAACAGATATACGATCAAGCTTGGAGAGTATCGCACTGTCGATAGGCGTCCGTTGCGCGCACCGTATACTGTCGAGCGAATCCGCCACGTTCTCAACGCGGCAGTTAAAATTTTCATTCATGGCGTTTTTTATAAGCTTACTCTCTGCAAGAAGGACACCGCATGCAGCAGCGACAGCGACCACGGTGCCCGCTATCGCGGTGATTTTCCTCTGCCACGTCCAGAACACAGTTGTATCACTCATAGATCATCGCTCCTGGTGTTTTTCGTTTTCCTTCTTCTCTTCTTCTTTCTTGCTGAAAATCCGGTCCCAATTCTCGCGACCCTTCTCGGTAAGCGGCTGCGCGTGGATTGTCTTCCCATAGTTGAATGCTCTCATCGTGCGCCTCCTTCTGCGGTTCGCAGAAACTCGTTAAAAATACGATTATCGCGTTTCAGTGAATGTTTTATAGACCCGCGATTTTCTTTAACACTTTTTGCGTCGAGATACCTGTCGATCGCTTCGTCCCGGTCTTCTTCATCTTTCATACCGTAAATATCCCGCAGCGCCGGGTCTTTAGCCCGCAAAGTAGCCTTCTGATACTGCCGGTAGAATAAACGCCACGAACCGGGCGACCCTGACTCGCGCCAGATTTCTTTCGCGTCGGCGATGGAAGGTTTGAAATCAGGTGCAGTAACGTGATTAATCAGCGCATTACCTTTTCCGCTAATGATTGTTTCCGCGGCTATTGACGATACTCCGCCGGTCCGAAGTGACGACGTGATCTGCTCGTCCGTCAGGCCGAGATTCCGGGCGGCGACTACTGCGCGGGCGAGGTCGTCGTTTAACTTTGTTTGCGAGGTAAAGTCCTTTTTGTTTTTTGACCTCTGGTACATCCCGAGTTCCGACATGCTTTTCTTATATTGCCGGGCTTTGAATTCAAGCGACTTCGGGATGTCGAGCGTGGAAACGCGAAGACCTGTAAGAGTAGAAGCTAACTCAGTAGCGCCTGAATATGGTTGCCCGCGCTTATCTAGTTCACCACCGAAAGCTTTTGTCACTCGTCGTGCTTGCGTTATTACGCCCGGTTCAACGCCGGTCCAGAAATGATCTATTACATCCCCCGCTATTTCCGCCGGCGTGCCGTTTTTATTGTATACGATAGATCCGGATTTCGTTCTGTTACGTTTCAGATCAAAGATTTTACTGGTGACAATATCTTCCCCGAAAAAGGGGGCGTACATTTCCCCGATGGCAGCAAATAAATTTTCGTTGAAATCTCCGCCCCGAAGCATGGCGATAAGAGGCTTTTTAGCATACGAATACGGATCGGTATATCCTGCATCGATGTAGAATAATTTCCCATCTTTGGTTTTCGCTATCGGCATCAACTCCGAGTTCGCGGACCACGGCTGGACGAGGGGACGCATGTCATTCTCTTCCTTTTGAGACACCGGACTGATTTCATCGTCGTTACCGGGAGGCCATATACGCGACGCTATCTGACGAATCCCTTCACCCACTAAAAGAGGCGTAGCCATCGCAAGCATCGTACCAGCCAAGCGCTGCGCGCCTATGACTTTAATTGCTTTGTTGTCACTCCATAGCTCAGATTTAATTTGTCTTCCGATACCGATACCTGTTCTGATAATCTCCGCGGGGAACGAGACGAAGGTGCCTGTGAAGGGGAAGCGTCGAAGTATCTGGCCGATCTTCGGAATTTTAGAATACGTCGGATACGTATTTCGTACTATTTCGGTTACGTACCGATCGAGAGCTTCACCTTTAAGTTCCGGTAACGCTTTCGAATACCGGGCCTTTTCATTCTCAAATGCGAATATTTTCCAAAGATCGTCCTCTAATGAGTAGAGTTTTTCAGTCCCCTTAAATATCGCCCGAATCTTAGCGCTTGAACCGGAGCCCAGGAACGCATCTATGTCTCCACCCATAGCATCTTTTATTACCGCCCTCAGCTCGCCAATATTCACCGACTCACCAATTAAACCAATCTTTTTCAGATAGTTAAGACGAAGACGTTGCTCTGGCGCCGCGGATTTCATAAAATCCGCATAGACATCTTTAAGCGCCGTTCCCATATGCAAGACATTAAAATGCCCGTTTGCGATGGCTATAATCGCATTACCTGAGACGTTACGAACGTGAGTAATAGGAGAAAGCACCGTCTTCGAATACCGGGAAGCCGCAACGATTTTCATGTACGCTTGTAAATACCCAGGTAGCGTAGCGTCTGAAAACTGCGTCTCGAAGGCGTTTTTAATTTCCTGCGTCGTATACAAGCCGTTAAGCGGGTCGAGAGTTTTTGAATCCTTCGAGGCGATTTGTTCGGAGTAAGACGCTTTATCGTCGGCAAAGGGCTTCTCTTTCAACCAACCCTCTTTAAGGCCAAGAGCTTTCACTGAAGTTAAGAACTCATGATTCGCTATCAGACTTGCCATCTTCGTAACGCTATTTACATAGTTGACATCCGCTCGCCTGTTCTCCCCCCACAAAGCGCGGATTTCAACAGGTATATCGCCTTTTTTCATGAGGATACTTAAATTCTTAGCTCCTACTTTTCCAAGAGCTTCGAAGGCACTTCCCGGTTTCTCCTTCGCGTGCTTAAAAAGAAGCTCTTCAAGAGCGCCTTGAATCTCGCCTTCGGTCGCATCCCGAATAGTTTTAAGTTCTTCAGCGGCTTTATTTAGGTCTGTTTCTACCTTTAACAGCTTACCTTCTAAAGCGCTTTTCGCGCTTGGATCAAATTCAGCACCTATTTTAGTTTGTAAATCCGCTTTTTCGCCGAGAAGTTTATCGGATCTACTCTCTAAAGCAGCCTTATCCTCTATGTAAGATTTCGTAAATGCCTGACGCAAATACGCCGTTGCCTTGTTTACAGTCTCCCGCGGAACCTTCTTATACCATTTCGCGTCCGTCGTCACTTGATAAGAACGATTCAAATAAAAGCCAATACCGTCTTTGAACTTTGCTACTAAATCGCCGGTTATGATACCGCGGCGGATAAACTCATTCGAAAGCGCATCGACATGGTCGCGCATCGCCTTAACCGGTTTCTGCAGAGCTTCAGGGAACGATTCGGTCGGCTTCTCGCCTCTTAAAACCATATCAATATCAAATTCATTCTTGGAACTGACCTTCGTACCTTTAAACGCTTGCTTCTTCGCTCTGTTAAAATCAGATAGCGCATACTCTAATTTGCTACCCTGCTCTCGTAGCCAACCTTGAGACTTCTCATACTCTTTAACGGCGGATTCCGGCATGTGACCGCCGCTTTTAAAAAGGTCAATGAACACGTTTTTAATCTGATTCCGGGTATCCTGCCGGGCGACCGCTACGCCGTTTTTTGCATCGGGTTTTGACTCGCCGCCGAAAGGAACGAGGACGGAGCCAGCTTCATTCGCTTGCTTTGCTTCGGGGAAATCTTCGGCCGTATCGGGCTTCTTTAAAGGGACTACACGACCCTGATCTTCGTTCCCTTTGGGAGGGATTCGAGAAATTCCTGGAGGTTCTTCGGCTCGGCCGGCACGGAGCCCTTGCTGCTCGCGGGTGAGCTTGTGCTCATGGAGCTTTTCAACAGAGAGCGTTCGGGCCTTTTCGACTCCAGCAGGTGAAAGCGATTCCGCAGTTCCGTATCCATAACTCACACCGAGACCTTTCCACTTGACGACCGTTCCGTCCGGTCGTGTTGCCTCTATCGTTTTGTTCTCCAATAAAGTATAAACCTTTTTCATGGCTTTGTCAACTGATTTCGCATCGTCGGCGTGAAATCGTATTTCATCGCCCCCGACACGGTAGGCATCAACGCCGGCTTCTTTCAACGAAGAACTCACCGCTTTAAGCAGTTCGTCACCGGCTTCATACCCGAGATTATCGTTCGCCCATTTCAAACCATCTACGTCGGCGATCGCCTGGACCGGTCTTGGCGCTTCATCTTCCCACGCGCGCTTACTCTTCAATCCGGTTAAGGCGTCGTATTGAAGTTCAGCTTTCGCCTCTTCCTCGGTAAGTTCGGCAATACGCTTGCGTTTCTGAAAATCGACTCTTCTTTCAGGGGGTGGTTGAGCCGGCGCCTCTGCAGCAGCGGGTTTTGTAGGCCCTTCTGGCGGCTGCATTCGTGGGACCGGCTCCCCCATCATTTCTTCAGGAACGGGTCGTACGTCCCGGCCTTCTTTACCTTCGTCAGCGTTCCATAAACGTAAGCGTCTGCCCTCTCCCCCGACATCCCCTTCTTGCGGGCCTGCTTCTTCAACCGGTTTTCCAACGCTTTTGGCATTCGGTTCCGCCTTTCCGTAGATTTCATTTATGAGCTGTCCCGCTTTCTCGCGGGAAATTCCGAGATCCTTTTTGACCTGGCTCTTCGTCGGCCGGACATCGCCGTATAGCTCTTTGATCTTCCCTCGGCGATTTATACCCCTGTTGTACTTGATATCTTCAACCTTAACGTCCTGCTCCGCCGTTATTTTGTCAGTATAAGCCTTGCCGACGTTCGCTTCGGCGTCAGCCTGGGCGAAGGAGGGGCCGACCGGTTCCCCAGCTACAAGGGGTTTTTCCGACGTTTTCATGACCGGACGTTTTTTACCTGCCGGCATCGCGAGGCCAAGGCCGACTCCGGTAATGATATCCTCCGGCGTTCCTCCTGTAACCGCCGGAACAGCCCCTCCAACCGCGCCTTGGAGTATACGGCTTGGTCCGGCAACCCCGATCGCCGCGCCCTGCCCTAAGCTGATTAAGCCTTGTTTTAAAGCGTTCTTCCAATGATCTTCGGTCGCCTGCGCTTCCCCCTGCACAAAACCGAGTTCCCCCATTGGAATACCATTCGAAAGCACACGTTTAACGAGCCCCGGAGCCTTTTTCTCAATCATAGGGGCCGCGGCCGTTAAGCCTTCCGCCCCAAATTTCCGCCCGAAAGAACCAATCAGCTTCGCGGCTTGCGCTTCACCGCCCATTGCTACCACCTGCGGAAGAAAAGCGGCGAGTTGTCCTGCGGCCATTACTGTAGTCCCGGCGATCCCTGCGTCCTTTATCGCCTGTTGTTCCTCGGGTGTCGGGGTATAGGCTTCCTCGATAGTCTTACCGGCTTTCGCCAGCGATTCCGAGTACCGGGCATAATTCTTAGACATTTTTGTCGCAGTAGCTTCGGGATCATCCCACCCCAAAAGCCGAAGCTTTTCAGCGATCCCGCCGGCGACCTGAGAAGATACGTCTATCGGAAATTTACCGATATCGGCGAAACCTCTCGCGGCCGTTTTCGCCCCCGCCCACAAGACATCGCCCTGAGTGGTTTCCGGGGGCGTGAACTCCTCGGGAAGAGCCTTACGAGTGGTAACGCCAAGCACCCGAGCCGGCGCATATTCCGGAAGAGGAACATCACTCTGCGCGGTAATCGGTTGCTCTTTCAGTGGATACTGCGCATTGAAATCCACCTTAATATCGCCGGGCTGTGGTTGATAGTCTCCCTGAGCTACCGGCTGCTCAACCGCCAAAGTCTCCGGTTTGAAAGCGCCGTAGTCGGGCAGATCCACTATCGGCTCTTCCGGTAAAGATGATACAACATCAAAAAGATTCTCAGACACTTCTTCCGGCGCCCACGCTGAATAGGAAGGAAGCGCCGAAAGCGCGGAAGACAACCGAAGATTTCTGCCATTATCTTTCGAACTAACTACATCCAAGATATTAGATTTTATATCAATAGAACTCCATCCCGCGTATTCCGGAAGCCCGGAAGCCTCGTTCACGAGACGATCTAACCTTGGATTCTGCAAGTTCATTTAAAAACCGGCTCCTCGTGTTACCCCCGGAGTAGGTGGTTCAATACCTACCGCTTTTGCATACAGAGGAAGAAACTTAGTTACAAACTCGTTATAAGCCGCGGGATCACCAAGTATCCGCGCCGACTGAGAATTCGGCTTTGGAACATACGTCGGTATGATATTGCCCATAGCATCCTCTTTATTTACCAACGTAAAATCTCCGGCATTCATCTGGCGAAGACGCTCTATCGCGGCTTTTTGCAACTTAATTTCATCGGGATTCTTTGGAACGCCGCCCAGCCCACCTCCCCCCGCGCCGGGCGAAAACTCTTTCGGAAGTCTGCCCCCGATCTCCACCTGACTGATATTTTCTTTCGTCACCGACCCGCCGCCCGGCACTTTTACCTTATTCGAACCAAGCGCTCCGCTGACAGTGGCCTCCCACATACGATCGCGCTCGCGCTGATTCGCTTTCGCGTCGTCACGTTCTTTCTGCACTTTGGAAAGCTGCGCCTGCGCTTTGAGTTTGAGAATATCTTTCATCTCCGTGGAAGCGGCCTGCGCCGACAACCGCCCACCACGAACATCATCAATCAACGATCTGGCGAGGGGATCGAAGTATTTTCCAACTTCATCTTCCTGCGCGGGAGCCGATTGACTTGCGCCTGTAATATCCGCAAGCATCGGACTGATCTGCTCGGCCGAATCGGACACGGGAGCGCCGGCAGGCGCGGGCGTGCCCGCCATACCGTTAAGATTGATCTGATTTAAAGGATCGTTCTGATCGAGAAAAGACTGCTTCGCAAGGCTCTCCTGGATACCAGGCTGGTTGGCGATACCGATTTTCGTCGCCGCATCCTGGTCGAGCTTCGCGCCGGAACCGACGAAGGCGGACTGAATGCTTTCCGAAAGCTTCAGCGCATAATCCTCCGGCGTAATCCGCTCGTCTTTGAAGCTTGGAACATTGAACTTCGACGGATCAATCCCTTTTTCCTGCAGCAATTCCATGGCGGTCGTGAAATACTGAGCTTTCACCGCCTGATCGTTGCCAAGGTCTTTTTTCATCTTCTGCCATTGCGCATGTTTATGGAAAAAATTCGACGCTGCGCCGGTAGCCATGCTGCTTATAGCGGACAATCTTTCCCCGGTCCTGTCGCGATACGCCAATGGATCATAGACTTGGTTCATTATCTGCTCCAAAGTTTTAAAGCGCGGTCCTGCAAAGAAACGTTCGTATTGAACATATTTTCAATCTGACCTATTTTGTCTTTGTTCAGACCGTACCGGGAGAGCATTTTATCCTCTTTCAACTTCTCCTTGGATAAGTTAAGCGCCTCCTGCGAAAACCTGTCGCTCACCTTGTCGCGGCCTTTTTGATAATCAAAATTTCTATAATCAAGCGCCTTGGCTTCCGCCCGCGCCGCATCCATAGCCTGCTTTTCCATTATCATCGACACAACTTGCAAAGCGATATTCCCGCCTTCAAGCCCGGCGTCAGCAGCAGGATTCATCGTCATCATATAAGCCCCTCTTTACCAGTTAAAACCGAACTTCTTCGCAAGATTTCCGGCGATCCCTATAACGGAACTTGCCGGATTAACGGATGAAAGCATCTTTCTCGCTGTATCCGGTGTTAAGCCAAGGTACTCACCGGAGGTTAACGAACTTTCCCTCCCCGTCCCTTCCCGTATCTTTGAATCCCGCATTTTTCCACCCGCATAATACTTTTTCCCGTCCATATCCTCGAATTCAATATAGGCATTGTCGAACCCGAGTTTGACGTCCTGATTACCCTTGAACGTCGTTTTCAGAAGGACTTCTTTCCCGCCGATAGTAGTCTTCACTACCTGACCAACTTCGGGCGCGGATTTCCATGAGTCGGTAAGCGCATCGTTTTTATATTGGAGATCAAGCTTTTCCGTATTTTCGAGAACAGCGGAATACGCCTTGCTATCCGAGCCGAGATTCTGGCCTTTAAGATCATCCCAAGTCAGGTCTTTCGAATTGACCGCTACCGCTTTACCGTCGGCATCCACCCGGTACACCTTATCACCCTCCTCGAAAATATCATCCTGCTCCTTACCTTCGGGAACTTTAACGGTTGAAGTGCCGCTCGAGGAACCGGTATCAGCCTCCAACTTCGCATAGTCAAACGTAACCTTTCCGGTCGCCGGATCGCGCGTAAGATACTGCGTCAGTCCGCCGGTATTGAAATCTTTAAGTAACGCTGCGTCTTCCTGTCTCATCTGACCGCTGGAAACAAGCGAGTCGATCTGATAATTAAACGCGCCGATTTCCGTATTCAGCCGAACGTCGCGCGCGGCTTTCACCTGCTGGTCCGCCCACTCCTTCGGAACTTCGCCGGTATTTCCAAGCGATTCCCAATACTTCTGAAGCATGGGCGCCATGGCAGGATCGGAAGCATTGGCGTCAAGGTGCGTCGATAGGTAAGACGACAGCGCCGTACCGGCGTCCGTGCGCTTCATCGTATCAAGGGTGGATTGCGCGGTTTTTATAGCGACGTCGCCCGCGGCAAGTCCTTGTTCCTGGGACCGCCGGTAATAACCGCGATACTGCTCCACAGCCATCGGATCGAGGTCCTTGCCGGTAGCATCCTTGTACCGCGCGATGACATCCGCATCGCTCCCGGTCGCGAGCGCCTGTTCGTAAGCTTTCCAGCTCTGCGTATCGCCGTACTCTTTCTGCATCTGGTCAAAATTCTTCTGCCAGTTGGATTGCCCGACATCAAACTGACGCTGCCCCTCACCAAAATCCTTTTCATATTGGCGAATACCCTCTTCTGCCGTGCCGTAAGCCCGAGCCTCTGAAAGCGCACTCTGCCGGGTCGCGTTACGATTTTGTTCCAAATCATTCAACGTGGAAAAACGATTTTGCAAAAGCTGATTTTCGGTACTCCCGGCGATCTGCTGGCCTATCCCGGTTCCGCTGAAGCCGGCCCCGGCGATCTGGTTCGCGGTAGCCGCACGCTTATTCGCCTCCGCGCGCGCAAGAGCTTCCTTCTGCCCCGCGGCGAACGGATCATATATCTTCCCGGTGAGCGAGTCCTGAAGCGTGTTAGTATACGCCTGCCCGATACCGGGAGCTGTGTTGCCGAAAAGGCTCGGCTGTTGCCGCAATGGATCGGGCGTCGGAGGCGGCTGCTGCACGGGATACGCGGTAAGAGGCGTAATCTGCTGCTGCAGCGGATCGGTCGTAACCTGCCGAACGGGCTGAGCGGCCTGTTGTTGCTGCTGCCCAGGTATAGGAATATTGGTGATAACCGGCTGCGGAGCAACGTATCTCTTTTTCGGCACGGCCAAGGGATCAGAAGTCAATGCCATAAACCCGCCTTACTGTGGAGTGATAAGCTGCATTATAAAAATAGTGCTGTCCGATGACGACGCGGTGATAATTTTCGAAATTGGCGGCGGCTTTATTCCAAGCGGCGATTCCGCGGGGATAGAAAGCTTCACCGTATCCCCGGCCTGGCTTATCGCGTGGACATACACCGACGAATCGCGCCGTGGGTTATATATCCCGCAGATCAAATATCCAGGCCAGGTGGTCGAAACGGTAATTACCGCGCCGAGAGCGGAAATATCCCCCACCTTTTTCCAGGTATAAGCGCTCGCCATCATGGCGGTGAACCGGTCCATGTTTCTCGCACCGATATAACCGAACTGCGTCACCTGGGCGGATAACATGCCCGCCAGCAGCAGGACAAAAAGAAAACCTTTTTTCATACTTCCTCCTTACGGGTTATAATTTCTCGTTGCAAGCCACGAAACTTCAACATTCGGCTTACTACGGCCGGTTCTTGCGTCATTAGTATAAATATCAAATCCACCAATCTGAATATCGGAAAAATAACATATATACAGAAAACCTACGCTTCCGGGAGTTAAGCAGACCGAATAGTCGATATTTATAAACGGCGTCACAAAATTAACCCTCGCGTATCCGTCATCGTCAGTAACGATAGAACCGGATTTTGTCGCTTTGATAAAGGATAATCCAAGATTTATATACTCCCATATCCCATGCCTTCGTATATAACTTTCTCCTGTATCCAGAAGCTTTAGAATATGGCCGTTTTTAGCGCCATCTTTAATTTCCGGCCACGGATCGGTAGAAATTGATTCCCATACAAAATTCCCGAGCAATACGGCTGGCATACTCTACTCCTCAGTGTAAATTCCATTATCCAATCCTCCTGCCCGTATCAAGTTAGCCAGCTCTATCACCGATGCAAGATCGGTGCATTCAGAACCCACGGCGAAGGGTTTTAATTTTCTCATAAGATTTACCGCGTTGATATTTTCATTCAAATCCAGCTTTTTACCGGCATACGCCTGAATAATCGGCTGGCCTTTGACATGCCTGAGTTTTTCAACTTCCTGCTCAAGAACTTCAACCTTTCTTTTAAAATCATTCCATTCGGTATCCGATACATAAGGCATCATGCGCTCCACGGCGTCGTTATCGTACTCATATCAGCAAAAAATTCAGCGTCCATATTGATTGGAATACCCTGAAAATTCGCGCCGAAAAACTTAAAATTACCATCCGCCGGAATCTTTTTCTGCACCGTATATTTGAAAAACGACCCGTAAAACCCCGGCTTCGGCCAAAGAGTTACATCGTTCCGGACTTTGTACTGATTCGCCGCGGTAACGTCCGTCGCCGCAACGATAGCGGTATCAACGGCAACCGGTTCGGAAAAACGATTGCGATCCGATTCCAGGGTTACATCAAAGTCCTTTTCGACCGCCGCATCGTCTGACCATTCGCAAAGCAACTTCGCTTCAAATAACTCATTCATGCTGCTCTCACGCGGGCCGGCGTACAATTGACGGGACTGTATTTCAAGATTATACTTTGCCATTATGCCATCCGATCCTGATATTGCCCGCTGACGAAAAACTCAATAAGCCCCAAGCCGCTGAAGCCGACGACGGAATCCGCTATCGAGCCGAGAATAACCGACCGGCGGGAAGTTATCCCGACGAAAACAAGACCTTTATTTATGCCGGGCGTAAGGTCATGCTCGGAATCCTCCTCGAAGTCCAAAAGATGCAAGGTATCCCCCGGATACACGGGTCTTGCCCCTATCGGTATCTCCCTGGAAGAACCGGCGCGCACCGGAAGCCGCACCACCGGCCCGGTGTTATTCATCCCCGGAGTAAGAAAATAATCGTCAAGAAAAATCTCAATCGCCGACCCCACCCGGTATACGAGCCTGTCGGCGATGCCTTCGCTGACGAACTGCTCTATCTCCGGTTCGTCGAGAAGCGATAACGGACCGGCGGAATAGGGATCGCGCAACACCGGAGTATCAGCGCCCATTGAGCCTATCCCGAGTTCTTCAATGTCGATTTCAAGCATCATATTATGACGCCGACTCCGAATAGTTATCGTATCGACATACACCGCAGACGATGACGTGAAATTCAGATAGTCAACTCCAAGGTACTCCCTTGTATTCGACATCTGACCCATCGTTCCCCGAGCGGTCTTTAAAATATTATTCGTTTTTGCGTAAATCCTATTCATGCTTGCCGTCGTGGACGAAGACGCGCTGTTGCCATCCCCTATGGCATGCCTCATACAGTCCCAATACGATTCATCGTCTGGATCGCCGATTTCAAGAAACTCATCGGTGGCATAGCTTTCAATTGGAAATTTAGCCGTAAGGTAGATCGCCGCGGCCTGGCCGTGTATGACTTCAGTTTGTGTCAAGCTCGAACAATACGGTATAGAAGTCCTTAACTGCTCGGTCGTCGCGTAATCTGAGCCACGATTCAGATTTGTTTCGGCGCAAGTCCCATAGAACCTCATCCTCATGTAGTACCGGTGCGCATAAGGAGTAAGAACCGCCCCCGCGGGGAAGTTTTGATTACATGAATCAATGGTAACGGTGTCCGCGCCAGTATCCCTCGCGGTAACTTTTACGTAATTGACCCATCCGTGCCCCACCAGATCATACAAGTAATAATATTTGTCAACGGTGAAGTTGGAAGCCTCCCCGGTGTCAAGCTGCAACACCACACTACTGCCGGCAGTTATTCCACTTTGTAATATCCCAACCTTCGTTATCAATTCAAGTTTATTGGTAATACCGGTGAACGTATCCAATAACTCCCAATGCCATGCGGAACCAAGCTGAGAAGCGATGAATATAAATTCGTCACCGCCTATGAACTGATAAGCGAAAAGCGCGCTGTCATAGGTATCCATTCGGACGCCAGCCCACCACACACGCGCCGTATGATTAGTGACATCCCAATACAGACACGCTTGCATTCGAATATAGCCGGACTCAGAATTCACATAGCCGAGTTTCACGTATCTCGGAGCGCACCCGGCAGGCGACGTGTTGTAATCGTTCGCCGACGGCGACGAAGTGTCGGTCAGAATTACAAAATGCTCTGCCGTGGTAACGGTATGCGTCCCGGTCCCCTGACTCGTAAGATTTATCGCGGTCCCGGCATACGCATTCGCCTCGGTTGAAGCTACTTTATAAACGCCGGAACTGACCCGGATCAACCAATACGAAGTCCCGGCGACCAATCCGCCGGGCACTGTCGTAGTCGATGAAAAAGTGACTTTATGACCGTGCGAAAAATAGTCACCGGCGAGCGTTATGGTTTCAGCCGTGGTATCAACATCGGTGGTAGCGAAATTATAACCCGGCATCCTGCTAAAGTCATCATGTAGATACCACCCGGCGCCTCCACCCAAAGCCGTGATATGAACGCTTGTTCCTGAAATATCATCGGCAAAAGTAATCGGAGTTCCCGCCATCGCATTATAATAAGTCGAAGCGAGCTGGAAAGCGTCGTCACTGATTTTGATAACGAAATATTCAGTTACATTCAGTCTGCTTACCGGATAAGCCAGACTCGTAGACGCCGTGAACTCCCCGGCAGTAGGTAAAGCACCATCGCCGCTTAATGTCAGCGCGACCGATTGCCCGGTGATGTAACCGTGTCCCACCTTATTAAACTGGCTCGATGCAAACGTGGACGACGTGATGGTCTGCGTGGCTCCGTGAACATTCGGCCTTGTCATAAACGACTGCAAACGGGCGAGATACCCGTCGGCGTCGATCATGCTGAATCCGCGCCCGGTGCAGCTATACGATTCTCTCCGTACTTTTGGCATTATGACACCGTATCCTCGAAAACGTCATCTTCTACAAAGTCAAATATCGCCAGACCTGAGTTATCCCCCGATACCGAGGATAAACACACAGCATCCTCGTACGATGCCTGATACTGGTCTGAAGAATGCCTGACAATAAGAACGCCTTTCGCTGCTGTAGCCATATTTACATACTCGCGAATTCAAACTGAAAAGGCCCATGAGGGGCACTGCTGTCGGAACCGAGATCGGGGTCAAAATAATAACCGAAAATCTTATTAACCCCTGCCTTCGTCTGATAAAGAATCCACCATATATTTTTATAAAACGCCGCGGAACAATTATGAACGATCCAATCGTAATCCAGATCAAGTTCGGAATAAAGTTCAGAGCTGCGCTCCGGCCATAGCTCTTGTATCTTGAACTCTGAAAAAGGACGAATCCGACCGCCCTCCTGCAGAACCATCGGACCATCGTTACCGAGGAAAAGAAGACAATTTCCGAACAGCCCTTTTATCTCGCATTTTGTAATAGTATAAGGAAAGGCGCACCCAACCTGGTTGCTTACCTGAGACACAACAGCGCTTAAAGGATCGCCGCCAAAAAGGGCAAAAGTTTTCCGCTCTTTGAACATGAAAAGATCATCACCAAGTCTTTTCATACCGGCAGCCAATTGCCCGTCGATATAATCGCAATCAAGCATGTACGTCGTAGGCTTGAATAACGACGCCCACGGTTGCGGATTCGCCTGGGCGGTTTCAAGGTCCGTACCTCCATCCCCTCCTATGGACTCCGAATAATAAACCCTGCCGTCAGTCGCCATAAGAAACAAGCGGCCTTTTACATACTCGATGAAAGCCGCCGGCGGCGCCGCCGAATACCCTGTTATCACCTGGTTAACCTCGCCCTCAAGCGTGGCGCTCGGAACATTATCGGTGAATGAAGATGTTCCCGTTCCAAGAAGAGGAAGATCGCAAAGAAAAAAGTGCGTAGCCGCTTCGGCCAGATCGGAAGTCGTTTGCTTTAAAGTCCTGGATACCCGAAGATGCGTCGCGCCCTGATATATAGCCTCTTCATGATCGTTCAAAATATCCATGTCGATAGTAAATATCGACGTATCCGTAGTAGCTTCCTGTATTTTTCTGTTTGCAATCGTCTCGACGCCTATGCAAAGCCCCGGCAAAAAAGTATCAATCCTTTTTGGTTTGTAATTCGCTGTTATGTTCGGGGGTAAAATCATCCCCGTAACCGGACCTCCGGCTTCGAAAGCAGCGGCATCGTTCCTGCGCACGTACTGAAAAGCGAAGCTATAAAAACCCGTCTCTACCACCCCGCCCGTGCCGGCGACAGTAACTGCATTCACGGAAGCCACGGATGAAAGACACATATCCCGTACAACCGAATCCCCTTCGACAACCTTATGACCTATTCCATGCGCCGCCCCCTCCCAAAGCCCGATGCGCTCCGAAATAGATGCATACACATACGCATTTATAGTGGTCATGTCAAACAAAACAGTAGTAACCGAGGGGTCGAAAGTAGCGGCGCCAAGTTCCGTAAAAGTACCCGCGTCGATGTCGACTACAATAAGCTTATACTCCAAAGCCACTGAATCGTATATCCACACCACCGCATAAATAACCCCACCATAAGTAAAAGAAATACCGGGAGGTAAAAAACGATAGCCGGTTGTTCCGGAAAGTAAGCGCCCGGTACATCCTAAGCGTGGAACCGGCGGATCGCCGGGCAGCATATTCAAAAGCCGGACGCACTCGCCTTTTTTCAAGCGCTTTGGGTCATCCACGGTATTCATCCCGTAGACAGGAGCGCCATCACTGAATTCATTCATGCCGCTCGGCATTATGAAAACTCCGAATAATCAGGATGAGGTTTTGCATACCCGGAACCGTTTTCATACCCCGCCAGCCGCCGGCCATGTACCGGCGTAATCATCCTGCCAAGACGGGCAGACTGGATAGAAAATAAAATTTCGTTCACTTCGTTCTGCCAATACATCGTTTCCTTCGACGTAGCCATTATAGCCCGTTCACACTTCCAGCGCAGCCACGCCGGGACGAGGCGGCTTTCGCAGTCGTTCTCGATCGGGACTTCATCACTCACGGAAGTAATAGCCGTAATAAGCGCCCGATACTTCATCATGACATAATACTGAGGCGGAACAAGGCGCGCCGCTGTAACCTTCGTGCCGTCCAGGGCAGCGCTCAGGGAATGTAAAAAATCCAGATGCGTCCCGCCAGGATTAACAGCGGCGTCGTTTCCATCAATAACAAAAGTCGAGTTGGCGAGTGTGCCGGCGGTGATGAGAAAAAGATAATTTTCAAAATAATCCTCGATATACGACGCGCTCACCATATCAACGCACGTAATTCCGGATACGCTGTACGTGCCGAAGGACGCCGACGTAATCTGGTCCGCGGAAGCCTCGTCTTCAAGCTCCACGTCCATGAGCTTGAACTTATTCTCCACATCTTCAACCCGAAGTTCGTTCGTCTCGTCTTCAGGATCGTACACCTTTATCAATTCCAGATAATCCGCCGGCTTGGTAAGCCATCGTTTTTTCTGCACCAGTACGCCGGTTTCTTTCGTAAGCGACGGAAGAAAACCCCGCTCCTGCAGCTCTTCAAGCAGATCATTAAGCCAGCTCACGAAAGGAACAACTGTCGTTCCGGGAAGCGCGGTTGAATACCGCCCGCGATAGTGGGGCGGTATATCCGGATGGTTCATGTACGTTTGAAGCGTCGGCATATCAAGCTATCTCGGAATTTTCGAGTTCAACCAGAACAAACTCGACTTTGCCGTCCTTCGCCACATTCATCTTATGGCGCTTCGCGACAACCTGCTTGCGGTACATGCCGGAGCCTACTTCGCCGTTGATCTGGTAAACCTCCGCAGGGCCGACGAGATACCGTTTAAACGCACTGCCATCGTGCATAAGACGGAGCGCATTCTCAACAGGCAACACCTCATGAGCAATGCCGTGCTCGTCAACCTTACGCGGAACCTGGACACCATTCACGACGCAGGGCGGCGGAAGCATGCCGGCAAACGGGGCCGTCGCCATCTCGATATATCCCGCCCGCATGACCTCCGCGGGCGATTCGAGATTCTCAAAACCCTTGATCTTCTCGTAAGCCGCGACCAGGGATTCCTTGAGCTTAGCTTCGTTCACCCGACCCACCCGAAGCTGCTCTTCCAACTCCGCTTTCTGCCTGAGAATACTTTGCTGAACACCCTTGAGCCTTTCGATCTCTTTCTCGGCCTTGACGAGGGCTTCCGAGTTATTGGACCGGTCTATCTTTGCCATCTTTCATCTCCTTTTTGGTTAAAGAGTGAGGCGGCGTTACCCGCCTCACTACTACACATCGTACTGATTACGCTCCGGGGAACGTAATCAACTGCTCGGTCTGCGTCGCTACGTCACCCGCTACCGCTCCGAGATACACATTCGGATCGGCATTGGTTTCGGTGATGCAAGCCCCGACAATCGCCCGCTGGTTCGCATGGCCCCCGGTGATACCGGCAAGCAGCACTTCGGTCCACAGGAAAGCGAACTCTGCATCGTAATCCGCAGCACTGGAAACCAGGCCGCCGCGAAGCTCGCAATACTTGAACCGGAACCGGTCGCCGTTGTCCCCAACCACCACGTCAATCTTACCCTTGAAAATGCACCGGTAGGCGTAGAGCCTGATCCCCTGACCGGCGACGACGGTGTGATCCACATCCACCGCGCTATACGAATTGCTGGTGTTGTAGATTTCCACGTCGTACAGATAGCAGTTAACCTTCGCCGTCGCTCCGACGTTATCAAGCTGGATACCAACCTTCGCGCCAGCGTTGATGCTCAGATTCTTGAAGGTGACTTCTTTCGTTCCGGTAGCTGCCCCAAATACGGTTTTGAAACCGTAGGTAGTGCAACCGGAACAATTAATGCTGACAGCGCCAACGCCGACGATCTTCGTCCCGTTGATGGTGATATCGGCGTCGTCGGAATGCGTGTACGCCCCCGGCATGACATGAATATCATGCCGCGCCGTGGTGCAGGCCGCGATAGCTTTGGCGATCGAAGCGTACGGAGAATCGAACTTCCCGGTGTTGATATCGTCGTTTCCGCCGATCGCAACCCAGATACTTGTCTCGGTATCCCCGAGAGCTTCTTTATACATGTTTTCCATAAGAAAAAAACCTCCTGAAAATGGTTTGCTGTTTTTGTTACGCCGCGAACGCTTTGCCAACGCCGGGATCGTAACCGATCCACATGATCGAAGCGTCGTTCTTCATCGCGCTCGTTCCATCCTTCGTGACCCACTCGGTCCGCTTCCAGCCGTCGTAGTAATGCAGGCAGTAGGTCGTGCCTTTGGTATGCCCTGCATTGCTCGCGCCTTCACCGGAAACCGTGAACCAGACATTCTTCCGGCGACCGCGGCACAGCGCGCCGGCGCCCAGGTACATCACGGCGATGTTCTTGGACGTATTGGAGAAGCTGTCGGAAAGCGGATCGTCGTCGATACCGAGATAATCCACCGTGGACGTTCCCACCGCCGTCGGCCGAAAATACTCCATGTAGTTGCTCGCGACATAGAGAATATCGTCCAGCTCCCACACCTGCAGCCCTTTAAGGGTGATATTCTGCAGGGCGCGCTCATTGGCAGCGCGAAGCATGGTTTCGAGCGACCCGCCGTAGGCGCCAAGGCGCTGCATGGCGAGGGGGTCGGCGACCGCAAACGCGCGGTACTGCCGCCCGCCGATACGCACCGGTTTGAACTTCTTCGCCGACACCGCGTAGCTCATGTACTTATGCTGCTCATAATCAAAGCCGTACAGCGCATTGTCACCGAGCGCGGCGATAAGGGTCGCGAGGGTTCCTTCGTGCGTCGCCCGCGTATAGTTCGGCGAGGTGAACGCGAACTGGTTGGCGACGACGGTGTTGTAACAGCTTCGGTTCTGGCCGGCCGCGGCACCCGGAAGCACCAGGCCCATTCCGCCCTTGCCGGTATGCAGCAGACCACGGCTGTAGCCGTCGAACAAAGCCCGGAACGCGCCCTGAGCTTCCAGCGTCTTCTCACGCCAGAGCTTCATCTGCGATTTCTTGTTCTCGATGCAGCTCGCAACCGGGATCACTTCCGACTGACGGAACTGGCTTTCCTTGTCAAGAAGGGGCTGAACCGGTGAATCTTCCTGCACGACATGGATCACTTCGTGCTTGAAGCTGTCGAAGGTTCCGACTTCCGGATCGTACATACCGTAAGTCGAAAGCCCGGCCATCGGCTCGATCATGGTGAACCGGCACTCCCCGGTCTTGTCGTCGAAATCCTGCTCCCATACGGGCGACTCAACGCCGGACCCGGTGATGTGAAGCTTCTCGTCGCCGCGTTCAATCGTGGTGACGGTAACTTCACGGAAATTGTTGATACGCCCGAAAAGGGTCGCGTATTCGGACCCGAAATACACCTGCTTTTTGAGAAGCGGGTTGACGATGTATTCGTTCGTCGCTGCGCCCCGTAGATTCCAGGAACTCGTTGTCATATTGATTCCTCCGATTTATTGTTTGACTTTTTGCCTTTTTGCCGCAAGTTCCAACCCCTCCGCCGCCAATGAATCTATCAGCGCGATATGATCGGGGTCAGCGCCTTTGGCCTGAACCGCTTTGTCGTAATACTCTCCACCTTCCGCGAGCTTCAGAACGTCATACCCGTTCTTTACGACCGCGGCATTAAGCGCCCGATCGGCCGGTATCACCGACGAGCCTTTCGTATCCAGACCGGAAACGGAATTTTTCTTCAGGAACGGGGCGAGTTTCTTCTTGAGTTCAGACGCCACGATTTTTTTATCCCGCTCGGCGGTGTTAAGAGCAACCGGAAGTCCTTGGAGAGCGGCTACCAAAGCGTAGACCGCCTGCCCGCCGGACTTTTTGCTCAACCGCGCGATGGACTCATACGTCTGGCCCGCTTCATGTAAAGCCGTCATAAGAGGTAGAATCTTCTCCTTGAACTGCTTCGCCTCCGGATGCTTGTCATTCAGCGCCCCTTCGTCGGTCCAGAATTTGCTCGCGTCCGTCTCCTTAAAAGCAAGAGACTTGTTGAACTTTCCGAGTTCAAGAAACGCCTGCCGTCCCGTCTTCTGCGTTTCCTCGATCTGCCGTTGCCGGCTGTCCTCCTGAATAAGGCCCTGCAACGTATCGGTCGCGGCTTCGCGAACGACCGTATCCAGGCTTTTTTCAAGAACGCCGAAAACGTTCTCCGCTTCCGCGGGACTCAAATCCCCCGCTTCGGCGATTGCCTTCAAAATCGACTGCCGCTCCGTCGCGTTCAGCCCGCGCACTTCGTAATCCGTCTTTCCGGACTTCAAAAGCTCCATGCGCCGCTTGACGATCGGGTCGGCCAACAGCTTCGTAAGGTTCTCCTCGGTCTTCTGCGCTTTCGTCGAAAGCTCGGCATGCGTACCCTGAAAATCAGCCAGCGCCGCCAAAGCCTCCTTCGGCATCGTCTTCAGATGCTCACCCTTCAGACCGGGGATAACGTCGTCTTCGAATTCAATTGCAGAAAGATCATCGGTTTCCCCGGCATTCGCCTCGGGTTCCCCGGCTTTCTTATCCGCATCCCCCTCGGCGTCCGCCTTGTCCTCAACGCCTTCGGAATCGGTTTTCTTATCCGCAACCTTCTCGGATTTCTTACCACTTTCGATGATCTCCTTGAGTTCCGGATCGTTGGCGATCGCTTCCGCGGGGATGTCATCCACCAAGCTGTCGGCGCCAGGATCGCCGCCGGCTCCACCCTCGGGCGCCGGAGACTCCGCGCCGCCGGCGGCCCCCTGGTCGTTGTCATAGAAGCAAACGGGAAAGAATTTCACGAACAGGTCACTGAGATTGCGCATAAACGTCTCCTTGGGGTTGTGCCTCCGGCGCGGGAGCCATAGGGTCCTGTACCGGGGGCTGTTGTATTGGTGGATTTACCGGCGCACCCTCGCGCGCCGCCATGTATATCTGATAAAGCGCCGGATACTGCATAAGTTGTTCGCCGGTAAAGGTAAGCGTCACGCCGGCTTTCTGCGCCTTTATAAGTTCCGCCTGCGCTTTCGCCATAAGAATCTGCATCTCCTGATCGGCTTTCGCTTTCTCCGCCGCGCCCGCCGCTTCGCTCTTCGCCTTCGCCCGCTCCGCCATCTTCTTTCCGGCCTTCTGCAGCACCGGATTGTCCAGCATACCCCAGAAATCCGCCATGATCTCGCCGGACGGATCGCCCTGCATAAGCGGGCCGGACGAACTGTTCAGGATATTAAGCGCATCCTGCATCATGCCGGCCTTGGCCGACGGGGAATTATCCACCGCATCGACGCGCCAATGATACTTATGGCTGGTTATATCGTTCAACACCTCGACAACTTCCCCTTCCGCGTCGTACTGAGGAACGTTAGCCATACCCGCGACCGGTTCCTTCATCTCCTCGTCATACCCCTCAATCGGAATATTATGTTGGTCATAAAGATACGGAAGCAGCGCGAGTTTGAGGTTCTGCGTGTTCTCCCACTGCGCGTTAAAATTGTCAAGATATAAAGCGTTAACGATAAGAGATTGCTCTATCTCGGTGCGCTTGGCAACGTCCGCCTGCCGCGGCGCGGACTCGCCCTGCATCGCTTCGTTAATCCGCGTAGTGTCGTAAAGAGAGTTCTTGGCGAACTCGGCGTATTCGCCCCACGCCTTCGAAGGCTCCCGCTTGACTTCCTGAAAAGCCTTGCCCATGTCCGGGTACTTCTTGAAAAAATCCTTGTTGATAGTCGCGATGCCGAAAGAACGGCTTGCCTCCGTCGGTACGGATTCAGGATTGGCGAACGCGCCTTCAGGCGAAAGCAGAAGCGTCCCGCCGCCCTTCCGCATATCGTCGAGATATTCGATCTGCGATACACAATTGCGCAGCGTGTCATCGTCCATGTCCACCGCAGGGCCGGACGGTTTGCCGTTTATTATTGCCGGCACAACGAAATCGGCCGAGATCTTTCCGTTCTCTTGAAACCAGTGCTTCTCATTCGCGAGGACGAGGCCGGACGCCGTAAACACCGTAATCCAGAGGGTTATGCAGTCGTGATCCACCGGCCCGGCGTATTTATCTTCGTTCTCCTTGATCCACTGCTCCCTGCGCGTCTTTGACCACTTTTCCGGGATGACCTGATAATCGTCTTCGTTAAACAGGCTCACCCACACCTCTTCCTTGCGCCGAATCTGGAAAATCCGCTGGAAAACCTGCAGCATCCCGGCCGGGCCTGACAGGTCGCCGTTCGCCGCGTCCAGAATACTCCGCATATAATCGCGATAAGACGCATTCTCCACCCCCGCCCATCCCATAACGGAAGAGATCATCTGATCGTCGATCCTGTGGCCCTTCCAGTGCTCCCGTATCTGCTCGACCATCTTCGGAAAGTTCAATTCCAAATCCGCCTGCGAACGCTTGTCGAAGAAAACGAGTTCCGTTATGTCCGTCAGATCGGGCGCGCCGATGTTCACCGGCCCGAACACGCAGGAATTCCACGCCAGATGATCCTTGTCGTAGCCCAGGGGGTTTTCATCTGTCGGCTTCTGCTTCTTCCACAACAGAACGTTCGGGTAACATGACACAAGAGAATCGTGTATCGCATCCCGGTATTTGAGATGCTCCTTCGTCTTCTTCTCCAAGTCCTTCATGGCGATGGTGACGAGCTTCACCTCATCAACCCGGTCATTCGGTTGGTCGATCCCGCCGCTCTCGCACGACACCGCGCCGCTTTTCCGGTTCTTGATGATATGCCCGAGAAGCGCCCGGATCGGCGACTTCATGATCGGCGGCTCTATGACGATTTTCTTCTCGATGTCCTCATATATCGCGCGCTGATAGTCGCTGATTATCTCGCCTTCATACTTCTTGAACAGCTCGTCGCCGCGCTGCAGGAACGGCTCCCAATAATCAACCATCTTCTTCGTAATGAGAAGCGACTTGATCGCAAGGCGCCGGGTATCCTCGTCGTCCCAGGCTTTACCCTCGATTTTTATCTCGTCTTCCCTGATATCGTATATGGAGCTAATCATCGGACCCCCGCCAGTTGGCGACCGTGAAGATTGATCGAACTTTCCGCCTGCCTGAAGCGGTTCGGAATCCGGCCTTCCCGTATCCTGTCATCGTCGCTCTTCGCCGCGCGCGCCATCGACAGGGTATTGAACGGATTATCAGCGTGCCACACGACGAAGTAACGCACGCATCCGGCGAAGCAGCCGAACTTCTCGTCAACCACGCTGGACACCGGCGCCGTCCGGTCCCGCGAAACCTTGCGCGAAAAGTTCTTCATCGCCCGGCCCACGTTCCTGCAGCTCTCGGAAAAAGTCAAACGCGCCTGGGATGCGGGGTCTTCCGGGTGGAAACGATACAACATCTGATCATAATACAGATACTCATTCACCTTCTCGAATCCGAATTCCAGCGAATCGCACACGCTCAGGTCAAAATCGAACCCATGGTCCGCGTACAAATCCGAAAGCTGACCTTCGGAATCCGCATTCGGCTCCTTGAATCGGTTCGGATCGCCGACCCTGGCGACCACCTGGTCGGCGAATCCCTCGTCCGCCTCGATTTTCTTCCAGATATCGCACTTCTGCGAAACCGTGAACCGTTTCTCCTTTATCTGCTCGTAAAACCCGAAACCTTCCACCGTCGGCCACTCGCGGAAAATATGAAGTCGATTCGTCGGCAGGACGACGCCCCATATCGAAGCGTCCGGCCGCGCGGGGTGGGGGTCAACTATCTGGACGACGGGATACAAAGCCGGAATTTTCTTCAAATACGCGCCTGGTTTTACGTGAACAACATCGCTGAACGTCTCGTGTATCTTCCCGCCGGACGAAATCGGCTTGCCGGTCTTCCGCGCCTTGAGCTGATGCGGGCACGACCGCGCCCACCCCTCGATCATCGCGTCGATCTTCGATTTCTGCAGCACGCCACCGGTTTTGTATCCACCTTTGGAATCCTTCCCCAACATTACGCCGATTTCCTCGAACACTTCCGCCGCCATCTCGTCCGTAACCTGCGAGCCGATACAGTTTTCGTAGATGTGGCCCTTGGTCCGGCGCATAATAAACCGCTCGCCGTTTTCAAGTTCGTCGAGTTGCGAAGAATAGTCGAGAATCGTGGCGAATTGAACGATGTTTCCGCCGCCGCGCGTCCGGGCCAGCGTCTCACCCGTCAGGTTTTCAGGGAGATTTTCATTTATCAGCACCAGATCGCACGTCGATCCGGAATGTTTATCTTCCTTCTGGTCAAAAGTCTTCACCGCAAAGCTGTTTTTAACCCCCGGAAGCGACGGATGCGGTATATCGATCTGGCGAAACACGTCGTTATTGTCCTTCGACACCGGTTTCGCCCACGGAAAAACCGCTTTAAGAAGCTCGTAGACGCTTCCGCCAGCCTTCATATCATCGGCAGTGCATACAAGGCGAAGACTGAGCTTCCCGGCGTCCCGCTTCGCTTTAAGGTTGGTCCAGTACGCCACGGCGCAGGGTGGGTAATCGGCAACCCCGAGATACTCCGGCCCCATGGTCACGCCGACCATGACAATTATCATAAGGTGCGACTTACCGACTCCGTTGGCGAACTCTACTGAAACCAGATCAGGGAGCCGGCCGTCGGGCGTCAGGGTATACATATCCTCCAAGGCCCGGTATTGCGCCGTATTCAGGCGCATAAACAGAGACGGAAAGTAATCGCGCATCACTTTCGCGGCCTGGGCGATCTCGGGGGACATCTGGATCATGCGACGGCCATCTCTTCTTTCGTAAAACCAGGATCGTTAGGCGAATGGGGGTATTTTTCTTCACCTTGATAAGATTTTGAAGGATCGGCCAACTCCTCGCTCCTCTTCTCCTTCGCTTCCGACACCCTCTCCGCCTGGTCCAGCGCCGCGGCCTTCTTATCTACGGCGACCTGAGCGATGGAGAGCCTTGAAATCGCGGCTTCGGACGCGGCGTGCATGGCGACGTGGCGAACGTCGTCGTGATCGTCGCACGCCGTCATATCAAAATGAAATACAGGGAGTGAATTGCCGTCATACGTTATAAGACAATAAGCCTTCGCATTCTGCAACCGGGCGACGGCACGAGCCTTATTAAGCCTGCGCTCTGAGCGGTTCATATCGCATGCGTCCCTTCTACTCCGCGGACCTGTCTCGCTGCAGTTCGATGGTTAAGCCAATGAAGGGCTTCTTCAAGCTTTGTTAAAGCCAAAGCGTTCTCTCGGCAATTGTAATCCCCCGACTGAAAACCGTTGAGCCTGTCGATAACAATAGCAATAAGGTCTTCGTTATGGCAGCCATTAACCCCCGACTCCTTGAGAGGCCCGTTTTGAAAATCCGCAGTGACAAAATTCGGGCCTTCTGAGATACCCGCCGGCGGTGTAGGGCGAACTGCGTATTTGTGGCACGCATTCCCAGCCCCTGGTTCATCAAGACAAACAACCTGTGTGTAACAATGACTTCCAACATGCACTTCTCTCATACTAAGCTGTCTCCTACTTCTACTTTAGAAGTTAAAGCGACTTCAGGGTGGATATCCTGAGAGTGGTCTTCTATCTGAGCGTCTGCAATTTCAAGGAGTTGGCGAGGGGATATGCGATTTTTATCGAGTACAGCCTGAAAGGTCTGCAGCGCAAGGAATATCTGCTTGCGTTCCTGAATTTCAACACGGGTCGGCGCCTCGTAGCCGAGCGTCTTGTCGATCTGCTTGGCCGCCGAAAGGCGTTCGGTCATCGGCACGCTGTCGTCCTCGCGTACATCGGCGTAGAAACCTATCTGGTCGGCCAATGTTACTCCGGCGATGGACTGAAGGCGTTCACGAATCTCGGCCGGAGTGCGGGGATCAACGAGATCAGGTGGTTTTGTAGACAGTTCATATCCCGCTAACTGCTTGGCTTTAGAGGGAGTCATGACACCGCAAAGCACAGTGTACACTATGCGTCGGGATATTCCTCTTTGTAAAGTTGAATTTGAAGCTTCAGACAGTAAGCGGGTCCCATCAAAGTCAGAATCAGCGACTTGCGCGGGGTTCACCCCCCGAGAGGGTGCGCGTTTTTTGCGGCCGTTACGCATAAGAATGCACCAAAAAGGGCGTATAATACCTCATTATACGCACCATGCCGGCATACGTTAAACGCATGATACGTATAGACTTATGAAAAATCCGGCATAGTTGCGTATAGCACGCAGCATATATAATGGTAATGGGTGATCGAACGCGAGCTCGAGGGGCGAACCAGGGAGAAACGGCATAGTATATGAGGGACCGCTTAATTGTGGGTATTCTCATAGTTCGGTAATTATGCCCGATAATCATAGAATTGCCCGAATTCGGTAATTATGCCCGATATCGGTAATATAACCCGAATGAAATAAAAAATCAATAAAATAATAAAAATAATTGTAGATATTTGTAGCGATTATTGTTATATTTATATCAGGGAACTAAATCCCGGCGAAACAATCAAAAAATCACAATTAACAAAAGGAAGTACATATGTCAATATACCTGTTGTCAATCATCATCATTTTAGCATATGGAATAACCCAAGAATAGAAAGGGATTAATCATCATGCTCTATGCTTTTTTATCTTTCATCTTGTTGTCCCTGTCAGGCGGGCACGTTTCCAGCGTGAACGACGTACGGCAGGATATCGAAAATATCTATCGCGTGCTTACAATCCCGATGGATACCACTATAATCAATGAGGATGAATAGGAAGGAAATGCGCACTATGTACTCATGCTACTATGGACAAGCAATTTTAATGCAATCCACCATTGAAGAATTCGATCGAAACGAAGGGCCGCGCGTAATTGCTCATGTTAATGGCGGTATATATCCGCTTATTAATATATGGTTGAAAACGTACGGCCTGAAATCCTTTGTTGTACAATGCCGACAATGGGAAGTAGATAAACGCATCAAAGATTTAAACCTTATAAGAAAGGAACGCACGCACGATATGAAAACGAAAAACGCTTTTAGCTGGAACCGCGGCTTTTCGGCAATCCCCGGCGCAATCACTATTCCAACGGGCGCGCCTGTTGAAAAACGAGATGGCGATTATTTTATCGTTCCGTCATTTTTCCGCGGCGCGATAGAGCGGCATGACGCGACATACTATGGTTGTAGAGTAAAGCCTGAAAACGTGGAAAACTAAACCTTTTTCAAAAAATAGACTGGCGGAATTATGAAAAATCTTCCTATCTCAAAGACAGTTAGCAGGCAAAAGCGGGAAAAACGTATCGATTTTTACGATGAAAATGGAAAACCTTGTACTTTAATTGCGGAAATTCAATACGATGATGAATGTAAAAACGGACATAATACTTTCTCAATTACCGGAAGTCTTTACGAAAAATACCGCATGCCCGGTGAATCAACCATCCACCATAAAGATGGTGCCCTGTTGTGGCAATCAATGGGCGGTTGTATACATGAGAAAATAATAAAGCGCTTTCCAGAATTGGCAAAATACATAAAATGGCACTTAACCAGTGCCGATGGTCCTATACATTACCTCGCTAACACACTTTACCATGCGAGCAATAAGGATTATAACGGGAAAGCAAAAGGCGAACCTTGTTCATGGGATATTGTCCTATATTTTGGAGACTTTCCCATATCCTTTGATTTACCAGAAAAGTTTATTGACTGGTTAAAAGATCAAAAACCAGAAACATTAGAAATCGCATCGTTCACCCATGAAAAGGAACCAAAAACATACGGTACGCATTATACTTTCAAGGGATATGGTAAAAATTGGTATGATTGCCCCTTTCGAATCGAAAAAAAAGCGCAAGAAGTACTTCTGGCAATTAAAAAATATCCTTTACGTATCGAAAAAATAGCCACTGATTTTTCAGAAGGAAAAGAAAGAGACCTACCCGCCGCGCGCCATTGTGCAGTATGGCCGGATGTATCGGACGAAGTTCTTTCTTTACCTAAAGAAGAATTAAAATCACTCTTAATTGCGCGCTTGCCGGCGTTAATGACAGAATTCAAAAAAGATATGGAAGAATTAGGATTCACATATTAATATTTAAACCGTTCCTAATGGTAAAATCCCGCACCATAACCGGGATTATCTTCAAACAATCAATATGAGGAGACTTAACATGTCACAAGTACTAACAAAAACCGTCACCGCGTACAAATACGATGAACTATCGGACAGCGCAAAAGAAAAAGCGCTGGAAAAAATGTATGATATCAACGTCGATCATGACTGGTGGGAATTTATCTATGAAGACGCGAAAACAATCGGTTTAAAAATAACCGGATTCGATGTTGCCTGCGCATCCTACTGCAATGGTGATTTTCTCGCAAGCGCTGAAGAGACAGCGCATAAAATAGAAAAAGAGCACGGTGAAAATTGCGAGACGTTCAAAACAGCAAAAGAATATTTGAAAACCCGTGACGAAATAATCGGGACAGCACCACGGGATGAAAACGGAGACTTTGAAAGCGAATACGATTTAGATCAAGCGCTCAATAGCGCGGATAAAGAATTCCTGCGCTCGCTCCTGAAAGATTATCGTATTATACTACAAAAAGACTATGAGTACTTCACATCCCGCAAAGCAATCGAAGAAACAATACGCGCCAACGAATATGATTTCACAGAAGAAGGTAAATTCCCAGCGCTATAAATCAACCCCGCGCCATTGCCGGGATTAACTTCAAACAATCAATATAAGGAGACCTAAAATTATGAAAACGCTCAAAAGAATTCGATACTACACACTAAATTCATGGAACCAGTCAACAGCACCAGCTTATAACCTCAAAATTCATAAAGTGATTAACAGCAATTTACAAGATAAAGTATTCGAACTAATGGATTGCGAAAATTTTTATGATGAAATAAACGAATTAATTACACACTTCAATATTATTAATAATTTCGAATGGCAAGCAGGATTTAATGGAAGAAGCGGTGGGTATCTTGTTTTATACCGCGGCGGGAAGCATGAAGATGGTAGAGTATACAGCCAACCGGGCAGAAGTATAGAAGATAATGAAGTGCCTGGCGAAGTGCTGCGCGCGTTTAGAACCCTCGCCCTGTCAATAATCCAGGGCACGGAATACAAAGCAAAAAATTGCGTGGTTGAGAATGAAACGTATTCCATACAAAAAACAAGGAAAATAATCGTATGAAAACCGTTGCACTAGCCATTGACCATTACCATATTCCTATTCCGCAATTCATCCGCGCAATTAAAACCGCGCGCGAAAACCCGGAAAAGCTTTTCAAGCGCTCAATAAAATGCTGGTGGGAAAGAACAGGCGCGCAAATAATTCAAGAGTATCGTGAAATTATCGATGAAAATATCAACAGGCGCGCCGGATTAACTATCCGCGAAGAAAAAGACTATACCACGCTCCGCAATCTACAAAACATGCTTTCCCACCGTGTTATAATCCGGGAAAACAACATACCGAAACGATACCGAAAACATTTACAACACAGAATAGAAAAGGAATAAACCCTTAACACCGCGCCCGGCCGGAATGCCGGGCAAACAGGAAAGCGCTCCAGGCTGTAACAAGCTGGCAAGGGGCAAAACAATAAACAAAGGGGAAAGATTTATGCGCACTTTAAACAACATTATTTATAACGCCAATTGTTCCAGAGGCGCTCCAGTGGGCCGCGCCTCTATTGGTGAAAAGCCTACCAATAAAAGAATTTATGATTGTCATGTTCCGATGACCGCCGATGGTGCGTATGATAGAGGCGGCGCGTACTGGGGAATTGGTAAAAAACTCCGTGTATCATACACAAAGGATCTAACATACATTCACTTTTACCGTAACCAATAGAAAGGAGCCTTTAAAAAATGAAATCCACGCCAATTCGCATCGATGACGCGGTTATAAAAGAAGTGACCGCAATCGCCAAAGAACATGACAGGACGGCAACCGGCCAATTCCGGATTATATTCCGGGAATGGAAAGCCGCTCAACGGCCGACAAGACAGCAACCGGCAGGACAGCAACCGGACGAAAGCCTGGTTTGACGCTCAAATCAACCCTAACCGGGAGGACACCATGAAAAACAACACTATCACAATCACCAACCCTTGGAGCGGATCACAGCGAGACGTTACGCGTAGCGAGGTCGTAGACCACGTGCGCGACGTACGCGCCCCACAGGATGCGTTTGATTTTTTGCATTGCTCAGATTATCGCCGCGAGGCGCACAACGGATACAGCCCTCAGGATGGGGCAATCAGCGCAATAATGTACAGCTAACACACCACCGCGCCCGGCGTTCCGGGCTTTACTGAAAGGACTAATCATGCCCCTCTACAAAGTGACCTGGGAGATCGACATTGACGCCGAAACGCCGAAAGCCGCCGCAATTGACGCGCTCAGAATCCAGCGGGACAGCAGCTCGTCAGCAACCGTTTTCACCGTATACAGCCAGAAAGGAACAACCACCCATACGATAGATTTAAACGAAATAACCCCTATCTAAAAAGGAGACGTTATGCGCAATCCCTCTATCAGTGTCGGTGTATCGGTTGAGGAATACCTCCGTTTACGCGACGAAGCGAAGCGGAATCATATCACCATCAGGCAGCAACTATCCGACGATTTGAATATGCTGCACCTTTCCACCCCCCTACCAGAAAGCATGGTAGAAATATGAACCCTGAACTTTGCGCTTTTCTCTTGATTATCGCAGCTTTCATCTGTATAATCATGATACCCGGAAGGAGGCCCGGCAAGTGACGCTCAATAGTGTTGTTTTCAAAACGCCGTTACCTTTAAAACGACAAGTGACGCTCAATAGTGCTGTTTTCAAAACGCCGTTACCTTTAAAACGACAAGTGACTTTGAAAACAGCACTGTTTTCAAAACACCTTTAAAAACAGCACTATTTTTTAAGCCTTTTTCAAAACACTATTAATCTCAACATAGGGAGACTTCTCATGAACCAAGTCACCGGTACAATCATCGCGGCAGGCCCGGACCTTATAATCAACGATTCAAAGCGCTGCTGCTTTGTCGTTGAATGTTCGGGGCAGGATCTTATAGCCATCGTCCAGAACAATCTTTTCAACCGCCCGGTATTCGTCCAGGCCGATCGGAGGGTAAGCCCCCGGCCGGTGGAAGCGCTGGTTTTCGAACGGTTGAACAACCCGCCGAAACCCGTTTTCACCCATCTTCAGCCAAAACGGCGGTTCAAATGTTCCGATCTCATAAAATCATAGCCCTTCACACCTCAATCCCTCTATCCGACCAGGACAAACAGCGCGCCCTCACCGGCGCGCTCCTGGCCTTCGCAATCGCCCGCCACGGTCTGAACGACATTCGGCCGGTCCGGAACGCCGAAACCTTCTCTACGGGGCTCAGGCGCTTCCTGGCGAACGAATGGGTCCTCTGGTACGAACGCAGGACAGCAACCGGCTGGACCTGCGATCTTATTCGCCCGGCGCTCGCTTGGCAGGACAGCAACCAATTAACTACTTAATACTACAGTTCCTTTAATCTCCCCATACCAAAAATATCTCCGACCGTGTGCCGTGTTTTTATCCCCTTATAGGGGATATAAAAAACACACACACTTCGGCACTCGCAAAATTTAAAGTTGGTTACAGCTAAAATGTGAATAGAAAAAGTGCCTTAATTCGTTAAATTTCGCCATTTTTAATACTTGGTATCTTACACACTGCCGCACAATGCCTTATATCTTATTGAATTGATTGTAATTACAAGATTGACGCAAGTATCAATTAAAAAAAGCCTTATATTTTAAAAATTACAGATGCTTAAAGGCTTTTATTTTAAATTTTACCTTGATGTGTTTTTAAGTAAATGCACATTATCGTCGCAAGATGCTTATTCATTGGGTGATAATGTATAAAAATAGCTTGCATAGCTGCCTTTTATTTACTATATTTCAAATATGTTTTTGGAATGTGTACTTATGTTAGCATAAAGCAAGTATTTTTAACTTTTCCGGGAGGTTCTTATGCTTGAGGCGTCCCAAAAAGACCTGATTAAAGCCCGATCGGAGCTTTTTAAATCGCTTGATCTTCTCCGAATGCACGTGGAATTCCTGAAAACAGAGATACGCCGGGTTACGGAGCACGTTAAAGATATGCCAAGTGCGCTGACGAAAGCTGAGTTTTTAGAGTTAAAGCAGCGCGACATCTATGAAAAGGTTATCGGCGTGCTGCAAAGCGACCCTGTAAATGCCCCAAGATATACTCAGGCTGATATAGTGAGGATATGTGGGGGCGTTGGTGTATCCCGCAGGAAAGTGATTGAAGCGATAAACACTTTGATCGAGGATGGATTAGTTGAAAGGCGCGTGGATAAACAGGGTTTTAAAATTGCTCTTACTGAAGAAGGCTGGTCGTTCGACATGGGCGACGGGACCAATCTTGTTTAACTTTTAAAAAGGAATTTTCGTATGCCCGCACGCTCGTGGCCCGACGCGATTCGCCCGGTGGTGGATATCTTAAACAGCACCCCCAGTATTCGTCAGAAGGATATAATTCTGCATTTGGCTTCCGAGGGTATAAGCTCATGGCAAGTACGGAAGGTAATCAGCTATTTGCGGAGGGGTGATACGATAGGACCTGTATGGGAAGAAGTGAAAACAGAGGAATTGAAGTCTGCCAAGGCTCAGATACGCCATACTTTTTCCGCGCGGGCCGCTCGAGCTACTTCAAAATCACCGAATACCTACATCATGAGACTTATTATAAAAGATCTTGATTTTTATGGACCAATGACGCAATCCGAGATATTAAAAACTCTCAGGTTGCGTGGATTCAGCCGCTCCCGCGTCGTAGAATCTTTAAAGTATCTACTTAATGGGTTTTTGGATTGGAGGGTTAGAGAGAGAATGCATATTAGGATTCAGCGGCAGAATTTCCCTCGCTGCTATCTCTATTCCAGAATAGAAGACAATCCGGTTCCAAAATCCAAAGTTTTTTATGTTTGATGAAAATAGTTGTTGACTTTTCGATTTTTATTTGGTAGATTTGATTTATGTCCCGGCTAAAAGGCGAAACTCAAACGTAAAATCACCGCAGGCCACGCGTTCGTCCGGAACGCAACCCCCGCGGCGCACACCTCTCGCCGGGATACCCGCGGGGGCGGCTTCGCGGTCTTTTAATCAAGCTCTTTGAATACCTCGTGTTGGTAAGTAGGGCGCAACCCTAACGGTAGATATGCGGCTAAGACTCGCAACCGTAGCCTGATCCTACTGTTCTGCAATACGCTTATCGGCGCGAGGTATTCAAGGAGCTTTAAAGAAAGGCGAGGTTTCTTTATGCCAAAATTATCCTACAGGGAGAGAGTCGGAAGCCGTATCGAAAAAGAGGGATTTGAATATGCAGCGGGCGCTCTGCTATCAGGCGAAGAGACACCAAAATCGCTTGATTCTTCGACGGGTGTTTCTGATCCTTTCGATTTAGGGATGCGCAGAGCTATAACGGCGGCAATCGTTAAGGGTCTTTGCAAGGACGACAGGTCTTAAAGAAAGGCGAGGTTTCTTTATGGTATCATATCACGAGAAGCTCTGCAAGCGGCAGAGGTGGGAGGGTTATGAATTCGCTGCCGGTATTTTGCTCAAAGGCGCTGAAACCCCGAAAAGTCTCGAAGATCAGTTGACCGCATTTGATCCGTTTGACCTCGGTGCGAAAGACGCTATACGCGATGCGGTGGATAAAGGCTTGTGCAAGGACGATCGGGTATAACGGTGGATTCTAACTCGATTGTTATTATCAACCTTATGATAGGGGCGTTGGTGATGGCTGTGGTCGTTCTCGTTAATGAATACGTGAGGGGGCGAAAATGAAAAAACTGAGTCTTTTGGACCATCCGGCTACACTGGAAATTCTGGCGTATAAGTGTAACGAAATCGCTGATTGGATAAATGCGCATGAAGCGTTTCATAATTCGAGGTTTGAACATAAACTATCTAATGATCTTGACGGCTGGCATTCCATGAAAGCAGGCGACACACCGGAAGAAGATGAGGTTGTGATCGCCCGTACCGTATCTGAATGCGAAGAGTATCAGATATTGAAGTGGCAGCGTGATGAATGGTATCGGCAGGATGGCGGGGGGCCGCGGTACCCTTTCAACTATGTCCGGTTCTGGAAACATTTTCGGGGGATGGTATGAACTACACCCACGGCGGTTTGCCTGAATCCGAAGCCTGGACCTGGGCGGTTGAAAACCAGCGCAAACTCGGTCAGATCGTCGCCGATCTCGAAAATAAAGAGAAAGCGGGCAAGGCCCGGAATGCATACTATGAATTAAAACGGCATTTTATGGCCGGGGTATGGACTAAGTTCATATCCGATCTTACTGATTTTCGAAAACAAAACGGTTTCCGCGGCATCAATGAACTGCTTGCGGATGCCAGTCCTATAACTATACAAAAAGGAGAGGGTATGACGATGAATGAAGCGGCTCTGAAGCGGATAGCCGGCGGTTTCGCCGAGATCAGCGAGGGGATTCTGATGCTGGCGGGGAGCGCTGCGCCGGTGGAGACGCCGAAAGCGACGGGTAAGGCCGCGAAGGTTGCTGAAAAACCTGCGGAACCTGCGATCGATTTCGCCAAGCTGCGCCAGGAGTGCAAGGAAATAATCCTTGACCAGGTGAAGGTAAAAGGGAAGGACAAGATCGTCGCCCTTCTCGCTGAGTTCAAAGCGACCAAGCTCCCCGAGGTGAAAGACGACCAGCTCGTCGCCCTCAAGGCCGCGCTGGACAAGGAAAAAGCCGTCGAGCCCGAGGCTGTGGCATAATGGAACATTCCGCTTTATCCCCATCCTCCGCCCACCGTTGGGCTGTTTGCTCCGCGTCCCTGGCCCGGTGTGAAGGTTACCCCGAGAAGACCAGCGACTACGCGGAAGAGGGTCGAATCGCCCACAATCTGGCGGAAAAATGCCTTCGGAACAACTGGTCGCCCCACTCTGGGATCATTGAAGGATGGGTTGACAGTGTCGCCCAACTGGAAATGATCGGCGTGGTGTCGAAATATTGTAATCTGATCCGGACGCTTACCTTCGGCGCGGAGTATGTCTGGTATGAAGAGTCCATGGATCTGTCCCAGGTGTTGCAAGTTGAGGGGCAGAAGGGTACGGCCGACGTTATCGCCCTGATGCCGAAGCGCGAGCTGCAGGTCCACGATCTGAAATATGGCAAGGGTGTCAAGGTCTTCGCCAAGGAGAATTATCAGGGAATTCTTTACGCCCTGGGGGCGATGGAAACCGCTTCTTTGATATCGGACGATATCGAAACGGTGCGGATCTTCATCCACCAGCCTCGCCTCGACCACGTAGACGAGGCGGTTTATACTGTCACCGAGATGCTGAAGTTCCGTGACTTTCTGCGTGAACGGGCGGCGCTGGCGATATCCCTGACAGCCAAGGGCGTCTTAAAGAAGCATTACTGCCCTGGTGAGAAGCAATGTCGGTTCTGCCCGGCCAAAGGGGAGTGTGAAGCGCTGGCGGATTTCGTTCTGAACAACATACTGGATGACTTTGAAGCGTTTGAAGGTGATCCAGCCGCGAGCGTACTGAAACAGGAGGTTGGAAACGTGTCTCAATATAATGCCGAGCGCTTTGCGAGTCTCTACGAAAATCTCGATCTGATCTCTCAGTGGGTGACGGCCGTGCGCGAATCGATCCTGGCCCGGCTGCTGCGGGGTGAATCGATCCCTGGGCTGAAGCTCGTCTCCGGGCGTGCCGGAAATCGGAAGTGGTCCTGTGACGAGACTGTAGAAGCGGCGATGAAGGCCATGCGCATCAAAGCCGACGATATGTATACCAAAAGCCTGATATCGGTAGCCGTCGCTGAGAAGCTACTGAAGCCGCGCAAGCGTCTCTGGAACAAGATCAAGGACTTCATCACCCGAAGCGATCCGGCGCCCGCCATCGCCCCGGTAAGCGACAAGCGGCCGGCGCTGGTGATTTCAGCGGTAACGGACGATTTCAAAGATGAAACGGCGGAGGAACTGGTATGATCGATTTTATCGTGGGCGCAATTCGCGGTGTGGTGTATGCTGTTGTTCTTATGGCCTGTGTTAAATACATACTTTCGTAAACCATTTTCAAAGGAGGAAAGCAGTGATAATTAAGCTCAAAAACGTAAGGTTGGCATTTTACCACAATTAACTAAAATTTAAAAAGGAGAAAGAAGATGAAGCTGAAGAATGTTAGAATTTCATTTTGCCAGAATTTATTCGTTCCTGGTAAAATGAAAAACGCAAAGCCGGAAGATAAAGCTAAATACTCCGCAACGTTCCTTATCCCGAAGAATGATCCGCAGCTTAAGGATATTCAAGCCGAGATTGAACGGGTAGCTGCTTTGGAGTGGCGGGATAAAGCCCCGGCCATCTTGAAAGGTTTGATGGCCGAAAACAGAGTTTGCTTGCATGATGGTGATACGAAACCGGATTATGATGGCTATGAGGGGAATATGTATATCCGGGCGAGTAGCAACGATGAAAATCGGGATGGCACCAAACGTGCGCCGCCGGTGGTGATCGATGCCGACAAGACGATTCTTACCGTGAAATCCGGAAAGCCTTACGCTGGTTGCTACGTTAACTGCGCTATCACGATCAAAGCGCAGAATAACGAATGGGGAAAACGCATTAATGCGTACCTGAATGTGGTTCAGTTCCTCCGCGATGGCGATGCTTTTATGTCGGGCGTTGAGACTGAAGACGATTTCGACGATGTGTCTAATATCGGTGCGGATGATCTCGCGTGAAGAAGGGGAATCCTTGAAAAAGGAGGCGCCGGGAGTCCGCTGCGGTAACGTAGCGGCATTGGACCTGCAGGCTCCCGGCTCTTTATTATGAACTTTTACTGTGTAAAATGCGATCCTGAAAAACGGATCGTTATAAGATGGACAAGTAATGAGCCTTGTATTTGCCCCGATTGTAATAGTATAATGGTAGAAGTTCCGGACTCCCCGGATATCATAGTTCCCGGCCAAACGTTCAGCTTTGAGAGGTGCTTATGAATCTTGAAATCTTCGAATCAAAATTAAAATGTGAATATTCTTCCCGAGCGACGCTTAAAAATTATCTATGCGTCGCGCGGGCTTATAATACCTATCTCGAAACTGCAGTTGATAAGGACCCCGCTGTACTTATCCGGAAGTACGTCATATTGAAGCTCCAGGGGAAGGCGGCGAAGACGATTAATCTCCATCGCGCCGCGATATTCACTCTGTACCGGCTGGTAGAAGGCATTATTTTGAAAAACGATGACGTTCCCCGGCGCAAGGAGCCTAAAAAACTTCCCGTTGTTATCGGTTCCGATATCGTTTTAAAAGCGATCGCCGCGGAAATGAATCTCAAACACCGTATTATCCTTCAGATTTTCTATGGGTGTGGTATCCGGCTGTGGGAGATGCAGAATTTACGTGTTAAAAATGTACGGTCCGATAAAGGCTATCTCTGGTTGCAGGATACGAAGGGCCAGAAGGAGCGCATTATTCCGATACCTAAGAGCGTCCGGCGTGGGCTGTATGATTATATCCATGGGAAAAATCCGGATGATCTTATATTTGGCGGGTTGTGTGGTCGTACTTTTGGCAAAGTGGTGGGTAATGCCTTTGAACGAATCGGCGCAAAGGCAAGTCCGCACAAACTTCGCCATTCGTTTGCTACCGATCAAGTAGCGTCGGGCCAGCCGGTGGAGAAAGTTCAGCGTTGGCTCGGGCATTCGGATGCAAAAACGACAATGATTTACGTTCATTTGAGCGAGGCGCAGTTGAGCGAGTCAACAGATTTATTGGAAGAAAAGGGCGTATAATAAGAAGTTGTGTGGAAATAAAGGTTGCTTTTGAATTATAGAAAACTTTTCGAGGGGGTAATGGTGCGATTAAGCCACGCATCAAAAATCAGTGCAGCAAAGATCGGACACCTTCCCCAGGTGCTGCTGTGCAAGCTCCGGTTCGTTTGGGAGGCCGTAGTGGCTCACGGCCCCTCGAAAAGTTTTTTAAAACAGCGGAAGCAACCTTTACATTCACACAACACAGACAGCCTAAAATTTCCGCCTTTGCTTGAGTGCCTTGCGGAGATTCCTGCGAGTAACGATATGGAGTGTGTGGCACGTAATATGTGGCTTGTAATCAGGCGGAAACTTCAGGCGAGTGCCTGAGCGCGTTGCCGGAAATAAAACCGGCTTTTATTGAGGAGGCGGGCGCAATGGAACACGAATGGTCTGATGAGCGGTATGTTTCTATGGCGAAACGAGAGCCGGATCGTCTTGCTTTCTGGTTACAGTATTTTCCAGATGAGCTTGAAGCATCTCAGTGTGTGTGCGACAACCCGCCAAGTTTTGATGACTATTGGCGTCGGGAAATGGGCACTCCCGAGCAGCTTAGAAAGCGCCCGCAGAACACTAAGGTAGCCGGTTTTACATCCGGCAACAGCGGTAGCTTGCAATAACCGTTGGACATTATGGAAGTGGATTATAGGCGGTTACAGCAAGCGTACCGCGAACCGTTGGTGTAAATGCCGCGTTTCTCCATTGGAAAGGCGCGGCGAGGAGAAATAAAAATGGAAATTGCACGCGGTCACATAATGGAATGGATTCATCAGCCTGGTAGGCATTGTATCGTTGTTAAAGGCGGAACAGTTCCAGAAGTATTGTTTTTAGATAACTATGAATTTGCGGATATACACGTAAGTCAATTAATCGCCGCGCAGAACACTAAGGATGAAACGCGGCACATCCACCAACAGCTACAAGCGGCCATTGCTCTGGTTCGTGAAGCTGGTTGTAAATATCTTATCTTAGAAAATGATCAGCGTTTAAATGTTTTACTTAATCAAATCGAGCAACGGGCCGCTGTGTAGCGAACCGTTGTAGTCAATTGTCATTTTCTTTTGTCTAATAGGAGCTTGCTTATGACTAACGAGGAATTTTTTGATATTGGTCGAGTGGCATATATCACTGGCAACGTTCAGGAAGCTTTGGCAGCAAAGCAAGCTCTTGAACTGGTGGTAGAAAATGCCAACAGCCTACAACAGCTAAAGGCTGAAATTGCCGCCCTCAACGCGAGCATTAAGCTGTCAAGTGGAGACCTGTTTATTAACAAGATCAACGTATCTGAGCGGTTACGGCAACTATCAGCCGTTTAGCAACCGTTGGCTGCAATAAATCGCGCTAAGGCAAGTTGTTATAGCCGGGGCGCAAGACAGAATCGGCCATCCATGGCCGCGAAAGGCAAAATGCGAAAACCAAAAATACTTGATTTGTTCTGTTGCCAAGGCGGTGCCGGTTTGGGGTACTCGCTTGCGGGTTTTGATGTTGTCGGCGTGGATATCGTGCCGCAACCTAAATACCCGTTTGAATTTCATTGCGCGGATGCCCTGTCGTTCGACCTGTCGGAGTTTGACGCGATCCATGCAAGCCCGCCTTGCCAGGCGCACACCCGCGCAAGGAAGTTGCAGGGCAATACGCATGTCGATCTAATTGGCGTAACGAGAGATAAGCTTGTTGCAAGTGGCAAGCCGTTCGTGATCGAAAATGTTCCCGGTGCTCCGTTGCAGAATCCTATCGAACTATGCGGGTTAATGTTTGGTCTTAATTTCTATCGCCATCGGCTTTTCGAGTTGAATTTTAAGTGCAAAATACCGGTTCATCCGTTGCACACAAAGCCGCTTGCTAAAATGGGGCGACCGCCAAAGGACGATGAAATATTGCAATTTGTCGGGCATTTTTCCGGTGTGTCACGTGGAAGAAAAGAATTGAATACGCCGTGGATGTCGCAATACGGAATGGCACAATGTGTACCCCCGGCATATACCGAGTACATTGGAAAACAATTAAGAGCGCACATCGTGTGCGCGGAAAGCGCCCCGGAGAACACTTCGGAAGCGCGATTTACAGCAGCCAACAAATGCATGGCGTGCACTTCGTAAATGCGGAGTACCGCACTTCGCCATGCATCGGACGTTGGCGTCAATCGCCCGACAACGGGGCGGATTATTGAAAGGATCGGCGCGAAATGCCGGAGTTAATTTGCGATAGATGTAAACAGAATTATCCCATTTGGTCAGCGGATAACTATGATTGGAATAGGGTAATTAGGGATAATCCGTCGAATTTTATTTTTCAATTTCTATGCCCTACTTGTTTTTGTTTTTTGGGTTCGAATGAATTTAGTTACACTTGGATTATAAAAAACGATCGCGCCGATCAGAACGCTAAAGTAGCCGCTCCGATGTCGGGCGTCGGGCCGAACGGCCCTTCATTTACGCCAACGGCGAGCGCACCAGATAGTCTTGTTGGCGAACCCGTTGTCGATGCGACAACCGCCAACAAGCCGCAGCGTGATGCGATTACGCCGCCTTGCGGTGATAAAGATTGTCTTTTTATCAAATGTTATAATAAGTGTAAAGGTGATTTTTGTCCACAATATCCGGCGGCGTAATCGCATCACGCGGTGCGCTCGCCGTTGCCGGAAATAAAACCGGCTTTTATTGAGGAGGCGGGCGATGGATTACGATAAAGAACGCGATCACGGTGTCCCTTGCGATACAAGGGAATGTGAGTTTTGGGCTGATGAGGTGGAAACTCAAAATTGTCATGGTGAAACTACGGCTGGCGATCCTGCGGTAATTTGCTGCAAGAAATATCGCCCGCAGAACGCTACTGTAGCCGGTTTTACATCCGGCAACAGGCAAAAGTCGTAATGCCTGGAACAAAAAGCGGAATCGGCACTACGGCTGTTTGCGGAACCGACGGTGTAAATAAATTTTTCTTTGGAGGTTATAAGTGGCCGCTAAAAATGCTCAGGAATTTATAGAGGAACTTAATATTGAACTTGCAGATGATGAAATTCACGATTGGATATATTCGGCATGGCAAGCGGCCACTGAAGCTGCTGAAGAAAAATTTATTTCCACCAACACAGGCAGCCCAAAATTGCTCGCAGAATTACACGATGCGATGCTGTTTTCTTCTGCTGGTGCGTTATATAAAACAACCGATCTGTATCAAAAGGTTTGCGAGCAACTTCGGGCGGGTGCCTGAGGCGTTGCTGTTATAGGCGGAATTAAATGAATAACACTTTATATATTGACCTCGAAACGTACTCCCCGATTAATCTTAAAAAATGCGGCGTGTATAAGTACGCCGAGAAGGTGGAAATACTTCTTTTTGCTTACGCTTTGAACGACGCGCCGGTACAAGTGTGGGACTGTACGGAGGACGATGAAATACCGGATGAGCTGAGGGGAGGCATCGAAGAAACTTATTTTTTGTGCGCGCACAACAGTGGCTTCGATCGGGTGGTAATGGATCGATGCTTCCCCATGTATATAGATATGCCTTGGCGCGACACGATGGTCCGCGCCCTCGCCCACGGCCTCCCCGGCGGGCTTATGATGCTTTCAGATATATTCAAACTCCCTATCGACAAAGCTAAGGACAAAGCCGGCCACGAGCTTATCCATCTTTTCTGCAAGCCTCAGAAAGATGGCTCCCGCGCCACTCGGCTTACTCACCCAGAAGAGTGGGCGCAATTTACGGAATATGCCCGGCTCGATATTGAAGCCATGCGTACTCTCGATAAAAAATTGCCGACGTGGAATGACACCGACGAAGAACGTGCGCTGTGGCATCTCGACCAGAAAATAAATGATCGAGGCTTTGCCGTAGATATCGATCTCGCGCAAGCAGCTATCCAGGCGGTGGAGAAAGAGAAGCTTATACGGAATGCCGCGACGCAGGACGCGACGGATGGCGCCGTAGGCGCGGCGACGCAGCGCGACGCGCTCCTTAAATACATCCTGGAAATCCACGGCGTCGATCTGCCGGATATGCAGATCGGCACTCTCACCCGTCGGCTCGAAGATCCTGACCTCCCGGAGCCGGTTAAGGAGCTTATTCAGCTTCGTCTTGAATCCAGTGGCACCAGCACGAAGAAATATTCGACGCTTCTTGAGTCTGTATGCTCCGACGGGCGGCTGCGCGGGGGTTTGCAGTTTTGCGGCGCTTCGAGGACCGGGCGGTGGAGCGGCCGTATTTTTCAGCCGCACAACCTCCCCCGCCCAAAGTTCAAAAAAGACGATATTGAAATCGGGATAGGAGCGCTTAAAGCCGACTGTGCTGATCTTTTATACGAAAACGTTACCAGCTTGGCCTCTTCCGCGATCCGCGGCGTCATTGTAGCGCCAAAGGGTAAGAAGCTTGTCATCTCGGATTTATCAGGGATTGAGGGCCGAAAACTCGCCTGGCTGGCGGGAGAAGAATGGAAGGTCAAAGCGTATTATGACTTTGATGCTGGAAAAAATCCCTATGACATGTACGAACTCACTTACGCGAAAACGTTCAATATAGACCCATGCGACGTGGATGATGATAAACGCAAACTCGGTAAGGTTTTGGAGCTTGCTATGGGTTACGGCGGCGGCGTCGGTGCATTCGTCACTTTTGCGAACGGGTATAAAGTAAATCTCGAAGATATGGCAGGCAGGGTATGGAGTGAACTGCCGGAACGGGTTTTGGATGACGCGTCCGGGTATTGGGCGATGTGCGTGAAAGAGCGCAAAACGCTTGGGCTTTCCGAAAAGGTGTTCGTTGCGTGCGACTCGATAAAAAGACTCTGGCGGGAAGCCAACCCGAAGATCGTGCAGTTTTGGGCCGACCTTCAAGATGCTGTTTACCAGGCGCTTTTGTTCGATCGGGTGGTAACAGGGAAGCATTTTAGGGTGGATAAAAAAGGGACGTGGCTGCGGATACAGCTTCCTTCCGGCCGGTATGTGTGTTATGCCGGCGCGAAGATCGAAGAGAAGAAAATTCGATACCTGGGGATTAATCAATATACCCGGAAGTGGTGTAAATTGAGTACATACGGCGGGAAGCTTGCTGAAAACGTTACCCAGGCGTCGAGCCGGGATATCCTCGCTCACGGCATGCAACTTGCCGAAGACGCCGGGTATAAAATCGTCCTCTCCGTTCACGACGAGTTGCTTACCGAAGTTCCCGATTCACCTGAGTTCAATCACGAAACCTTGTCGAAAATAATGTCAACTAATCCACCCTGGGCGCCGGGATTACCCCTGGCTGCAGCAGGATTTGAAGCGTACCGTTATAGAAAGGATTAAAATATGAATGAAAACCAGATTAAAGCGGAGGTAGCCCTGCTTATGAATTTGCGTCCTTGGGACCTCAAAGCTATCATGCAGCTTCTCAAAGACAAAGGAGTGGAACCGTGGCAGAACCTACAATAATGCAGCTCGCCTATATCAATGGACTCTACGGCGATCTCGATGTCCCGTATACGAAGCGGGTAAAGCCGAAGTCCGGGCGGGAAGCGAGCGTTTTGATCGACGAGCTGAAAGAAGCGATCGAAGAGAAGAAAAACACGCCAACCGAGGAGGATTGAAAATGGTAGATGAAAACTACAAAGCATTGCGCGATGTCTTCGAGGCGGCCATTCACCAAGCCGCGGATGGTAAAGGGAAAACCCGGCACGCCGGGGAGTATGAGGCTTTCGAAGATCAGCAGATATGTCAGATTCCGCGCTGGCTTGGGAGCATTGATGGGCCGTTGTTTCAAGCGGTTAAAAAATGCCTCGAAGTGAATAGAATATCCACCACCGAAGCGAAAATTCACGAGCTGCTTGGCGCGTTGAACTATATCGCCGCGGCCATCATCGTTTTGAAAGGCGCTGAGGCGCCTGCGCTGCTGGTCTTCCCGGAAGATACTACAAAAACACCATTCGCCGTTGCGTATGAAAAAGAATTGCGGGATAGAAGCGTACCAAAAACCTCATTTACCAAAGTGGATACAGCATGAACGGTGTTTTAGTAGTCATTCCGGAGGGTAAAAAATTTACGCACGTAACAGTAACGAGGGACAAAAAATCGGCGATGGTGTATTATGCGTGAATCCACCGTTGAATCCGCCTTCCGCAAGAGGATGAAAGCCTGCGGCGGAGAGTCGTATAAGTTCGTCAGCCCTGGCCGGCGGGGGGTGCCGGATCGTCTTGTTCTGCGGCCGATACCCGAGTATCATCGCGCGATCGTGTCGAACTATGTCTGGTTCGTAGAAGCAAAGGCGCCGGGCAAGAAGCCGCGGGTTGAACAGGCACGGGAGCATAAACGATTGAGGGATATGGGGTTTGTCGTGGAGGTTGTAGACCGGTGATTTTCATTCCACGCGCCTACCAACCTATCGTCCGTGATTTTATTTTAAATCATGCTCGGTGCGCACTTCATATAGAAATGGGCCTCGGAAAAACCACAGCCGTGCTGTGGGCTTTGAGTGATCTGCAGCTCGTCGATCATGTCCGCGCTCTCGTCGTTGCCCCCCTCCGTGTCGCCCGGTCGGTCTGGCCCGAGGAAGGCAAGAAGTGGGATCAGTTCAAGTATCTTAAAATCATTCCTATTATCGGCGATCAGAAAGACCGCATCGCCGCGCTTCGGGAGCCGGCTGATATCCACACGATCAATTACGAAAACATCCCCTGGCTGTCCGAACAGGTCGGGAACAACTGGCCCTGGACCACGATCGTCGCGGACGAAGCGACGCGCCTGAAGCATTTTCGACTGTCCGGCGGAAAGAAGTCTACTTCTACGGAAGTGAAGGTCAGCAAAAACCGAACGACCCGCGCCCGGACGCTTGGAAAATACGCTTTGAAGAAAGCGACGCGCTTCATAGAGCTTACTGGAACCCCGGCGCCGAACGGGTTGCAGGACCTATGGGGCCAGCTCTGGTTTCTCGACTTCGGCGAACGGCTCGGGCGTACCTTCACCGCTTTCAAAAACCGCTGGTTTTATTATGAAAGCCGGTGGAGCTATGAAATGAAGATGGCCCCCGGCGCGCAGGAAGAAATTCAAAAACGTATCTCTGATATCTGTATTTCGCTGCGCGCGGAGGACTGGTTCGATCTCGAAAAACCGATTGTAACGGATATTCCGGTTGATCTGCCGCCCGACGCCATGGCTATGTACAAGCAGATGGAAAAGATGATGTACCTCGAAATCAATAACTTGGAGGTGGAAGCCTTCAATGCTGCGGCAAAGTCATTAAAGTGCTTGCAACTCGCCAATGGTGCGATATATACTGATGATGAGCAGAACTGGCAGGCTGTTCACGACGTGAAGCTTGACGCTTTGGAAAGTATCATCGAAGAAGCTTCCGGGATGCCGGTTCTCGTGGCATATCATTTTGAGAGTGACCTTACCCGGTTAAAGGCTCGCTTTCCCAAAGGTAAAGAATTAAAGACAAAGAAGGACGAAGATGATTGGAATGCGGGTCGAATACCTGTGCTTTTTGCTCATCCCGCCAGCGCCGGACACGGCCTTAACCTTCAACATGGTGGTAATATCATCGTCTATTTCGGCCATTGGTGGGACCTTGAGCAATATCAGCAGATACTCGAACGAATCGGACCCGTACGCCAGATGCAGGCAGGATATAAGCGTCCAGTTTACGTGTACAATATCCGGGCGCGAGGTACGGTGGACGATCTGGTGATCCAGAGCCGGGTGAACAAGCGAAGAGTGCAGGACATTTTAATGGAAGCTTCGAGGAAAACATGAAAAAAAGAGATTTGAACACGATTGTTAAGATGATAGAAAAAGGAAAAATATCCATTAAAGAACATAAGAAGATGAATAAAATAGTTAAAAAATATATCATACCAAGAGCTTAAAAATATATGCACTACTCAGCGGCGAAGAGCATTCTCATTGAAAACGGCTACATTCCGCTCCCTGTTATCCCGAACGAAAAACGCCCTGCGATAGCTAATTGGACGGCGCTTGATTATGTGCCGCCTAATGGCTATGCGAATTATGGCGTCGGGATAAAATGCGGCGTTGGGGAATATCCGATCGCCGGGGTAGACCTTGACATCATCGACGAGAAAATCGCTAAAAAGATGTTTGATTTCGTGGTACGTGAATTTAACGTTCCTTTATGGCGCGTCGGGAAAGCTCCCAAAGTCTTGATCCCGTTTCGAGCGGAAAAGGCTGGATGGGCTAAAAGGTCATCGAATCGTAACGGCTCCGGGCGGGTGGAGATATTGGGCGCCGGTCAGCAATTCGTCTGCTTTGGCGTACATCCGGACACTAAAAAGCCTTATACCTGGCCTGGCCTGGTGGGCGACCTGTGCGATAACGCCGCGGTAAGCTTGCCGATATTATCCCCCACTGGCGCCGCGGAAATACTCAAACATTTTGAAATTCTGACCGGGGGCGCTATCCCTGAAATTAAGTCTCCTACCGACTTCGACCTCACCGATCCTCTCGACGCCATCCAGCCGATCGGAATACCATTGGAAAAAGCCGAAATGCTTCTCAGCCAGGTCGATCCTGATTGCAGCCGGGATCAGTGGCGCAATCTCGGAATGGCTCTACATCATGAATATAACGGCGCTTCTGCAGCTCTCCTCATTTGGTCACGGTGGAGCGCCGGCGGATCGAAATACAAAGAAGGGGAGCCCGAGCAACAGTGGGAGTCTTTCGGAAAATACACCGGGCGGCCAATTACCGCCGCCTATCTCCTTAAAGTTACGAAACCCGAGGATATTTGGGCTCCGGAACCGGATTTCTTCGAAAACCTTCCAAAAAGCACTTCTCGCTTCGTTACAGACCCGCCAGCGATCCCTATGGTTGTGGACGACCTTTTACCCAAGGGGATCGTTTCGCTGTTCTACAGCGCTGGCGGCGCGGGGAAAAGTACCATCGTTCTCTATATGGCAATAAAGCTCGCCTTATCCGGTAAATACCCGATCGATTTCCTCGGTCACAAGATTCAACCCGGCCGGGTAGCACTCTTAACCGCGGAAGACCCCGATCTCATATTAAATCGTCGTTTCATAGGTATTTTGAATGACTTAGCGGTAACTCTGGACGTTCCGATTGAGGAATTGCGTCAGACAGTTGACGAGAATTTGTCGATAATATCTACTTTCGGACATGCCGTACAGCTCTTCGCGATCAAAAATGATGGTGTTTTAAAGCCTACGGCTTATTATAAGTCTCTCCGGAACTGCTTACAAAATATTCCGGATTTGCAACTCGTCGTCATCGACACTAAAACGCGCTTCAGTCCGGGGGAGGGATTGGGAAACGTGACGGCGACCCAGGAAATAACCTACTACGAAGCAATTGCTATGGAAACTGGCGCCAGTGTCATGCTCCTTCACCACAGCAATAAAAGTTCACGCGACGGATCACAAACCGGACAGCAGGCGTACCGGGATGCTTCCGCCATCTTCGATTCGGTGCGCGCCGCCTGGTATCTCCGGGGGCTTCGGGAAGACGAACTGGCTGCGCAGGGAATTTCCGCAACGGACTCAAATAATTACCTTCTTCTGGAAAATTCAAAGAACAATTATATTATGCGCTGCCCGGATAAGATAGTGCGCCGGGAAGGATACAAATATTATACCAGCAAAGTAGTTGAGAAAATGTCAAAGGCCGATCGACAGGAGATGTTAAAGCGCAGTGTCTACGACAAAGTGGTCGATGCCCTGCAGAACGGCCCCGCGACCGGTTGCAGTCAAGCCGAGCTGATAAAAATATGCCAGGGCCTTAAAGTATCGCGCAGAAAAGTTGTGGATGCCGTTGAAAATCTGATCGAAGATCGCTTGGCTGAACGACGCGTAGATAGACAAGGTTTTAAGATTGTTTTAACCGACGAGGGGCGGTCATATAATCTGGAAGCGCCTATTGCTTGATATCAACTCCTATTGACATATTATTTTGGCGGCGAAGACGGTGTTGCTTACTTACCTGAGTGCTTCCCGATGATGGAAATATCCACCCTCCCAAGTTCCCGCCGCCGTCCGTTCCTTTCGGCACGTAAACCGTGTCCCCTGCCGCGAGCGTCATGTCAGCTATCACTACGGCGCTATCGATCGTATCTTTAACCGTCCCCGCAAAAGCGATAGTCGCCGCGCTCCCCGGCGTCCCGCTCCTCATCGTGTCGGGGGCAAGGGCGGTGCCCCCGATATTAACAGCAGTTCCTATCGTCCACGTTTTCCCGGCGGTAACAGTTACAGCAACACCATTTGAGTCCCAAAACACGGTGTCATGCGCTATGGTCTGGGTAATTGCTGTATCGCTTACTATGTGGAAATTTTCATAC
>Ga0105103_10000058_pt1 | contig 51484 bp, 46 predicted proteins | sample PPLLaktember2015_2_FD_79107 | JGI IMG/M metagenome (GOLD analysis project Ga0105103, IMG submission 79107) | Freshwater sediment microbial communities from Prairie Pothole Lake near Jamestown, North Dakota, USA - PPLs Lake P7 Core (6) Depth... | ecosystem: Environmental > Aquatic > Freshwater >...
CTCGACGGTAGAATGACCGGTTTACGGAGATGTGGCCGAGAGGTCGAAGGCACTCCCCTGCTAAGGGAGCATACGGGCCAAAACCTGTATCGAGGGTTCGAATCCCTCCGTCTCCGCCAAGTCTTTTCTGTACGGTCCGAAGACATGGGTTACGGACCGTACCTAAGACATAGGTAACACTGCCGACTCGAACGGACTCTGTCCGCCCCGGCCACAAGGGTACCGGTCTCGGCGGGCGTGCTCCGGCCGCGCCGCCCGGAAGAACGCAGAGCCCCGCGCAGTGCGGGGCTCTTTCGCGCGAGGCCGGCGCGGCGCATGGATCTCGCCACCGCGCCGTGCCCACGCGTCAGGCGAGGTCGAACCGATCGAGGTTCATCACCTTGCCCCAGGCCGCGACGAAGTCGTCGACGAACTTCCGCCGGTTGTCGTCGCAGGCGTAGACCTCGGCGATCGCGCGAAGCTCGGAGTTCGACCCGAACACGAGGTCGACCCGCGTACCCGTCCAACGCACCTCGCCCGACGTGCGTTCGCGACCGTCGTACACGCCTTCGTTCGCGGTCGGACTCCACTCGGTGCGCATGTCGAGCAGATTGACGAAGAAGTCGTTGGTCAGGCTCCCGGGCGTGCTCGTCAGGACCCCGTGGCTCGACTGCCCCGTGTTGGCGCCCATCGCCCGCATGCCGCCGACCAGCACCGTCATCTCCGGCGCGGTCAGCGTCAGTAACTGGGCGCGATCGACCAGCAGATCTTCGCCCCGCCCCGTGACGCCCGCACGAACCCAGTTGCGGAAGCCGTCGGCGACCGGTTCCAGCGCGGCGAAGGACTCCGCGTCGGTCTGCTCCTGCGCGGCGTCGGTGCGCCCGGGCGAGAACGGCACCCCGACCGGGTAACCAGCCTTTCGAGCTGCCTCCTCGACGCCGGCACAACCCGCCAGCACGATGAGGTCGGCGAGCGACACCTTCTTGTTGCCGCGCTGGGCGCCATTGAACTCGTTGCGGATGGTCTCGAGCTTCTGCAGCACTACCGCCAGTTCGGTCGGCTGGTTCACGTCCCAGTCCTTCTGGGGCGCAAGCCGGATGCGTGCGCCATTCGCGCCGCCGCGGTTGTCGGAGCCGCGGAAGGTCGAAGCCGCGCCCCACGCCGTGGTCACCATCTGCGGCACGGTGAGCCCCGAGACGAGGATCCTCCCCTTGAGCGCCGCGACGTCCTGCGTGCCTATCAGCTCGTGGTCCACGGCGGGAACGGGATCCTGCCAGATCAGCTCCTCGGCAGGCACCTCCGGACCGAGGTAGCGGACGCGCGGGCCCATGTCGCGGTGGGTGAGCTTGAACCAGGCGCGCGCGAAGGCGTCGGCGAAGGCCTGCGGGTCCTTGTGGAAGCGGCGCGAGATCTTCTCGTAAGCCGGGTCGAAGCGCAGCGCCAGGTCCGCGGTGCTCATCATCGGCGGATGCTTCTGCGACGGGTCGTGGGCGTCCGGGATCATGTGCTCGGGACGCACGTTCTTCGCGACCCACTGCTTCGCGCCCGCCGGGCTCCGGGTAAGCTCCCACTCGTAGCCGAACAGCATGTCGAAATATCCCATGTCCCATCGCGTCGGGTTCGGCTTCCACGCCCCTTCGACGCCGCTGGTCGTGGTGTGCAAGCCCTTGCCGCTGCCGAAGGCGTTCTTCCAGCCGAGCCCCATCTCCTCGATAGGGGCGCCCTCGGGCTCGCGACCCACGAACGCCGGGTCGCCCGCGCCGTGTGCCTTGCCGAACGTGTGGCCGCCGGCCACCAGCGCGACCGTCTCGTCGTCGTTCATCGCCATGCGGGCGAACGTCTCGCGGACGTCGCGTCCGGAGGCCACCGGGTCCGGATTGCCGTTCGGACCCTCGGGGTTCACGTAGATCAGCCCCATCTGGACCGCACCGAGCGGACCCTCCAGCTCATGGTCGCCGCTGTAGCGGGTGTTGCCCAACCAGGTCTTCTCGCTGCCCCAGAAAATGTCCTCCTCCGGCTGCCAGATGTCTTCGCGCCCGCCGCCGAAGCCGAACGTCTTGAAGCCCATCGACTCGAGCGCGCAGTTGCCGGCCAGGATCATCAGGTCGGCCCACGAGATCTGATTGCCGTACTTCTTCTTGATCGGCCACAGCAACCGGCGCGCCTTGTCGAGGTTGCCGTTGTCCGGCCAGCTGTTGAGCGGCGCGAAGCGTTGGTTCCCGGTGCCGGCGCCGCCGCGGCCGTCCGAGATGCGGTAGGTGCCCGCGCTGTGCCAGGCCATGCGGATGAACAGACCGCCATAGTGGCCCCAGTCGGCGGGCCACCAGTCCTGCGAGTCGGTCATCAGCGCGTGGAGGTCCTTCTTGAGCGACGCGTAGTCGAGTTCGCTGAACGCCGCGGCGTAGTCGAAGCGCGCGCCCATCGGATTGGACTTCGCGCAGTGCTGGTGCAGGATCGACAGGTTCAGCCGGTCCGGCCACCAGTCACGGTTGGACTGGGCCCCAGCTGCGGTGAGGGCACCGCGCGTGGCGGCAAACGGGCACTTGGCTTCGCTTGACATGGTCTCGTCCTTCAAGGCGTCGGCGGTCATGCGTCGCACCTTAGGCCGACCTTGCCTATCGATCCAATTCATTCTATTCATGACGTCTATAGACGACCCCGCCGCTGCGGGAGGGTGCGCGACGACGGTCGTCGCCCACGGCGGGGACGGTGCGCAGCGGCGGCGCCGCCGCCTGTGCGGGGCGCGGGACGTCGGAAGTGCTGCCGAGTTGATTCCCCGGTAGCCGAGTGGCCCCCGGGGAGGGGTTCAGAGGCCCAGTCCCTCGTCGAGCCCCAGGTGCACGTTCATCGACTGCACCGCCGCGCCGCTCGCGCCCTTGCCGAGGTTGTCGAGGCGCGCCATGACGAGCACCTGAGTCGCCGTGCCGAAGACGAAGAGATCGACGCGGTTGGTGTCGTTGCAGCCCTGCACGTCGAAGAAGCCGCCCGACAGGGTCTCGGGATCCCGCAGCGGCATCACGCGGATGAAGCGCTCGCCCTCGTAATGTGCCGCCAGGACATCGCGCACGCGCTCGGGGGTCGTGCCGGTGCGCAGCGAGGCGAGGTGCAGCGGCACCGTCACCGCGAGGCCCTTGTAGAAGTCGGCGACGATGGGCATGAACACCGGCGCCGCCGTGAGGCCCGTGTGGGTCACCATCTCGGGCAAGTGCTTGTGGGCGAGACCGAGTCCGTAGGGCCGCGGTGACCTGAGCTTCGCGTCGCCGCCCGCCTCGTATTGGGCGATCATGCTCTTGCCACCGCCCGAGTAGCCGGTGATCGACGTGGCAGTGACAGGGGTGCCCACGTCGAGCAGGCCGGCGTCGACGAGCGGCCGCACGGCCAGGATGAACGCGCTGGCGTGACAACCGGGATTGGCGATGCGCTTCGCCGCGCGAATCTTCTCGCGCTGTCCGCGCACCAGCTCCGGCAGGCCGAAGGTCCACCCGGGCGCGGTGCGGTGCGCGGTGCTGGCGTCGATGAGGCACGTCCCGGGATTGGCGACCATCGCGGCGGCCTCCCGCGACGCCGCATCCGGCAGGCACAGGAAGGCCACGTCGGCGGCATTGAGCAGGCGCGCGCGCTCCGCCGGATCCTTGCGCTTGTCGGGATCGATGCGCAGCACCTCGACGTCGCCGCGCCTGGCGAGGTACTCGTGGATGCGCAGCCCGGTCGTGCCTTCCTGGCCGTCCACATAAACCGCGTAGCTCATGACCTCTCCCGCAACATCGCAACGACAGGAACGACGATGATAATGCAGGAGCCCGCCCGATGGGCGGCGCCCGCCTGCCTGCGCCGGCGCGACGCAGCGGGCTCGTGACCGCCGCTAGGCCGGAGCCTTCTCGAGCTCGAACGCCCGGTGCAGCACGCGCACCGCGAGCTCCATGTACTTCTCGTCGATCACCACCGAGATCTTGATCTCGGAGGTCGAGATCATCTGGATGTTGATGTTCTCGTCGGCGAGCGCCTTGAACATGCGCGAGGCGATGCCGACGTGCGACTTCATCCCGATACCCACCACCGAGACCTTGGCGATGCGGTTGTCGCCGACGATCTCGCGCGCCTTGAAGGCGCTGCCGTTGGCCGCCCTGAGCACGTCCTGCGCCTTCTGGTACTCGTTGCGGTTCACCGTGAACGAGAAGTCGGTCTGGCCCGAGGTGCCGATGTTCTGCACGATCATGTCGACGTCGATGTTCGCCGACGCGATGGTGCCGAGGATCGCGTACGCGATGCCCGGCCGGTCCTCGACGCCGACCAGCGTGATCTTGGCCTCGTCGCGCTGGAATGCGATGCCGGAGATGATCGCTTGCTCCATGTTCTCGTCTTCCTCGTAGGTGATGAGCGTGCCCGGACCGGTGGCTTCCGGCTCCTCGAACGAGGACAGCACGCGCAGCTTGACCTTGTACTTGCCTGCGAACTCGACCGAGCGGATCTGCAGCACCTTCGAGCCGAGGCTCGCCATCTCGAGCATTTCCTCGAAGGTGATCCTGTCCAGCCGGCGTGCCTCCGGAACGATGCGCGGATCGGTCGTGTAGACGCCGTCGACGTCGGTGTAGATCTGGCACTCGTCGGCGTGCAGCGCGGCGGCCAGCGCGACCGCCGACGTGTCCGACCCGCCGCGGCCGAGGGTGGTGATGTTGCCGTCGGCGTCGACGCCCTGGAAGCCGGCGACGATGACGACCGCGCCGGCATCGAGGTCGCGGCGCATCGCGGCCTCGTCGATGTCGAGGATCCGCGCCTTGGTGAACGCGCTGTCGGTGAGGATGCGCACCTGGCCGCCGGTGTAGCTCCGCGCCACGAAGCCCATGCCCTGCAGCGCGATCGCGAGCAGGCCGATCGTGACCTGCTCGCCGGTGGCCGCCACGACGTCGAGCTCGCGCGGGTCGGGGCTCGCCGAGAGCTCCTTCGCGAGTGCGAGCAGCCGGTTGGTCTCGCCGGACATCGCCGAGACCACCACGACCACCTGGTGACCCTGGTGGTGATAGTGGATCACGCGACGCGCGACGTTCTTGATGCGGTCGGTGGTGCCCACCGAGGTACCGCCGAACTTCTGGACGATCAGGGCCATGTCGGGTCGTACGGGATTCGGCCGGCCGGACTGCCGGCCGGCGCTGCTGTGTCAGGGCTTGCGAAACGCGAGCGTCGCGTTGGTGCCGCCGAAGCCAAAGGAGTTGGACAGCGCCGCGCGGATCGGCATCGGCCGCGCCACGAGCGGCGCGAAGTCGAGGTCGCACTTCGGATCGCGCTCGACGAGGTTCGCCGTCGGCGGCGCGACCTGGTCGCGGATCGCGAGCACGGTGAACACCGCCTCGATGCCGCCGGCCGCGCCGAGCAGGTGGCCGGTCATCGACTTGGTGGAGCTCACGACCAGCTTGTCCGCATGGTCGACGAAGGCGCGCCGGACCGCGACGCACTCGGCGATGTCGCCCAGCGGGGTGGACGTGCCGTGGGCATTGATGTAATCGATGTCGGTCGGCGCGAGCCCGGCGTTGCGAAGCGCGTTCAGCATGCTGCGCCTCGCGCCATCGCCATCCTCGGGCGGCGCCGTGATGTGATGGGCATCGGCGCTCATGCCGTAGCCCGCCAGTTCCGCGTAGATGCGGGCGCCGCGCGCCTTCGCGTGCTCGAACTCCTCGAGCACCAGCACGCCGGCGCCCTCGCCCAGCACGAAGCCGTCGCGGGCGGCGTCCCACGGCCGGCTGGCGGTCGCAGGATCGTCATTGCGGGTCGACAGCGCGTGCGCCGCGCAGAAGCCGCCGACGCCGATGGCATTGACCGTCGCTTCCGATCCGCCGGCGACCATCACGTCGGCGTCACCGTATTCGATCAGGCGCGCCGCCTCGCCGAGGCTGTGGTTGGCCGTCGAGCACGCCGACACGGTCGCGAGGTTCGGGCCCTTGTAGCCGTAGTGGATCGAGACCAGTCCCGAGATCATGTTGATGATCGAGCCCGGCACGAAGAACGGGCTGATCTTGCGCGGCCCGCCTTCGCGGTAGCGGCCCGTGGTCTCCTCGATCATCGGCAACCCGCCGATGCCGGAGCCGATGCACACGCCCGCGCGTTCGCGGTCGCCGGTCCAGCCATCGAGGCCCGCGTCGGTGACGGCCTCCATCGTCGCCACGAGACCGTAGTGGATGAACGTGTCGTAGCGGCGGGCCTCCTTGCCGGAGAGCCACTTCGTGACGTCGAAATCCTTGACCTCGCCGGCGATGCGCGACGGAAACGCCGACGCGTCGAAGCGGGTGATCGGGCCGATGCCGGACTGCGCCGCGAGGATCGCGGGCCACGCGGCCGCCACGCCGATGCCGACGGGCGAGACCACTCCGAGTCCGGTGACGACGACGCGGCGACGGCTCATGGGTGGATCGGACGGATGGGCTGCCGGCGTGGTGCGGCGTCGCGGAGCCCTGGAAGAGACGCCCGACGCGCTGCGGCCGGCCGTGCGGGACGGGACGCGACGTCCCCGCCCGCGACCGGTGTGGACGTCACTTCTTGTCGTGGGAGGTGATGTAGTCGATCGCCTGCTGGACCGTGGTGATCTTCTCGGCTTCGTCGTCGGGGATCTCGGTCTCGAATTCCTCCTCGAGCGCCATCACGAGCTCGACCGTGTCGAGCGAGTCCGCGCCGAGGTCGTCGACGAACGACGACTCGTTCTTGATCTCGGCCTCGTTGACGCCGAGCTGCTCGGCCACGATCTTCTTCACCCGTTGCTCAACGTTCTCCATGCGACTCCTCCCTCGCGGGGACCTGTTGTTTTCCGAACCGACGGATTTTACCAGAATGCCCCAGGGACGCCCGGCATCGCCCGGGATCGCCGGAAATCGCGCATCCGCGCCCCGAGGACGGTCGAAGCGGTCACGCCATGTACATGCCGCCATTGACGTGCAGGGTGGCTCCCGTGACGTAACCGGCGCGCGGGCTTGCCAGGAACGCGACGGCCTCGGCGATGTCCTCGGGCGCACCCAATCGACCGAGCGGGATGCGTCCGCGCAGCGCTTCACGCTGCGCGTCGGGCAGCGCCTTCGTCATGTCGGTGTCGATGAAGCCCGGCGCCACGCAGTTGACGGTGATGTTGCGGCTGCCGACCTCCTGGGCGAGCGACTTGGTGAAGCCGAGGAGCGCCGCCTTCGCGGCGGCGTAGTTGGCCTGCCCCGCGTTGCCGCTCGAGCCCACGACGGAGCCGATCTGGATGATCCGGCCGCGCCGCGCCTTCATCATGCCGCGCAGCACCGCCTTGGCGAGGCGGAAGACGGGCTTCAGGTTCGTGGCCATGATCGCGTCCCACTCCTCGTCCTTCATCCGCAGCAGCAGGTTGTCGCGCGTGACGCCCGCGTTGTTGACGAGGATGGTGACGGGGCCGAACTCCTTCTCGATCTCGGCGAGCAGCGCGTCGCATTCGGCCGCGTCGGTCACGTCGAGGCGTCGTCCGGCTCCCGCGTGGCCCGCGGACGCGAGGCATTCGCCGATCGAGCGGGCACCGTCGTCGGTCGTCGCCGTGCCGATCACGAGCGCGCCCTGGCGCGCGAGCGTCAACGCGATGGCCCGGCCGATGCCGCGGGTCGCGCCGGTGACGAGCGCGACGTTGCCGGCGAGGTCTGCTGAGGTCATCGCATCGTCCTTCAGGCGTTGCCGCCGGTGAGCTGCGCCAGCGTGTCCTCGAGCATCGACCCGCTGGTGAGGGCGAAGCCCTCAAGACGCTCGTCGATGCGCTTGACCAGGTTCGCGAGCACCTTGCCGGGCCCGCACTCGACCACGTGGGTGACGCCGGATGCGGCGAACGACTGGATGGTCTGCGTCCAGCGCACGGGACTTGCCGCCTGCCGGGCGAGTGCACTCCGGATCGCCGCGGGCGTGGCGTGGGACGCGACGTCGACGTTGTGGACCACGGGAATCGCCGGCGTCGCAAACGCAATGCCCTCGAGCCGCTGCGCGAGCCGCTCGGCCGCGGGTTTGAGCAGCGAGCTGTGGAATGGTGCCGAGACGGGCAGCATTACCGCGCGTCGTGCGCCGCGCGCCTTCGCGGCGACCATTGCCCGCTCGACGGCCGCGCGGCTACCCGCGATCACCAGCTGCCCGGGTGCGTTGTAGTTGACCGGCTCGACCACCTCCTCGCCTTGCGCCGACTCGCGGCACGCGGCCGCAACCGCGTCGTCGGTGGCGCCGAGGATCGCGGCCATCGCTCCGGCCCCGGCGGGCACGGCGTCCTGCATCGCCTGCGCGCGGAAGCGCACCAGCGGCACGGCGTCGTGGAACGCGAGCGCACCCGAGGCGACCAGCGCCGAGTACTCGCCGAGGCTGTGGCCGGCGACGACCGCGGGCACGGCGCCGCCGGCGGCGCGCCACGCCCGCCACACCGCGACACCGGCGGTGAGCATCAGCGGCTGGGTGTTGACCGTGAGGTCGAGCGCCCCCTCGGGGCCTTCGGTCACCATCTTCCACAGGTCCTCGCCCAGCACGCTCGAGGCCTCGTCGAACGTCACCCGCACCGCGGGGTGGTCGTCGAAGCCCTTCATCATGCCGACCGACTGCGAGCCCTGTCCGGGAAACACGAATGCGATCTTCATCCTGCGTTCACCTCAAGGATGCCAGCGCAGCAGCACCGCGCCCCACGTGAATCCGCCGCCGACGCCGGCGAGCATCACGTGCTGTCCGGCGCGGATGCGGCCGTCGCGCACCGCCGTGTCGAGGGCGAGCGGGATCGACGCCGCCGACGTGTTCGCGTGCCGATCGACGGTCACCACCATCTTGTCGTGCGGCACGTGCAGCTTCTTCGCGGTCGCGTCCATGATCCGCAGGTTGGCCTGATGCGGGATCAACCAGTCGATGTCGCCGGGCGCGAGACCCGCCGCGACGAGCGTTTCCAGCGCCGCGTCCGCGAGCACCTTCACCGCGAAGCGGAATACGTGCCCGCCGTCCATGTGCACGTAAGGCGAACCGGCGATCGCGCCCTTGCGCACCTGGCCCGGGACGCACAGCGTCGCTGCGTGCGAGCCGTCGGCGTGAAGACACGAGGCGAGGATGCCCGGCTCGAGTGAGGGGACGAGCACGACCGCCCCGGCGCCGTCGCCGAACAGCACGCAGGTGCCGCGGTCGTTCCAGTCGAGGATCCGCGAGTAGACCTCGGCGCCCACGACGAGCGCGTTGCGTGCGGCGCCGGTCGCGACCATCCGGTCGGCGAGCGTGAGCGCGTAGACGAAGCCCGAGCAGACGGCCTGGACATCGAACGCGGGCCCGCCCTTCGTGCCAAGCTTCGCCTGCAGGATGCAGGCCGTCGACGGGAAGATCATGTCCGGCGTGGTCGTCGCGACCACGATCAGGTCGACGTCGGCGGGATCGAGCCCCGCCGCCGCGAGCGCCTCGCGGGAGGCGGCGAGTGCGAGGTCGGACGTCGACTCGGCATCGTCTGCCACGTGGCGCGCACGGATGCCGGTGCGGGTGCGGATCCACTCGTCGCTGGTCGCGACGGACGTCGCGAGATCGTCGTTGGTGAGCACGCGCGCCGGGAGGTACCGGCCGGTGCCCGCGATGCGGCTACGCATCGGCCACGGATGCGGGCTCGATGGCGAGCACCGGCATCGCCGCGATGCGCTCGGTGATACGCGCGAGCACGCCCTCGGCCACCTCGGCGTGCGCCTTCGCGATCGCGTGTTGGAAGCCGAGCGCGTCCGTGCCGCCGTGGCTCTTCACCACGACGCCGCGCAGCCCGATCAGCGTCGCGCCGTTGTACCGGCGGGGATCGATGCGGCGCTTGAACGACGACAGCACGGGGTAGGCCACGAGGGCCGCGAGCTTCGTCAGCGGATTGCGCGTGAACTCGGCCTTCAGGAACTCGTAGAGCATCTGCGCCAGTCCCTCGGAGGTCTTCAGCATCACGTTGCCGGTGAAGCCGTCGCAGACCACGACGTCGGTCGTGCCCTTGTAGATGTCGTCGCCCTCGACGTTGCCCCGGAAATTGAGGCCCGAACGGCGCAGCAGCTCCGCGGCCTCCTTGACGACGTCGCTGCCCTTGATGTCCTCCTCGCCGACGTTGAGCAGGCCGATCGACGGACGCTCGATGTGGTCCACCGCCGATGCGAGTGCGGAACCCATGGCCGCGAACTGCACCAGCTGCTGCGCCGAGCATTGAACGTTGGCGCCGAGGTCGAGCACGGTGACCTCGCCGTTCTTCGCCGGGAGCTGCGACGCAATCGCCGGGCGGTCGATGCCGGGCAGGGTCTTCAGCACGAACTTGGCGATCGCCATCAGCGCGCCGGTGTTGCCCGCGGAGACGCAGGCCTGCGCGGCGCCCGCCTTGACCAGGTTGATCGCCACGCGCATCGACGAGTCCTTCTTGCGCCGCAGCGCGTCCGCGGGCGGCTCGTCCATGTCGACCACCTCGTTGGCCGGTTGCACGACCACGCGCTCGCGCAGCGCGGCGGGCGCGCGGTGCAGCGCCTTCTCGATGGCATCGGGCCGGCCGACGAGGATCACCCGCGTGTCGGAAGTCGACTGCAGAAACTGCAGCGACGCGGGCACCGTCACGGCCGGACCGTGATCGCCCCCCATCGCGTCGACGGCGACGGTCACGGTCACGGACATCAGCGGATCGCAGCCGGCCGCGTCACGTCGTTGTCGTGCATGGCGGCAGATCGCGCGCGCGTGCGGGGCCGCATCGGCCCGCGCTCGCTACTCGTCTGCCTTGGTCTTGACGACCTTCTTGCCGCGGTAGTAGCCGCTCGGGCTGATGTGATGACGACGATGCGTCTCGCCGGTCACCGGTTCGACGGCGAGCGGTGCCGCCCCGAGAAAGTCGTGCGCACGGTGCATGCCGCGCTTCGACGGCGACTTCTTGTTCTGCTGGACTGCCATGGTGTTTCTCCTGTCGTTCCACGTGGCGCCCGGGCCGGGACAGCGGCCCGGGGCAACCCAACCCTTCAATCGCGCGCGGGAGCGTCCGCCGCGCAACCTTGCTCGTGCCGCGGCGCAAACGGCAGCGACAGCAACAACTCGTCCTCGACCACCGCAAGCGCCTCGATCGGCGCCGACGCGAGGATCACCTCGAATTCGCTCGCCCCGTCGAGCCGCACCACCTCCGCCTCGTCCCGCGCGAGCAGCAGTACCGTTTCCTGTGCCACCGGCTGCCGCATCGTGCCGAGGCACCGCTGGCAGGTCACCGGAACGTCGCCTTCGACCGTCACGGTCAGCGCCGGCCGACCCTGCCCATCGTCGCCGCCGCGGATCCGCCAGGCGACGCTACCGCCCTCTGCCGCGACCTGGTCGCCAAGCCGAGGCAGCCGAAGCGGATCGATCGTGCCGGAAAGCTCGCCGCCGCGGGCCACAAGCTTGAACGCGTCGAACCTGGTTTCCTGGCTGCCCATGACCGCCACCCGCCGAAGTCCTGACCCGGGTGAAAAGCCTAAAACCCCGCATAATAGCGATTCCACTGCGTTTAGTCAAAAATTCCCAGAAAAAACAATGCGCAACCCGCCAATCATCCTCGCGTCGACGTCGCGGTACCGGCGCGAGCTCCTGTCGCGGCTCGGCATTGCTTTCGACGTTGCGGCGCCCGGCGTCGACGAAACGCCAGTCGCCGGCGAGCTGCCGCGCGCCACCGCGTTGCGACTCGCCGAAGCCAAGGCCCGCGCGGTCGCTGAGGGACGCGCCCAAGGACTGATCATCGGCTCGGACCAGGTCGCCGAGTGCGACGGCGAGCCGGTCGGCAAGCCGGGCACGCACGAAGTCGCCGTGGCGCAACTCGAACGGCTCTCCGGACGTACCGTGGTCTTCCACACCGGCGTCGCACTCGTCAATGCCGCTACGGGGCGCGCGCAGGCCGTGATGGTCGATGTCGCCAGCACGTATCGCCCGCTGTCCGCATGGCAGATCGAGCAGTACCTGCGCCGCGAGACCCCGTACGACTGCGCGGGCTCGGTGCGCTCGGAGGGACTGGGCATCGCGCTCTTCGAGCGCATCGTGAGCGACGACCCGTCCGCGCTCGTCGGGCTGCCGCTGATCACGGTGGCCCGCATGCTGCGGGACGAAGGCGTCGACGTCCTCGCCGTCGCACGGTGATGCGCGGTACCGTCTACCTCGTCCCCAATCTCCTCGGCACCGTGCCGCCCGAGGACGTGCTGCCGGCGCGCACGATTGCGATCGCACGCACGCTCGTACACTGGATCGTCGAGACCCCGAAGCCCGCCCGCGCGTTCCTGAAGTCGCTCGCGTCGGACCTGCCGATCGCGGCGCTGGCAATCGCCGAGATGGGCGAGCACCCCGACGCCGAGCGCCTGCGCACGCTGCTTGCCCCCGCGCTCGCGGGCCAAGACATCGGCGTGCTGTCCGACGCCGGCTGCCCGGGCGTGGCCGATCCGGGCGCCGCGGTGGTCGCGGCCGCCCATGTGCAGGGACTTCGCGTCGTGCCGCTCGTGGGACCGTCATCGCTGCTGCTCGCACTGATGGCCTCCGGCATGAACGGGCAGCGCTTCGAATTCCACGGCTATCTGCCGGTGAAGTCCGAGGCGCGGGTCACGGCGGTACGCGCGTTGGAGGCCGCGTCGCGCAGCCGCCGCGCCGCGCAGGTGTTCATCGAGACCCCCTACCGCAACGTGGCGATGCTCGAGACGCTGGTTGCCACGCTCGCGCCGTCGACCAGGCTGTGCGTGGCGGTGGACCTCACCCTGCCGACCGAATCCGTCGTGACGCGCCCGACGCGCGACTGGCGGAGGCACGATTGCTCCACGTACGCCAAGCGGCCGGCGATCTTCCTGATCGACGCCTGACCGCGCGGATTGCCGCCCGATCAGCCCGGCAGGGCGCGCATCAGCACGGCGGCGTTGGTGCCGCCGAAGCCGCGGCACACCACCAGCACGATGTCGCCCCTCGTGGCACGCGATTGCGCGGCCACCGCGACGCCTGCGCAAGCCGGATCGAGGTGCTGCAGCGTGGTCACACCCGGCGCGACGCGCCGCCGCGCGGCCTCGAGTCCGAGCGTCACGTCGAGGATGCCGGAGGCCGCGAGCGGGTGCCCCGTTGCCCACTTGAACGCGGTGACCGGCGGCATCGACGTGCCAAACACGCGCGTGAGCGCCGCGGCCTCGGAGGCATCGGACAGCCGCGTGCCGTTGCCGTGGGCAACGATCAGTCCGACGTCCGCAGGCGCGAGCTTCGCATCGGCAAGCGCCGCCTCGATCGCGCGGGCCGGGCCGTCACCGTCGTCGCGCAGCGCGAGCAGGCCCTCGCCTTCGGCGGCGTCGCCGCCGCCCAGATACTCGCCGAGAATGCGCGCGCCGCGCGCGGCCGCGGAGGCCTCGGATTCGAGCACGAGTGCGCCGGCACCCTCGCCCAGCACGCTGCCGTCGCGCGCGGCGTCGAACGGACGGAGCTCGCGCTCGGCGACCAGTCCGCAGCGGTGGTAGTAGAGAATCGTCTGCGGTTCGATCGGTGCGTCGTGGCCGGCAGTGACGACCCGCTCGGCCTCGCCGTCGCGGATCGCCTCGGCACCCTCGATCACCGCGAGCATGCCGCTCGTCGTGTGGTTGGTGATGCAGGCGTTGGGTCCCTTGATCGCGTGACGGATGCCGACGTGGCAGAGCACGTTGTTCGGCAGCGTGCGCAGCAGCCACATCGGATTCACGGTGCTGGCGAGCTCCCGGCCGAACCCTTCCATGTCGCCGTGCGTCTCCGCCATCAGCGGGAAATAGTCGTAGTTGACGTTGAACGCTCCGCCGCCGGAGCCGACGTAGCAGCCGGTCGCTTCCGAGAAGGCGACCGCGGCGTCGCCGTCGAGCGCGTCGCGGAACGCCGGGATGCCGGCCGCGCCGATCGCCTGGTCGGCGGCGTAGATGCCGAACACGTCGGAGCGGCGGATGAGCTTCAGGAGCTTGCGATCGCCGACCAGCTTCGCCGCGTTGTACTCGGTGACCTCCGCCGCATGGCGACGCGGCCAGCCCGAGGCATCGAACGAAGCAATCTCGGCGATGGCCGAGCGTCCCTCGAGCGCGGCGTCGACGATGGCGGCCGGACTCGCGCCCACGCCGCAGATCGCGCCGGCGCCCGTGATGACGATCCTCATCAGGCGCCCTCCTTCGCGACGATCGCCGCCGTCTCCTCGGGATGGCGGAAGGCGAGGCAGCTGTTGCTGCCGCCGAAGCCGAGCGAGTTCGACAGCGCGACCCGCACGCGCTGCTGACGCGGCGCGTCGCGGACGATGTTGAGGTGCGCGCAGTCGGGATCGATGTCGCGCAGGTTCGCGTTGATCGGCAGCGTGGACTCCCGGATCGCGAGCGCGCAGACCACCGCCTCGACCGCACCCGCGGCGGCGATCAGGTGGCCCATCACGCTCTTGGTCGAGCTCACCGCCACGGCGCCGACCCGCTCGCCGAACACCACCTTGGCGGCCGCCGCTTCGCTGCGGTCGTTCATCGGCGTCGACGTGCCGTGCGCGTTGAGGTAGTCGACGTCCGCCGCAAGGGCGCCGGCGTCACGCAATGCGCGCTGCATCGCCTGGATCGGGCCGTCGCCCGACGGGTGCGAGTCGGTGATGCGGTAGGACGACAGCGAATTGCCGTCCCCGGCGAGCTCCGCGTAGATGCGCGCGCCGCGCCGCACCGCGCTCTGCCACTCCTCCAGCACGACGAAGCCCGCACCTTCGCCGAGCAGGAACCCGTTGCGCGTCGCGTCGAACGGACGGCTGGCGCGCTCGGGCGTGTCGTTGTCCGGCGATACCGCGGACAGCAGGCAGAATCCGGCGAGGCCGACGGGCGACACCATCGAGTCGAAGCCGCCGGCCAGCACGCGGTCGGCCGCGCCGCGACGGATCACGCGCATCGCGGTGCCGATGGCCTGCCCCCCCGACGCGCACGCGGTGTGCACCGACGACGCGTAGCCGGCGATGCCGAAGCGGCGCATCAGCAGCGACACGCCGGCGGTCGACTGGCTGCGGCAGAACGCCATCGGATCGTTGGCGGTCGCCTCGGCGAGGACCTTGCCCGCATCGAGTTCACCCGCCGGGGCGGCCTCGCGCTGCACCGAGGCGAGCTCGTCGAACGAGACCGTCATCATGCCGGTGCCGACGACGCAGCCCCAACGATGCCGGTCGGCAGGCGTGGGCGCGATGCCCGCGTCGCGCATCGCCTCCTCCGCGGCGACGAGCGCGAAGCGGTGCGAGCGGTTGCCGAACTTGAGCAGCTTGCGATCGGGCGGCAGCGGCAACGTGTCGGCGTTGCGCACTTCCGCGGCGATGCGCGTCGAGAAGCCGCGAGCATCGAAGTTGGTGATCGGCGCGCCGCAGCCGCGACCTTCGAGCAGGCGCGACCACATCGCCGGGACGTCGTTGCCCGCGGGGGTGACCACACCGAGCCCGGTGATCGCAACGCGGCGCGTCATCGTGCGACCTCGAACGTCGCGTGCGCGCCGCCGACGGGGCGCCGCTGGCCCTCGGCACGAGCTTCCAGCGTGGCAATCATCGTGTCGTTCTCCGTGGATTCGAGCGTCGCGCGAAGCTCGAGCGTGGCGCCGGGCTCCGTGAACGCGCGCAGCTTGACGTCGCTCACCCTGCGCACGAACGCGGTGCCTCCGGGACGGGCCTCGGCGACGACGCCGGCCGCAAGGCGCGTCAAGCAGTCCATGAGCAGCGTGCCGGGCAGCACGGGCCGGCGAGGGAAATGGTCCGCGAAGAACGGAGCTGCGGCCGGCACGTCGAGTCGGGCACGAGCGCAGCGACCGGTCTCCCGGTCGATCGGTGCCAACGGCAGCACCGGCACGCCGCGGAACCGATCCGCCGTTGCGCCCCCGCCGAGCAGGACGTCGAGGAAGCCGCGCATCGCCTCCGGGTCGTCGAAGTCGCCGGCCGGAAGCATCGGGCCGACCACGTCGTGGAGCTCGAGCACGGTCGTGCCACCGATGCGGGCGATCCCCTGGTAGGACACCACCTCGTCGTCGCAGCTGTCGATGCGTATCTCGGTCTCGAGGAGGTCGCCCGGACGCGGTACCCCGAGATAGACCGTCTCGTGGGCGACGCCCGCGACCGGACGCACCCGGAAGTCCTGCTTCGCCATCGCCGACCACGCTGCGAGTTGCCCGGTGGCCTCGGCGAGCAGCGACGCGGGAAAGTGTCCCACGTCCGACGGGATGTGGAACGATCCCCGCGCCGCGATCCCCGGCTCGAACGAGGTGATGCGGTCGACGAAGGTGAATGCCGCGTATCGTCCGGGCATCGCAGCGACGCCGGCGCCTATGCCGCGCCCTGCTCCCGCTGCGCCCGGATCACCAGCTTCGCGAAGGTCTCGGCGGTGAAGAGCCGCGGGATGTCCGCGGTCTTGAGCGGCGCCGCGATGCGGTCGGCCGGGACCTCGGCGAGGAACGTGCGCAGCCGCGCGATCCCGGCTTCGGTGACGACTCCCTTCTGCTCGAACTCCGCCTCGGGCAGGTCGCCGCGCGCGTCCTCGACGATCTTGCCGCGCGGGATCTTGACCTTGAACGCCCGCTCCAGCCGGAACACGAGGTCCAGGAAGTCGATCGACTCGGCGCCGAGGTCGTCGATCAGCGAGGCGTCCCGCTTGACCTCGTCGAGCTCGCAACCGAGCGCGTCGGCGATCGTCTTGGCGACCGTACCGTAGATCGCGTCCACATCCGTCTTGGTGATTTCCGCTGCCATCGTTCACTCCATCTTGAAACCGCCGTCCACGTACAGCACCTGGCCGGTCACGTAGTCGGCCAGGCTCGAAGAGAGGAACCACACCGCATGGGCGATGTCGCGGGGCTGCCCGAAGCGCCGCAACAGGATGCGCCCCTTGATCTCGTCGCCGGCGAGCTCGCGCACCGTCTCGCTCATCTCGGTCTCGATCACGCCCGGCGCGACCGCGTTGACGCTGATCTTGCGCGGGGCGAGCTCGACCGCGAGCGCGCGGGTCAAGGCGTCGATCGCCCCCTTGCTCGCCGCGTAGTTGGTCTGGCCGCGACCGCCCTTGGCGCCCGATACCGACGACAGGTTGACGATCCTGCCGGCCCGCTTGCTGATCATGAACGGCGCGACCGCCCGCGTCGCATTGAACACGCCGGCGACGTTGACGTCGAGCACGGTGCGAATGTCCTCGTCTTCGAGGCCGACGAGCACGTTGTCGCGGATCACGCCCGCGTTGTTGACCAGGACGTCGATGCGGCCCGCCCGGTCGGCCACCGCCTCGGCGGCGGTGCGGCAGGCCCCGCTGTCACGCACGTCGACCTGCATCGACCGGACCGATTGCCCCGCCGCGGCGGCGGCAGCCACCACCTCCTCGGCCGCCTCCGCGTTGCCCTGGTACCAGAACGTCACGTCCGCGCCTTCGGCCGCGAACAGCTCGACGATCGCGCGGCCGATGCCCCGGCTGCCGCCGGTGACGATCGCCACCTTGCCCGAGAGGTCTCCGTCCAGCGCCATCGTCAACCCGAGATGGCGAAGCCGCCGTCGACGAACAGCGTGGCGCCGTTGATCATCGCGGCCTCCGGCAAACACAGCAGGTAGACGGCGCCGGCGACGTCCTCGGGGGTGAGCTTCGGGCCTGCGGGCGTGCGCTGTGCAAATTCAGCGAGCAGCTGCTCCCGGTTCGGGAAGTACGCGAGCGCATCGGTGTCGACGACGCCGGCCGACACCGCGTTCACGCGGATGCCCCGCGGCCCGAGTTCCTGCGCGTAGGTGCGCACCAACGACTCGAGTGCCGCCTTCGATGCGCCGACGAAGCCGTAGTGCGGCATGGCCCGCAGCGAGCCGAGGCTCGACATCGCGATGATGCGGCCACCCTCCTTCATCAGCGGCGCACTGTGCTGCGCGAGGAGCGCGAGCGCGAAGGCATTGGTCTCGAGGCACCAGCGCCAGTGCTTGAGCTTCATCTCCATCGCCGGCTTGAGCACCCCCGAAGCCGCGTTGGAGATCACGATGTCGAGGCGATCGAAGGACTGGCGAAAACCCTCGAACACCTCCGCGAGGCTCTCCGGGTCCCCGGCGCTGCCCTGCAGCGCGATCGCGGTGCGGCCGAGCGCGCGAACCTCGGCGCAAAGGGACTCCGCCTCGTCGTGACTGTTGTAGTAGTTGACCGCAACATCGCAGCCCGCGGCAGCGAGCTTGCGCACGCAGGCGCGGCCGATGCCGCGGGCGCCGCCCGTGACGAGCGCAACCTTGCCGGCGAGGGGAGACGACATGCGGAGGGCTTCGTGGGCGGTTGGGCGACGGACGCAAGGCGCTGCCCCGCGGCGTCCAAAGCGGTCGATTATACCGCGCGGCCCGTGCGAGACTCAGTCGGGCCTCCATATCCTGCTGCGGATCTGCGTCGCATCCCGGCGTCGGCCCTGTGCGCCCTCGTCCGGCGTCGGGCCCTTCGGGCCTTGGCTTCGCCCGCCGGCCTCAGTCGTGGGCCACCAGCCCGCGCCGCGCCCGCACGAAGCGCTGCGCCTCGAGCACCCAGTGCCGCCTGATCATGAACCAGTTCTCGGCCGCATAGAGCACGTTGTCGCTGTAGCTCCCCGGCATCGTATTTTCGTCGGGCCGCTCGCCGGTCGGGCGGTAGGTGTCGAGGAATTCGCGGAACTTCGGGTTGCCCGGCAGGTGGTGGGTCGTCGGCACGCTCACGTGCAGGTAGCCGGCCGGCAGCACGATGTTGCGGACCTCGACCTTGCCGCTGGTGCTGGCGAAGCGCGGCACGCCGGCCTGGGTGAACGTCATCGCGAACCAGTCGATGCCGATGAAGAAGCCGTCGAACTGGATCGTCGTGTCCGGAATTTCGCGGATGCGGGTGATCACCGACCACTGGTTCGGCAGCACGCCCGAGGGCCCGCCGGCGCCCACCGCGGAGGTGTACGAGACCTTGTTGCCCACCACCGGGAGGTCGCGGCCGGTGATCGGGTCGGCGATCGACGTGCGAGGTTCCGGCTGCTCGGCGATCGGGTTCCAGACTGGGAGCGACGGCGCGAACGTCCCGGCGAGGTCGTGCAGCACCTTGATCGCCTGCATGCCGCCCTGGCTGTGGCCGACCATCATCGGGCGCACGCCCTCGTGCTCGTAGAACCACGCGATCATCCCCGCGACGCGCTCCGAGGGCTCGTAGGGGCTGTGCGACCAGCGTTCGTCGCCCGGGTGCCTGATGCGTGCCTCCGGGTAGCCCATGGCGATCAGGAACTGCGCGAACGACGTCATCGCGAGGTGCACAGGAAACACGCCGCCGTGCAGCAGGATGATGCGCGGCGCGGGTGCCTTTGACAGCGTGTCGCGGATGTCCTCGGGCGTCACGCGGTCGGGGTCGAGTGCCAGGATGCGGTCCTCGAGCGCCCGGTCGAGCGCGACCGTCTTCAGGACCGGCTCGGACGGCCGCGTCGCGACGGCCGCGGGCCCGCTCGAGTACTGCAGTCCCGTGCAACCTGCCACGAGTGCCGCGAGAATGACCGGGAACAGCCGGCCCGGAATTGAGTTCGTACGTGCCATCACATTTGCTCGATAAGGTGCATTAGATTGCCGACGACGCGATCCATCTCTGCTCGCGAGAGCGCCGCCCGCCGGTAGGTGATGCCGACGCGCATGGCCGCGCCGGAGATGGTGACCGAGATCACCATCGCCGACATCGGTCCGGTCGAGGCCCCGCGAAGGTAGTCGCCGTCCGGCGTGCTGCCGCGCCGCCGGAGGTGGTTGACGTTGAGCGGCGTCAATCCAGCGAAGACCGGATGATACTTGAGATAGATGCGCTGGCGCCGCGCGAGTCCGGCATACCGCCACAACACGCCCGCCACGGCCAGGCCGGCCAGGGTCATGTAGTGCAGCTTGCGCCGCTTGGTGCGCGTCGTCTGGGCATGCACCGACGCCGCCAATTCGGCAAGCGATGCGCCATCCGGAACCGGGTGCAGCACGCGCATCGAGGCCAGGAACGGACCGAACACCTCGGTGGCCGGTCCCTGATAGTCGTCGCGGACGTTCACGACGGAAGCCACCGCCACCTCGCAGCGCCGCGCTGCGGGACGCGGCCCCCCCCACAACGGGGCAACCACCTTCAGCACGACGGCGAACAGCAGGTCGTTGACGGTGACCCCGAAGCCCTTGGCCGCCTCGCGCAGGCGTGCGTAACGCGCGGCCGGCACCGCGAAGTGGACGAAACCGTTGTAGCCGTCGGCAGCGTCCTTGATGCCCGGCCGGCGTGCGCGCCGCCACCCCGCCAGCTGACCCGGAAGCGCGGTCAGCGTCGACAGGAAGCGCGGCCACTGCTTGCGCACCAGCGCACCGTAGGTCGCCGGATAGCGCTCGAGTCGCGGCAACGGTACGTCTTCCTCGCGTGCGGCCATGTAGCGATCGGCAAGATCGGTCATCAGCACCACGATCGAGTCACCACCCGCGACGATGTGGTCGTAGACGAGGCCGAGGAGGAACGCGCCTTCGCCTGCGCGCACGGCGAAGAAGCGGAACGGGTCGATGGGACCGCTCGCGGGGAAGGGCCGGTTGATCAGCGCCTCGATCTCGACGGCGGCGCGTTCGAGCGGCGACTCGCCGCCATCGAAGACCGGCACGACGACCCGTGAGGGACCGCCCGACCACTCGAAGCGCCAGGCACTGGCGTCGAGCGCATACCCGGTGAGGCCCATCGTCTCGAGTGCTCGGCCGATGCGCGACTCGAGCCGCGCGGCGTCGATCGGCGCCGCGATGCGGATCACATGCGCGGCACAGTAGGGATGAAGCTCCCGCCATCGCAGCATCGCGCACTGGAAGAGATTGAGACGCCCTTCCATCATCGGGAGGCCCGGTTCGTCGCGGAACGCACGAACGCCTGTGCGCCCTCGCACCAGTGGCGCTTCACGCTGTACCAGAGGTCCGCGGCGTGCAGCAGGTTGGTGACGTCCACGTCCTTCGGCATCTCGGGCGCCGCATCCGGCCGCCAGGCGTCGATCCAGCCGCGCGTCTCGCGCTGCAGTGCGAGGTGCGCCGTCGCAGGCAGGCCGATGTGACTGTAGCCGGCGGGGAGCACGACGTTGCGCACCCGCGCCGTACCGGTCGCGCGGAAGCCTGCCGGCTCGGACCCCGTCCCGGCGATCGGATCCCAGGGGATGGCGAATCCCGTGAACTCGGCCACCGAATCGGGAACGTCCCGCAGCAACGGCAGCACGCCCCATTGGCCGAGCAGGACGCGGGGCAGCGAGCCCGTGGCAAGCGCCGCCGCGAAATCGAGCTTGAGTCCCACGACCGGTCGCGTCGAGCCGTCCCTCGGGTCGACGATCGCCGTTCGCGGCTCGGGCTCGGGACGCGCGGGATTCCAGACCGGGATCGACTGCGCTTCGCTGCCCGCGAGGTCATGCAGCACCTTGATCACCACCATGCCGCCCTGCGAGTGCCCGATGAGGATGGGCATGACGCCGTCCCGCTCGTAGTGCCATGCGATCTCGCCCGCGAGCCGTCGGCTGTCGACGAAGCTCCGGTAGGTGCGCGCGCCGTCGACCGGGTTGCGTACGCGCTCGTCCGGAAACCCCATCGTCACGAGGAATTCGGCGAACGGTTCCATCGTCACGATCGGCACGCTGCCGTGGAGCGCGATGATCCGCGGGGCCGGGGCGCCGGACAGGACCTCGGCGACATCGGTGGCTGAGACGCGGGTGCAGTCGAGCGCGGCGAGTCGCGCGGCCCCCGGCAGGGACAGCGGACTTGCCGCCACGACGCTCGCCAGGGCGACGACGAGCATGCCGAACGTTGCTCTTGCGGCGACGTACACCGCTGCGCGCGCGCTGCGCCGCCCGGACCGCACCCGGACGAGCAGGTTGTCGGTGGTCCGCACGCGCATCGGGCTGCTACCGCGGCGACTTCGGGAAGAAGCGTCCGGTCCTCGCCACGTAGCTCGCGTACGCGTCACCGTGCACGCCGTGCAGGTACGCCTCCTCGTTGCGCGACTTGGACAGCATGAGCGCGAGATGGACCGCAGCGACGACGAGCATCGGCACGGTCGGAAGCACCGCGAGCGAGGCGAGCATCAGCAGGATCTGGTAGCCGTAGATCGGGTGGCGCACGCGCTCGAACGGGCCGTCGGTGATCAGCACCTGTCGCTCGCCTGGCGTGACGGCCATCTTCCAGTGCCGACCCATGCGTTTCCAGCAGCGGATCGTCGCCACGAGGAGTCCGGCGGCGACGATGACCGCGCACCACCTCAGCGCGAGCCACGGCCCTTCGCGCACGGCTGCCGGCAGTGCCGCGCCGCCGCTCGGGCGCAGTCCCGCGAGCAGCGGCAGCGCGATCCACAGCGCGACCACCGGCACGAAGAACCACCAGAGCATGCGCTCCAGCGACTGCTCCGGAACGACACCCGAGAGCGTGCGCGTGCGCCGGCGGATGCGCCACGACATTGCGGCCACACGGCCCCAGTAGGCGAGGATCACGACAAAGAGCGAAATGGCAGGAAGGTCGTACATCCGGCAAGCCGCGAACCGGGCAATGCGCCCTGCTCGCATTTTACGTGAGCGCGGTGGCAAGCGCCGCGAGCCCATGACATGCGCATGCAATGCGGTGAAATCGTAAAGCCATTCGACGATTTCGCCGATGGCGTTGCCTCCCGTCGGATCGGTGGCGTGCAGAGCACGCGGACTTGCTAGATTCGTCGCCGACGAGCACCCTGCAACTCGCAGCCTGGCAACACAACCCTCCCATGTCCTGGACCCGATTCCATCCGGCAACGCGCATCGCCGTTGCGGTCGGCGCGATCCTGTCGATCGCGTCGTTCACCGGTTGGGAGCGTGTCGGCGAGGCGCTTGCGCACATGTCACCGGCGGGCGGATTCGAGTCCCGTTGCGAAGACCTGCCGCCGAGTGCGCTCAGCATCACGGTGAAGGTGCCGACGGTCGCCGAGAATCGCACCGTCCCCACCGCGGTACTGACCCGCATGAGCGAGTCGCCGATCGAGGCGCTGCGCACGATAGGACTCACCCAGGCGCGGTTCGGGCACCGCTCCACGCTCGAGGTGAAGGGCCTGGAGGATCGCATGGGCGCCCGTGCCTGCGTGCGCCCGTCGGTATCGGTCGAGCTGTTCCTCGCGCCGATGACCGTGTACGTCGCGCGCGAATACAGCGACGACCCGTGCCGCACGCGCGTGATCCGCGAGCACGAGCAGCGCCACGTCGACACATACGTCGCGTTCGCTCGCGAGTCGGTGCCGCGGCTCCGCGCCGAGCTCGCACGGGCCCTCGGTACCGCTCCCCAATACGGCTACACCGTCGGCGAGGCACAGAGCACGCTCGATCGACGGCTCGGCGACGCCCTGGCTTCGTTCATGCGCGACGCGGAGAGCACGCTCGCGACGCGGCAGGCCGCGATCGATACGCAAGAGGAGTACGAGCGGATCCGGCTCGCCTGCAGCGCGGGCAACGGCTGACGCCGCGGCGACGGCCCACGAACGGCATCACGTGCGCCCGGTTCCACCGGGACGCAACCCCCTCGGGGCAGCAGGGTGATAATGCGCGGGTCTCCTCCCGACCCTTCGCCATGAGCCAACTCATCGTTACCCGCTGGACCGTCAAGACCGACGGCGTGATCGCCCCTGACGAGCGCCTGCCGTGGCCGCAGACGATCGCAATGGGACTGCAGCACGTCGTCGCGATGTTCGGCGCGACGGTCCTCGCGCCGCTCTTGATGGGATTCGATCCCAACGTTGCGATCCTGATGTCCGGTGTTGGCACGCTGATCTTCTTCGCGGTTACCGGCGGTCGCGTGCCGAGCTACCTGGGGTCGAGCTTCGCGTTCATCGGCGTGGTGATCGCGGCGACCGGCTACGCCGGCAGCGGCGGCAACCCGAACCTCGGCACGGCGCTGGGCGGCATCATCGCCTGTGGTGTGCTGTATGCGGTGATCGGTCTCGTGGTGATGGCGGTGGGCACCCGCTGGATCGAGCGGCTGATGCCGCCCATCGTGACCGGGGCGGTCGTCGCGGTCATCGGCCTCAACCTCGCGCCGATCGCCGTGAAGGGCGCGAGCGGCTCCACCTTCGACGCGTGGATGGCCGTCCTCACCATCGTCGCGGTGGCGGCGGTGGCGGTGTTCACCCGCGGGATGCTGCGCCGCCTGCTGATCCTCGTCGGCCTGGCCATCGCGTATGCAGCCTACGTGCTGCTCGCCAACGGCATGGGCCTCGGCAAGCCGGTCGACTTCGGGGGTGTGGCGAGCGCCGCCTGGCTCGGTCTGCCGCAGTTCGCGGCCCCCAACTTCCGCGCCGAGGCGATCGCGCTGATCGCGCCCGTAGCGATCATTCTCGTTGCCGAGAATCTCGGGCACATCAAGGCAGTGGCGGCCATGACCGGCCGCGACCTCGACCCCTACATGGGCCGCGCGTTCCTCGGCGACGGCCTCGCCACGATCGTCGCCGGCTACTCGGGCGGCACCGGCGTCACCACCTACGCCGAGAACATCGGCGTCATGGCGGTCACCAAGATCTATTCGACGATCGTGTTCGTCATCGCGGCGCTGATCGCGATCGCACTGGGTTTCTCGCCGAAGTTCGGTGCGCTCATCCAGACGATTCCCGGCCCGGTGCTCGGCGGCGTGTCGATCGTCGTCTTCGGGTTGATCGCGGCGGCGGGTGCGAAGATCTGGGTCGACAGCCGGGTCGACTTCAGCGAGAACCGCAACCTGATCGTCGCCGCGGTCACGCTGGTGCTGGGCGCCGGTGACTTCACGCTCAAGGTCGGCGGCGTGGCGTTCGGTGGCATCGCGACCGCCACGTTCGGCGCGATCCTGCTCAATCTGCTGCTGCGCGAACGACGCTAGCCGATCCGCCCCCGCGGGGGTCCGATGGCCGGCAAGTGTCGGAACTGCCGGAACGCACTACTGGCCGTACTCGGAACGGGCGGTCGGGCAGACCGCGACCAGTCCCCAGAACCCCTCGCAGTGGGTGAGCCGCGCCTCCTGCTCGCACACGGCGCGCCCGATCGCGCCGTTCACGGATCCGCATTGCGCGAGTGCGCTTCGCAGGGGCTGCCAGCGATCGGAAACCGGGGGTGACGTGGCCTGGACCGGTGCGACGGGCGGCGCCGGCGCCTCGCCGCGGCCGTCGTCAATGACGGATTCGCCGGGCTGGGTCGCGATTGCCACGGGGATCGCCGCGGCGGCCCGCGCCTGGCCACGTGCCGGCGACGGTGGGGCGGCAGTGACGCGCGGCGTCGCTACAGTGCCCTGGGTCGCGGCGGGCGACACGTCGACCAGCGGCGGCGCCTTGAGGCGGGCCTCATGCACGATCGGCGGCGTCGTGGCGGAAACATAGGCTGCCGACCCCGCGCCAACCTGCGCGCTGGTGTCGTGCATCGAATCGCGGTTGGTGCGCGCCGTGCCGTTGATCCAGGCCACTGCGACCAAGGCTACGACGAGTCCGCCGACAATCCAGAAATCAAAGCGGACGGCGGGGTCGAGGCGGGTTCCAGGCGTCTGTATCCCCCCATCCATCAGGTCGGGCATATCCGGGGAGATCGTCGGCGGCGCGGTCCGCCGCATTCCCCAGGGCCGCAGCACGCGGCGACGTCCGCCATCCGGTGCGCTTTCCACGAGCACCGCTCCGCACGCGCGGCAAAAGCGCGTGGTCGCGGGATTGTCGTGACGGCAGGTCGGACAGTGCATCGTGGCGCGGCCTCGACAGACACGCCGCAGGTCGGCGAGGGCGTCGGGCTCTTCATGACATTAGCATAGAACGCGCCAACGTCCGACGACGTCCGTCGGCCGCGGCCGGCGGCGACGGTTTGCCCGATACGGCAGGAGGCTGCCGCCCCGTGGGCAGGCAGACGCGGGGGCAATCAGCACTAGAATGCCGGCTGTCGACGAACAGGAGCAGTGCGATGAAGAGCGGCCGGGTGGCGGTAGTCACGGGGGCAGGAAGCGGTATCGGCAAGGCCGTGGCGTCGGCGCTGTTTGCAGCCGGCTGGCGCGTGGCATTCGCCGGACGCCGGCCCGAGCCGCTCGAGGCGGCGATCGTGGCCGCGGGGGCCGGAGATGGTGCAATCGCCATCCCCACGGACGTCTCCCGTCCGGACGCCGTCGATGCGCTGTTCGCGCGCACCGTGGCGGCGTTCGGTCGCGTCGATTTGCTCTTCAACAATGCCGGCGCATCGATTGGCGGCCCGTTCGAGGACCTCACCGCTGCCCAGTGGCAGGAAGTCGTCGACGTCAACCTCACGGGCTCGTTCCTGTGTGCGCAGGCGGCATACCGGGCGATGAAGACGCAGTCGCCGCGCGGCGGACGCATCATCAACAACGGTTCCATCTCCGCCCACGCGCCGCGGCCCAACTCGGCGCCCTACACCGCCACCAAGCACGCGATCACCGGGCTCACCAAGTCGATCTCGCTCGACGGGCGGAAGCACGACATCGCCTGCGGCCAGATCGACATCGGCAACGCGGCCACGGACATGGCGGCGAGGATGGCCAAGGGCGTGCCGCAGGCCAACGGCACGATCGCGGCCGAGCCGCTGATGGACGTCGCGCACGTGGCGTCCGCGGTCGTCTACATGGCGAGCCTGCCGCTCGACGCGAACGTCCAGTTCATGACGGTGATGGCCCGCGACATGCCCTTCGTGGGCCGCGGCTAGCACGCACTCAGGCGATGGCCGGCGCGAGCGCCGGCGACCCCTCGAGAATGGCGTCCGCGAGCGCGTGAGCGGTGCTGACGGCGCCCGTGAGACCAAGGTGCCCGTGCCCGGTGGCGAGCCAGAGCCCGGCCCTCGATGCGACCGGTCCGACGAGCGGCAGCGAGTCCGGCGTACTCGGGCGGTGACCCATCCAGTGGCGTTCCTCGCCGGTGGCGATCCCGGGAAACGCCTCGCGCGCGAGGCGGCCCAGGAGGGCGAAGCGGCGCGGGTCGGGCGGGCGCAACAGCCCGCCAAACTCCACCGTCCCCGCCACGCGGAAGCCACGCTCGAGCGGCGTCACGAACACCTTGCGGTCTGCGAGCACGACGATGCGCGACACCGGCGCCGCGTCGTCCGGGAAGGTCACGTGGTAGCCGCGCTGGCTTTCGATCGGCAGGCGCACGCCGAGAGGACCGACCAGCAATGGCGTCTGCGCCCCGGCGGCGAGAATCAGGTGGTCCGCGGTCTGGCGCCCCTCGCTCGTGTGCACCGACCACCCGCGTGCGAGGTCGGGCTCGATCGCGCGCACCTCGTCGCGCACCAGGCGACCGCCACCCACGACGAACGCCCTTACGATCTGCTGCACGTAGCGGAACGGATTGACCACCATCGCCTGGTCCGGCAGGAAGACCCCGGTGCGGTAGCAGGCCCCGAGGCGCGGCTCCAGGGATTCGATGTCGGCGCGTTCGACGCGCTCGCAGCGCACGCCGTACCGCTCGCGCAGCGCCCATGCCGGCGCGTCCTTCGCGAGCGCGCCGGCATCGCGGTAGACGTGCAGGTGGCCGTGCGTGCGCACCAGCTCGGGTGCGCCGATCTCGCGCGCCAGCACTGTGTGACGCTCGATCGCCTCGGCATTCAGCGCGGCGAGCCGCGCGGCGATCGCCTCGACCCGGTCGCGTCGCGAAGCGGCGACGAACCGCGCGAGCCACGGGATCGCGCGCGGCACGTAGCCAAGCGGCAGACGCAGCGGTCCCGCCGGGTCGAGGAGCATGCCGGGCACGCGCCGCAGGATGCCAGGCATCGCGAGCGGCACGATCGAAGCCGGCGCGAGCGCCCCGGCGTTGCCGTAGCTGCAGCCGCGTCCGGGCTCGGTGCGGTCGATGAGCGTCACGTGGGCCCCGCGCCGCGCGAGCATGTAGGCGGTGGTCGCGCCCACGATGCCCGCGCCGACGACCGCTATCGCGGGCGCGGCACGGCTCAGGGACACGGTCTGGCTCATGCGAGTGGACTCGGCTTCGGCACGGCGTCGGGCTCCCGCGACGCGGGTCGACGTCGCCGACGGAGGGGGTATGGTAACGGTCCGCGTGCGCGAACGCGATGCGTCACTCGCTGCACCACTGGGGCGACCGACGTCACCGATGCGGCCCCGCCGGGAACGTTCCGCGAGCGCGGGCGGGCCGACGGTCGGTCCGCTCCTCACGATTGACTGCAAGCATCGCGCGCAAGTTCGTGGCGGGCCTACAATAGCGCGCTCGCCGGACCTAGTCCGGCCACACCAACACGATGACCCAGAACCCCGCACGCCCGGGACCGGCGACGTCGATCCCGCCGGAAGCCAAGGCACTCCTCGACGGCTGCTTCGAGCAGTATCGGGCCAAACTCACCGACATCGGCCGCGCGTCGATCGAGATGAGCGGGGATCTCTTCGAAGGCAATGCCTTCGTTGACGAGAAGGACGTCGCCGAGTTCAAGGCAAAGCGAAGCGTCTGGGTGGAACGCTTCGACAAGGCCCTGGGCGAGCTCTACGCGCGGCGGCTCGGCGGTGGCCGGCGCAAGGGCCGGCGGCCGGATTTCGACGCGTCGATCTCGACGCTGCGGGTTCTCACCGCGTTCGATCAGGAGAAGCAGGCGGCGCTGGTCGCCGCGACCGCCTTCCTGTACCGACTCACCCACCGCGAGCTCGACGCGCTCGACCTGCGCGTCGAGACCCTCCTGCCTGCCGGTGATCGCCGCGATCCGGACAATCCATTCGGACCGCCCTACATCCTCGATGCCATCGGCCTGTCGGCGCGTGCGACCTACCCCGATCCACGCATCTGGCGGCCGTTCATGGAGCGCGTCGTCGCGGACCTGACGCCTGCGGCGAACAAGGTCTACATCACGCTCAACCGGTACCTCGCCGATCACGGCGTGCTGCCCGAGATCAAGGCGGAGCTTCGCGCGCGGAGCGAGTTCCGTCCCGCCGACGACAAGGACCTGATCCCGACGTTCTCGCAGATGCTGCACGACGCCGGACAGTCGCTGCCGGGCGACGTCGAGGTGCCGCAGCTTGGTGATGCCGCCCGCGCAACGGTGTTCGACTTCGCCACGGCGAGCAATCAGTCGAGCGAGGCGATCGCCGCCCTCCTGCCATCGGCGGTGGCACCGGCGAGCGCTGCACCGGGCGCGGACAGTCCCGCGGCCCCACTTCCCGCGGCTGCGCTCGCAGCGGGATTGACCACCCTCGGTGCCACAGCACCGGTGCGGGGAGCGGCTGCAACCGGCGCCGATGCGCTGTTCCCGGATCTCGACCCGCTGATGGCGCTGGGCACGTCGACGCCGCTCTTCAACACGCTCGGGCACTGGCAGCGCCTCGACCTGCCGGCCGAACTCGCCAAGGTCATGCCGGCGCCGAGCGACGCCGGCGCAGCCCTGATCCCTCTCAACCTGATTCCCTACATCCGTGCCGCCGTGGTCGACCAGGTCGCCAACCCGACCGATCGGATCACGATGGACGTGATCGGGCTGCTGTTCGACTATATCTTCCGCGATCCGTCGATCCCGGAGTCGATGCGCCGGCTGTTCGGCCGACTGCAAGTGCCGGTGCTGAAGGCCGCGCTGCTCGACCGCACGTTTTTCTCGGACCGCGCGCACCCGGCGCGCCGATTGCTCGACCACCTTTCCGAAGCCGCGATCGGCTCGACGCACGACGCCGAGTACCAGGCGAGCTTCGAGCACGAGGCGACGGCGGTCGTCGACCGCATCTGCCGCGACTACGAGATCGACCCATCGGTATTCGAGGTGGCCGATGTCGAGCTCGCCAGCTACATCGATGCCGAGAAGAAGAGCGTCGAGGCGACGATGAAGCCGGACGTCGCTGCCGCGCTCGAGGCCGAGCGGAGCGAGTCGGACCGCGCGGAGGTCCGCGCGCTGGTGCGCGACCGGCTCGCCGGCCTGCTGCTGCCGTTCGACGTGCGCGGCTTCGTCGAGACCACGTGGGCCGACTACCTCACGTCCGTGCGGCGCGCCCAGGGCGTCGCGAGCACCGAGTGGACCGCTGCCGTGCGCACGCTCGACGATCTGCTGTGGAGCATCGTGGCGAAGGAGCGCACCGGGCAGAAGGCGCGGCTCACCAGGATGATCCCGGCGCTCGTGCTCGGCCTGCGCAAGGGTTGCACCGCCGTCAACGCACCTGCCGACCGCACGCGCGCGTTCTTCGATGCCCTGTACCCGCTGCACGTCGCTGCGATCAAGCCGCGACCGGAAGCCGATGCATCGGCCGAGGCACCCTCCGCGGCGCCGGTGGAGACTACGGAGGCGAAGGGAATCGCGCGCGGCCGTCCGCAGCTCGACCCGGCAAACGTCCACGACTTCGTGAGCGAGATGGCGGTCGGCACGTGGCTGTCCTTCCGACAGGACGACGGCCGGCAGGTCAGCGCGAGGCTCAACTGGGTGAGCCCGATGCACACCAAGTACATCTTCACCAGCCGCAGCCGCGGTCGCGCGTTCCTGTTCTCCCCCGAGGAGCTGGCCTGGGAGCTCGCCTCCGGCAAGGCCACGCTGGTGCTCGAACCGGTGCCGCTCTTCGACCGTGCGGTCAGCGCCGCGCTCGACACGCTGGCCGCGCAACGCCCGGCCGGCGCGGACGCGTCGAAGGCCGCGTGAACGCGGCGGGCGCAGTCCAGGCCCGCAGGGCCCGTCGCCGCGCGAGCGCGCACACGGCCGATACGCAGCATCCACAGCACTGGACCGCGCATGGATGCCGCGTGACTCCGGCGGCCCGGCGGCCGCCGCACGCCGTCCTCGACGTCCATCCGACATGGCGACGTTCTCCGCGCTGCTCGCGCTGACCGCGCCGCTGTTCCTGCTCGTCGCGCTCGGCTACGCGCTGGCGCGCTTCGGGCGCGGCAGCGCCGCGGCCTCCGACGCGCTCGCGAGCTTCGTGTTCACGATCGCGGTGCCCGCACTGTTGTTCCGCCTGATGAGCGGGTTCTCGACGCTCGCGCCCGTCGACCCCTGGCTCCTCGTCGCCTACTTCGGGGGCACCTTCGCGGTCTACGGTGTCGCCATCGCCGTCGCCCGCAGCGTCTTCCGTCACGACGGGGTCGCCGCCTCGGTGTTCGGGATGGGTACGGTCTTCGCCAACACGGTGCTGCTCGGCGTGCCGCTCGTCACGGTGACGCTCGGCGAGCGCGCGCTGCCGGCGATCACGCTCGTGATCGTTTTCAACGCGTGGATCCTGTGGATGCTGGTGACGGTGTCGGTGGAATGGGCGAAAGAGCGCAGTGCCTCGCCGGAAGCCCTGGTCCGCACTGCCCGCGAGGTGGCGATGAACCCGATCGTCGCGAGCATCCTCGCCGGCACCGCGTTCGGCTTCACCGGTTGGACGCTCCCGGCTTTCGTCGACCGCACCCTCGCCCTCCTCGCCGATGCCGCGATTCCGCTGTCGCTGGTTGCGCTCGGCATGAGCCTGCGCGACTACGGCGTGCGCGACGGTTGGCGCGAAAGTGTCGCGATCACCGCACTGAAGCTCCTGCTGCAGCCGCTCGCCGTATTCGCGCTCGCCCGGGTGCTCGGCTTGCCGCCCGTCGAGACACAGGCGATCACCGTGCTTGCGGCGATGCCGGTCGGGGCGAACGTCTACCTGATGTCGAAGGCGTTCGGCACGCTCGGCGGCCCGGTGGCGTCCTCGATCGTGCTCTCGACCGCGATCGCTTCGCTGTCGACGCCGGTCGTCATCGCCCTGACGGGCGGCGCCTCGCCCTGAAGGGGGCGGCTGCGGCCGCCGGCAACAGGCGGTTCAGAGTCCCAGCAGCTTCGCGACGATCGACTTGGCGACGAAGCCCATCATGCCGAATGCGAGCACGAAGAACAGGATGAAGGTCCCGAGCTTGCCGGCCTTCGACTGCTTCGCGAGATCCCAGATGATGAACAGCATGTAGGCGATGAACGCGCCGATGCCGAACGTCAGTCCGATCTCGGCTATCTGCGCCTCCGTCAGCCCGAACAGCGTCGCTTCGGGCGGCACGTTCAGGTCCGCCGTGGCAGTGCCGAGGCGTCGACCACGTCGCGATAGGCGTGCCACGTGGCGTGTCCGATCACCGGTATCGTGATCGCGAAGCCGAGCATGAACGTCGCCATCGACAGGAAGGTGAGCAGCATGATGATCGCGGCCCACAGCGCCATCGTCACCGGGTTCTCGCCGACGGCGCGCACGCTCGTCGCGAGCGCCGTGCCGAGCCCGATCTCGCGATCGAGGAGCAGCGGTACCGAGACGGCGGTGGCCGCGAAGACCACTGCCGCACCGACCCCGCCCAGCGTGAGCCAGAGCGGGAAGAGATTCGAGCCCTCGCCGACGATGACCAGCCGCAGGAATTCGCGCAGTCCGGTGATCGGCGCGTGCACGAACAGCGCGACTAGCACCGCAGACACCAGCACCCACAGCGTGGCCGCGAGCGCGAGCCCGAGGCCCATCCACACCAGCGGCCGGGTGCCGCGCGCCCATGCACCGAAGACGTGCGCGAGCGTCGGCTCCTCGCCGTCCTCGAGCCGGCGCGAGAGCTCGTAGAGTCCCGTCGCAAGAATCGGCGCGATCAGCACGAATCCGGAGAATGCGCCGGGCAGCAGCGGCCAGGCGCGCATCGACAGTGAGAGGATGGCGATGCCCGCGATGACCACCACCAATCCATGCAGCAGGCTGGGCCCGGGGGCGAGGGCAAGATCGCGCATGCCGGCCGACAGCCAGGCAAGCGGTCGCGACGCCGGGACGGCGCGCACCGTACAGGACGGCTCGCCGCCTGCGCGTTCGCGCTCGTCCGCTGGCGCCATCAGCGCAGCACCCGGTGCAGGACCGCGGGCAGCTTCGCCCGGATCTCGCCGATCCGCCTTGGGTCGACGTCGCCCACGACCAGTCCGGGACCCTCGGCACGGCGCGCCACGACCTCGCCCCAGGCATCGACGAGCATCGAGTGGCCGAACGTGCGTCGCCCCCCCGGGTGAATGCCGCCCTGCGCCGCGGCGAGCAGGTAGCACTGGTTCTCGACCGCGCGGGCGCGGAGCAGCAGTTCCCAATGCGCGGCGCCCGTGCGCGCGGTGAAGGCCGCCGGCATGAGGATCAGCGCCAGATCCGGGTGGCTGCGGTAGAGCTCGGGAAAGCGCACGTCGTAGCAGATCGACAGCGCCGCGCGACCGCATGGCAGGTCGATCGCCACGGGTGTCGTGCCGGGCACGATCGTGCGCGACTCGTCGTACTCCTCCTCGCCGTCACGGAACGCGAACAAATGCATCTTGTCGTAGCGTGCGATCCGCGCGCCGTCCGCGCCGTACACGAGGCAGGCGCTCGCCACACGCTGCGGATCGCCGGTGTCGATCGGCACGGAGCCGCCGACGACGATGATGCCGTGCCGCCGCGCGCGATCGGCGAGGAATGCCTGCTGACGGCCGTCGCCGTCGCGCTCGCGCGCGGCGAGCTTGTCGGTCGCTCGCGCGCCCAGGATGCCGAAGTACTCGGGAAGCAGCACGAGTTCCGCACCGGCCCGGGCCGCATCGTCCACGAGCGGTCCGGCCTGCGCGAGATTCACGCCGATGTCGCCACCCGCGACCATCTGCACCGCCGCCACGCGGAAGCGGCGCGTCATCGTGCCGTCGCTCCTGCGGTCGCGGCGTCGCCCGCGCGCGCGACGGGCCGCCGCGCCATGCGCTCCACGACGGGCTCCGACCAAGAGCCGCGCACCGAATACTCGTAGCTGAACAGCTGCTCGATCGGGTCCTGCATCACCTTCTGCGCAAGGAGCGCGCCCGCTCCCACCGCGGCACCGACCAGCGGGTTCGCCGCGAGCAGCGCGACCGCCGCCGCGCCGGCGCCGGCCGAGATCGTCGTCGAGAGCGAGGGCTGCACGCGAACCGAGAGCAACTGCGTTTCGCGATCGAGATCGACGTCGCCGACGAACGTCACCTTGGCGGCCGGCCCGGACAGCAACAGGTTCTCGGTGTGCATGATGCCCCTGCCGATGCGCACGCTGCCCTGGATGGCATCGAACGCGAAGCCCTCGCTGAACACGTCGCGGAAGTCGAGGCTGATGCGCCGCGGCAGCGCCTGCAGCGAGAGCACGCCCAGCAACCGGCCGACACCCGGCTCGAGCTTCGTGAACTGCCCGGCGCCCACGTTGACGCGCAGCGTACCGGACAGCGCGGGGTACGCGAACTCGTCCGGCGCGCCGGGCCACGCGAGCTGGCCCTCGATCTTCGTCGGCGCCGCCTTCACGTCGCCGGGCAGCCCCATCCTCGCGAGGAACGCCGCGGCATCCTTGACGTCGAGTGCGACGTCGAGCTTGGTCTGCGGCGAACTGCCGCCGGCGCGCCACCAACCGTCGGCATCGATGCGCCCGGCCTCGTTGATCAGCGCAAGCCGATCGATGCGCCAATCCCGTCCTTCGGGGCGCGCCGAGAGCTCCAGGCGCCCGAGATCCCCGGCGCGACCGATGTACCGTTCGGCCGTCACGTCGAGCTCGGGCCACGGGTTCGCCCGACCCTCGGTGCGCACAGGTTCAGCAGGCGACGCCGTCGCACGCGCACCCACCTCCTCGGCGGCCGCGACGCTCAGGCGCGAGAGCCTCGCGGACACGCGTCCATTCGCCTGCCGCTCGCTGGCCGGGGACCACGTCACCGTGCCCTCGAGCGGCCGCGAGTCGATCGTGGCGCGCCAGCCGTCGGATCCGCGGCGGGCGGAGATCTTCGCCTGCTCGAAGCGGCGCCCGAAGACCACGAGTTCCCCCGCGTCGAGTTCGATCGCGCCGAGCTCGAGCGCGGTCGCCGGCCGCGTGGTGGCCCGGCGCTCGTCGGCGCGCATCACGCCGAGCCACTCGTCGACGTCGACCTTGGCGACGTCACCCCGAAGCGTGACGCCCGGGCGGTCGGGCGGGACGCTCCGCGCCGCCGCCTTGCCGAGCAGCACGAGCGCACGCTCGACGGTCGCGTCGCGTCCGTTGGCGCGGCGCTCCGCGACCACGCGCACGCCTTCGCCGTATTGCGCGATCACCGTGTCGCGCGCCGCATCGCCGGCCGCCGGACGACGCTCGAGGCGAAAGGCCACAGCCTCTGCGGCGGACTTGCGCAGCGGCGACGGCAGGTCGACGCTCGCACCGCGCAGGTTGGAGTCGACGCTCCAGCTCAAGGCGCCGACGCGATGGGTGAGGTCGATGCGCCAGTCGGCGGTACCGGATACGCGCTCCAGCGGCAGGCCGTTGACGTCGTTGCGGAGCGCAGCGAAATTGGCGGTGCCCGTGCCGCTCACGCGGGTGGTCCCGTCGCGGCGCGACAGCGTCAGGCGTCCGGGCCCGCCGTAGGCTTCGAAGGCAATGTCGCGCACGTTGAGCTCCCGCTCGCTGAACCCCAGGCGGCCGTTGACGCGGGTGAATGCCGGCAGTCCCGGCACCCTGAGCTGGTTGTCGACGAGCTGCAGTTCACCACCGACGCGCGCCCGATCCTCCGGCAGCGAGGGATGCATCTCGAGGCGCAGGCCGAGGCGCGCACTGCCCGTCGACTGCACGCCGTCGGTGGCGTGGTCGAGCCACGCCGCCACCGGACTCGTCTCGACGAAGCGCAGGAACTCCGCCGTGGGCCCGCTCGCCTCGCCCTCGACGACGAGCAGCGGATGCTCGATGACGAGGTCCGGCATCGTCGCCTTCGTGCGCGCGAGCGCCGCTCCCAGCACCCGTCCGCGCGTGGCCGCGACCGTCAGCCCGTGACCCTCGAAGCGCACGTCGGCATCGATGCCGGTGATCACCGGCCACCCGTTCGCGTAGTCGAGGAGGACGTCGCGTGCCTTCGCCGTGAGGAGGAACTTGCCGTCGCGGCCGCCAGGGAACGGGAACCGTGCCAGGTCGCCCTTGATCGCGACCTCGCCCTCTTCCGCCGTCCCGGCGAGGAGCGAGTCCCGGACCCAGTTGCGCGTCAGCGCGCTGATCGTGCGCGGCAGGTACGCGTGGACCCTGCGCACATCCCCGCGCGTCAACCGGGCGGTCAGGTCGACGAAGCCCGGGCCCCTGGGCCGCGAGCTCCACGTTCCGCTGGCCTTGCCGGCCAGGTCGGCATTCGCGAACTCGACGTCCTCGAGGCGAACCTCCACCCCACTGGCGTCGCGATTCCAGTGTATGCGCCCGCTCGCGGTGTCGACGACGAGCGGCTCGAACAACACCCGCGGCAGGTCGATCGTCGCCTCGCGGCTCGACAGGCGCAACGACCCGCCGCGCTCCGTCGCCTCGAACGCGCCCGACAGGCGCGTGAACCCGGGCAGCGACTCGTGCGCGCGAACGCCGAGGTCGTGGAACGTGCCCCGCGTGCGGAACGACACCGGTTGCGCCAGCGGCCCCTCCCAATCGACCGCGGCCTCCGTCAGCGTGCCGCGGGGGGCGTGCCGCGCAACGTGTTCGCGAACCACGTTCGGCAGCGGCAGGTATGCGGCCAGCGAGGTGAGCGGCGCGAGCTCGAGGTGGCTCACCGCGATCCGTCCGTTGCGCGTTTCGCCGTCGTTGCCGAGCTCGTAGCGGAGCACGACGTCGGCAGGGACGATGCGCACGCCGTCCGGCGCGACAAACGAGAGCTCGCGCGCCGTGACCGCGTAGCGAGCGCCCGAACGCTCGAAGGCGATGCGCCCGGCGAGATGGACGAGATCGAGCGGCGGCAGCTTCTCGCCGAGCCGGGCGCGCACGTTGGCAAGCTCCACGTCGGCGACGAGGCCCTCGGGAATCCCGTCGTGGACGTCGAACCAGAGGCGCAGCGCGCCCGCGCCGCTCTCCACGGGAATCGGCAGTGGCAGCCATTCCGACCATGCGGCGACGTCCGCGTAGTCGAGGCGCACGTACATGCGCCCGTTGGCCTGATTCCACCCGCCGCCGCGCAGCGAGGCGAAGTCGCCGCGCACGTCGATCGGGGCGGCGATCTCCGGCGGCGGCGTGCCCTTGAGACCGAAGCGGTGCCGCCCGAAACCCCTCTCGAGGCGCAGGCTGACCTGGTCGAGCAGGAGCTGCGGCGCGTTGCGGAGATCGTCGTTCCAGGTGACGAGTGCGTCCTTGACGACGATTTCGCGCTGGTTCAGCAGCCACGCACTGAATCCCGGGCCCGCTTCGCCGTCCTGCGGATCGAACTCGATGCCCGCGACGTCGATGCGTCCGGAGGTGTCCCTGCGGAGCGACATGCGCGGCCGGTCGATCCGCAGGGTCCGCAGCCGCACCTCGCCCACGAGGAGCGACGTCCAGGAGACCACGGCCGAGACCTCCGCGAGGTCGATCAGCGGCTGCGCCGCGACTCCGGCGCGGTCGCGCACCCGCAGGCCGCGCACGGTGACGACGGGATTCCAGCCGTCCCAGCTGGTGGCGATGCCGTCGATGTCGACCGGATGCCCGAGCTCGCGGGCAAGGAGCGCCGCGACGTCCTCGCGATGCGAATCGAGCCGCGGCAGGACCACGTAGCGCACGCCCAGCATCGCGAGGCAGGACAGGATCACCACGGCCGCCAGCGCATAGCGGCCCCATCGCAGCAGCCGGCTCACGGGCGTCCGCGTCACGAGGGATGAAGTGGCAGCGACCCCGGGAGGCATAATGTCGAGACTGTCGGCCATTGTAGCGGAACGGCCCGTCCCGCTCTCCGGGGATCCCCGGCGCCAGACCCGACCCCGCCCCTCCATGGACCTCGATCGCGCCCTTGCGTTCAGCCGCTACGCGCAGCGCACGCTGGCCGCGCAACCGGCGCTCGCCGACTGGCTGGTCGCCCACCTCGACGCCCCGTTCGACTGGGACGAGCCGCGGCGGGACATCGCGGTCGCAGCCGATTCCGGCGACACCGCGACGCTCGCCCGCACGCTGCGACAGTGGCGGGCGCAGCTGTTGGTCCACACCATCGCACGGGATCTGACGCGCCGGGCCGATCTGGCCGAGGTCTGCGCCGGTGTCACCACGCTGGCCGACGTGGCGATCGACGCCGCCGTGCAGTTCCATCACCGCGCCCTCGCGGCGGACTTCGGCGAGCCCATCGGTGCCGAATCGTCGGCACCGCAGGCGCTCGTCGTCGTCGGCATGGGCAAGCTCGGTGGCGCCGAGCTCAACGTCTCCTCCGACGTCGACCTGGTGTTCCTCTACGCCGAGGACGGCGATACCGACGGCCCGCGGCAACTGTCCAACCGCGAGTTCTTCGAGCGCCTCGGCCGGCGCGTGATCGCTGCGCTGCACGAGATCACGGCCGACGGGTTCGTGTTCCGCGTCGACATGCGGCTGCGACCCTATGGCGAAAGCGGCCCGCTCGCCGTGCCGTTCTCGGCGCTCGAGCAGTACCTGATCACGCAGGGGCGCACCTGGGAGCGCTATGCCTGGCTCAAGGCCAGGGCCCTCACCGGCGACGCGGACGCCGCGCTCGCTGAGATCGTCACGCCGTTCGTATTCCGCAAGTATCTCGACTACGACGCCTACGCGGGGTTGCGGGACGTCCACCGGCAGATCCGCGAGCAGGGCGCGCGACGCGACTATGCCGGCAACGTGAAGCTCGGCGAAGGCGGCATCCGCGAGGTGGAGTTCGTCGTGCAGGCGCTGCAGATCGTGCGTGGCGGCCGCGAACCCGCGCTGCGCGTGCGCGGCACGTTGCCGGCGCTCACGGCAATCGAGCAGCGCGGCTTGCTGCCCCAGGGGACGGTGCCGATGCTCCGCGATGCCTACGTGCACCTGCGCAACGTCGAGCACCGGCTGCAATACCGCGACGACCAGCAGACGCAGACGCTGCCCGCCGACGCCGTCGAGCGCACCCTGCTGGCCGAGGCGACCGGCGCGAAGGACGCCGCGGCGTTCGACCTCGCGCTCGCGGCGACGCGGCGCGAGGTATCCCGGCAGTTCGGCTCCGTGCTGGGCGAAGCGCCCGGCGAGCGCTCCGACTCCCCCGTGGCTCGGGTCTGGAGTGCCCCCGACGCGGATGGCTCGGGCGAGGCACTCGCCGCCGCGGGCTACCGTGATCCGGAAGCGCTGCTCGGTCGGCTCCGCGCGGTCCAGGCGCACCCGCGCTACCTGCAGTTGCCATCACTGTCGCGCGACCGCTTCGATGCACTCGTGCCGCAGCTGCTCGAGGCAGCGGCGCACACGGCAACCGACGGGCTCGACCCGCAGGACGTGTTCATCCGCCTGCTCGACTTCCTCGAGTCGGTGAACCGCCGCAGCGCCTATCTCGCACTGTTGATGGAGCATCCCCCGCTGATTCCGCGGCTCGCGCACCTGATGGGCGCCTCGGCATGGGCCGCGCTGTACCTGACGCGTCACCCCATCCTGCTCGACGAGCTGCTCGACGCGCGGCTGCTCCTCGCCGAGCCGGACTGGGGCGCATGGCACCGCGAGCTCGCCCGTGCGCTCGCCAACGCCGGCGACGATGCCGAGGCGCAGATGGACGCGCTGCGCCACTTCCAGCACGCGCAGGCGTTCCGGCTGCTCGTGCAGGACGTCGCAGGCCACCTGACCGTCGAGCGCCTCGCCGACCACCTGTCCGCGCTTGCCGACACGATCCTCGACGCGACGGTCGCCCACTGCTGGCGGATGATGCGCGGCGCCGAGGCTCCGCCGCCGCGCTTCGCGGTGATCGGCTACGGCAAGCTGGGCGGCAAGGAACTGGGCTACGCGTCCGACCTCGACCTCGTGTTCCTGTACGACGTCGCCCAGGACGACCCCGACGCCGACGCGATGCCGCAGCGCTATGCGCGGCTGGCGCAGCGGGTCAACACCTGGCTCACCAGCATGACCGCCGCGGGCCACCTCTACGAGACCGACCTCCGGCTGCGCCCCGACGGCGAGGCCGGCCTCATCGTGTCGAGCCTAGGCGCTTTCCGCCGCTACCAGCGCGAGCACGCCTGGACGTGGGAGCACCAGGCGCTGACGCGCGCGCGCTTCGTCGCCGGCGATCCTGCGATCGGCGCGGCGTTCGAGGCCGAGCGCGACGCCATCCTGCGGCTGCCGCGCGACGCTGGCAAGCTTGCCGCCGACGTGGTGGAGATGAGGCGCCGGATGCACGACGGCCACCCCAATCCGACCGCGCTCTTCGACCTCAAGCACGATCCGGGAGGGATGGTCGACATCGAGTTCGCCGTCCAGTTCCTGGTGCTTGCCGGCGCGTGTGCGCACCCGGCGCTGACGCGCAACGCCGGCAACATCGCGCTCCTCCAACTCGCAGGGAACCTGGGGCTCGCGCCCCCCGACCTCGGCCACGCGGTCGCCGACGCCTACCGCGACTACCGCAGGCAGCAGCACGCGCTGCGCCTCGCCGGCGCGCGACATGCGCGGATCGATACCGAGCGCTTCGCCGCGCAGCGCGATGCCGTGTACGCACTCTGGCGCCACGTGTTCGGCGCCGACTGGCAGCACCCGCGGGGATGAGCGCCACGCAGGGGACGCCCCGGCGTTTCGGCTAGAATTCCGGAATCAAGGACAGGGAGACCACGACGATGTCGATGGCGGAACGCGACGGTTGGATCTGGTACGACGGCAAGATGGTGCCGTGGCGCGACGCGAGCACGCACGTCCTGACGCACACCCTTCATTACGGCATGGGGGTGTTCGAGGGCGTGCGCTGCTACAGGACCGACGCCGGACCCGCGATCTTCCGGCTCACCGACCACACCGAGCGTCTGCTCAACTCGGCGAAGATCTTCGGCATGAAGATTCCCTACTCCGCCGACGAGCTCAACGAGGCGCAGAAGGCCTGCGTGCGCGACAACAAGCTCGACTCCTGCTACATCCGGCCGATCGCCTTCTATGGCAGCCACGCGATGGGGGTCGCCGCCCGCTCCAACCCGGTGCGCGTGGCGATCGCCGCCTGGACCTGGGGTGCGTATCTCGGCGTGGAGGGACTCGAGAAGGGCATCCGCGTGCGCACGTCGTCGTACACGCACCACCACCCCAACGTGACGATGTGCAAGGCCAAGGCGGTGTGCAACTACGCGGTGTCGATCCTCGCCAACCAGGAGGCCACGCACGAGGGCTACGAGGAGGCGATGCTGCTCGACCCCCAGGGCTTCCTCTGCCAGGGATCCGGCGAGAACGTGTTCATCGTCCGCGACGGGGCCCTGCACACGCCGGACCTCGCGGGCGGCGCGCTCGAAGGCATCACTCGCGCGACGATCATCGACTTCGCGCGCGAGCTTGGCATCCCGGTGATCGAGCGGCGCATCTCGCGCGACGAGGTCTACATCGCCGACGAGGCGTTCTTCACCGGCACCGCGGCAGAGGTCACGCCGATCCGCGAGTACGACAACCGCCCGATCGGCAACGGCGCGCGCGGCCCGGTGACCACCCGCCTGCAGTCGCTGTTCTTCGACACGGTCAACGGGCGCAATCCGACCCGGTCGAGCTGGGTGTTCCGGGTGTGACGATGGGCCGGCCGAGCGACGCCCCCCCGGTGGTCGTCGAGCCCGGCGATCTGCCGGTGTACTGCCCCAACCCGGCGATGCCGCTGTGGAGCTCCCACCCGCGGGTGTTCCTTGACGTCGAGCAAAGCGGCACGGTACGGTGCCCCTACTGCAGCACCGAGTACCGGCTCGCAGGCGGCGCCCGCGCCGGCCACGCTTGATCGACCACGGGCCGCACTGCGGCCCGTCCCGCTTCGAAGCGCACGTTCCGTGACCGCCGAGCGCATCCTGGTCGTCGCGCCGTCCTGGGTCGGCGACGCGATCCTCGCAGAGCCGCTGATCGCGCTCTTGCGCGAGCCCTACGAAGATCCGATCGTCGACGTGCTCGCGCCGCCGTGGTGCGCGCCGGTCTTCGGCCGCATGCGCGGCGTGCGCCGGCTGCTCGAGACGCCCTTCGCGCACGGCCACCTCGGCCTCATGGCGCGCCGCAAGCTCGCACGCGAGCTCGTGCCCTTGCAATACACCCGCGCGATCGTGCTCCCCAACTCCTGGAAGTCGGCACTCGTGCCGTTCCTCGCGCGCATTCCACGGCGCACGGGCTACGTGGGCGAGTTCCGCTACGGCCTGCTGAACGACGCGCGCCGGCTGGACGCCAAGGGCCTGCCACGGCTCGTCGACCGGTTCGCCGCGCTGGCGGCCTCGCCCGGGGCGCTCGTGCCGACACCGCCCGGTCCGGTGCTCGTGCCGGACGTCGCCAATCGCGGCGCCGCGATGCGCGCGATGCGCCTGCGCACCGATCCTGCGGTGGCCGTCCTGTGTCCCGGCGCGGAATACGGCCCGGCGAAGCGGTGGCCGCCGACGCACTTCGCCGACCTCGCCGCACGCTTCGTCGCCGACGGCCTGCAGGTGTGGCTGGTCGGCTCGCCGAACGACAAGCTCGCCGCCTCGTCGGTGCTGCAGGCGGCGGGCGAGCCGGGGCGACGCATCCTCGACCTCACCGGACGCACCGACCTCGGCACGGCGATCGACCTGATGTCGCTCGCATCGGTCGTCGTCTCCAACGACTCCGGCCTCATGCACGCAGCGGCCGCGGTCGGCGTGCCGGTGGTCGCGCTGTTCGGCTCGTCGTCGCCCGTGTACACGCCCCCGCTCTCCCCGATCGCGCACGTGGCGAAGATCGACATCGAGTGCAGTCCCTGCTTCAAGCGCGAGTGTCCGCTCGGGCACTTCAAATGCATGCGTGAGCTCTCGCCCGACGTGGTCTACAATCTCGCGCGCTCTGCCGCCCCGCCCCCCTAGCCATGGGCAAGCCCCGAACCCCGCCGATCTACACCTCGCCGCAGGACGCCGCGGTCGCGTTCTACCAGGCGTTCGAGGCGCGCGACCTCGACGCGATGATGGTGGCGTGGGCCGACGACGAGGACATCGTCTGCGTGCACCCCGGCGGCACGCGCCTCGTCGGATACGACGCCGTGCGGTCGTCGTGGGAGCAGATGTTCCGCAGCGATACGCGGCTCTCGTTCCGGCTCGACGAGATCGTGGTCATCGAGACCGTCGGACTCGCAATGCAGAGCGCGATGGAATACGTGCACACGGCCGACGGCAAGCACCGCGGCACGGCGATCGCCACCAACGTCTTCCTGCGCACGCCGGCCGGCTGGCGCCTGGTGTGCCACCACGCGTCGCCGGCGCCGCCGATGGCGGCCGCCGAGAACAAGGGCGCGCTGCACTGATTCAGGTGCCCGTGCCGCCGACGGTAAGCGCCTCGATCCGCAGCGTCGGCTGGCCGACGCCGACCGGCACGCTCTGGCCGTCCTTGCCGCAGGTGCCGATGCCGGAGTCGAGCCGCATGTCGTTGCCGATCATCGACACGCGCGTGAGCACGTCCGGGCCGTTGCCGATCAGCGTCGCACCCTTCACCGGATAGGCGAGCTTGCCGTCCTCGATCTTCCACGCCTCGGCGGCCGAGAACACGAACTTGCCGCTGGTAATGTCGACCTGGCCGCCGCCGAAGTTCGCCGCGTAGAGCCCGCTCTTCACCGAGGCCAGGATCTCCTCCGGGTCGCGGTCCCCGCCCAGCATCACGGTATTGGTCATGCGCGGCATCGGCAGGTGCGCGAACGACTCGCGGCGCCCGTTGCCGGTGACTGGCACCTGCATCAGCGACGCGTTCATGCGGTCCTGCAGGTAGCCGCGCAGGATGCCGTCCTCGATCAGCACGGTGCGCTCGGTCCGGTTGCCCTCGTCGTCGACGTTGAGCGAACCGCGCCGCAGGGCGATCGTGCCGTCGTCGATGACGGTGACGCCCGGCGCGGCGACACGCTCGCCGACGCGGCCGGCGAAGGCGCTCGTGCCCTTGCGGTTGAAGTCGCCCTCCAGCCCGTGGCCGATCGCCTCGTGCAGCAGGATGCCGGGCCAGCCGGGCCCGAGCACGACGGTCATCGTGCCTGCCGGGGCGGGGCTCGCGCGCAGGTTGAGGAGCGCCTGGTGCACCGCCTGCTTCGCGTATTGCGCGAGCACCGCATCGTCGAAGTACGCGTAGTCGAAGCGGCCGCCGCCGCCCGAATAGCCCTGCTCGCGGCGCCCCTGCTCCTCGACGATCACCGTGATCGACACGCGGCAGAGCGGCCGCACGTCGGCGACGATCTGCCCGTCGCTGCGTGCGATGACCACGGTCTCGTGCTCGCCGGCGAGCGAGGCCATCACCTGCACGACGCGCGGGTCCGCGTCGCGCGCCATGCGTTCGAGGCGATGCAGCACCCCGACCTTCGACGCGTCGTCGAGACTGCCCACCGGGTCGCCCAGCGGATAGAGCGCCCGAGTGCCGCCGGCGCGCGTCAACGGCGCGACGTTCGACTGCCCCTGGCGCCCGATCGCGCGCACGGCGACGGCGGCCTCGTCGAGTGCCGCCTGCGACACGTCGTCGGAGTACGCATAGGCCTGGCGCTCGCCGGTGACGGCGCGCACGCCCACGCCACGGTCGATCGAGAACGTCCCCGACTTGACGATGCCCTCCTCGAGGCTCCAGCTTTCGAAGCGCGAGTGCTGGAAATAGAGGTCGGCAAAGTCCACGTCGTGCGTGTGGATCGAAGCGAGCACGCGGTCGAGCGCGGGCCGGTCGAGCGCGGCCGGCGCGAGAAGCTCGTGCTCGGCATCAGCAAGCACGACGGGAACAGGGTCTTTCGGCATCGAGCGGGGCTTCGTGAGTCGGTCGAAGAGGCAGTGTACAGGTGGGGCCGCCCGCGCCTCGACTCAATGATGGCCCGCCCCCGCGCCGAGGTAGGTGGCCGCGACTTTCGGATCGGACTCGAGCTGCGCCGACGGGCCGTGCACGGCGAGGTCGCCGGTCTCCAGCACGTAGCCGTAGTCCGCGACCTTGAGCGCGGCGCGCGCGTTCTGCTCGACGAGCAGGATCGACACGCCGCCCGAGCGCAGCTCGGCGACGATGCTGAAGATCTCCCTGACAATCAACGGCGCGAGGCCGAGCGACGGCTCGTCGAGCATCAGCAGCTTCGGCTTGCCCATCAACGCCCGCCCGAGTGCCAGCATCTGCCGTTCGCCGCCCGAGAGCGTGCCGGCCATCTGCGAGCGTCGCTGGGCGAGGCGCGGAAAGCGCTCGTAGACCTCGGCGAGCGAGCGCTTCGCCTCGGCGTCGCCGTGGCGGCGGCGCGCGAACGCGCCGAGCGCGAGGTTGTCGGCGACGCTCATGCCTGCGAACAGCTCGCGGCGCTCCGGGACGAGGATCAGGCCGCGCGCAACACGCTGCTCGACCGTGAGGCGCTCGACGGGCTCGCCCTGATAGCTCACCGTGCCGCGCGAGGGCAGCAGGCCCATCACCGCACCGAGCAGCGTCGTCTTGCCCGCGCCATTCGGCCCGATCACCGTGACGATGCTTCCCTCTTGCATCGACAGCGAGACGTTGTGCACCGCCTCGACCTTGCCGTAGGCAACCGACAGCTCGCGAACCTCGAGAAGCGGCGCGCGCATCGCTCTATGCACCTCCCAGGTAGGCTTCCCGGACGCGCGGATTGCGCTGGATGTCCGCGGGCTGCCCCTCGGCGAGCTTCTCGCCGAAATCCATCACCACCAGGCGGTCGGTGAGCCCCATCACGAAGTCCATGTCGTGCTCGACCAGCAGGATCGTCATGCCCTCCGCCTTCAGCGAGCGCAGCAGCGCGGCGAGTTCCTGCTTCTCCAGGTAGCGCAGGCCGGCGGCGGGCTCGTCGAGAAGCAGCAGCACCGGGTCTGCGCACAGCGCCCGCGCGATCTCGACGATGCGCTGCTGGCCGAGCGCGAGGCTGCCGGCCGCGTCGAAGGTGTGGGCGGCAAGCCCGCAGCGCTCGATGGCGCGCGCGGCTTCGGCACGAACGCGTGCCTCCTCCACGCGGTCGAGCTTGAGCGCCGCGCGGACCACGCCGGTGCGGCCGCGCAGGTACGCACCAAGCGCGACGTTGTCCAGCACGCTCATCTGCGGGATGAGCTTCACGTGCTGGAACGTGCGCGCCATGCCGCGCGCGGCGATCTCGTACGGCGGCGTGTGGCGGATCGACGCGCCGAGGAACGCGACGTCGCCCGAGGTGAGTGCGAGCCCGCCCGAAATGAGGTTGAACGTCGTGCTCTTGCCCGCCCCGTTGGGGCCGATCAGCCCCAGGATCTCGCCCGGCCTCACCTCGAAGGACAGGTCGTTCACCGCGACCAGGCCGCCGAACTGCTTGCGGGCGTTGCGCACGTAGAGCAGGGTTGCGCCGTCCTGCTCGCGCGGCCGCGCCGCGAGCGGAGTCGCAGGCGGCACCGGGACCGGCTTCGGCCGCGGCAGGAAACGCGCGATCCACGGCCACAGGCCTTCGCGGGCACGCTGCAGCAGCACCACCATGAGAATGCCGAAGACGATGATTTCGAAGTTGCCCGACGGCGAGACGCCCTTCGGCAGCACGAGCTCGAGCCCGTCGCGCAGCAGGGTCATCAGCGGGCCGCCGTCCTGCAGCCACTGCTTGAGCAGCGTGATCAGCGTTGCGCCGATCACCGCGCCCCAGACGCTGCCCGCGCCGCCGATCACTGCCATGAACAGATACTCGATGCCCTGATTGATGCCGAAGGGGCTCGGGTTGACGAAGCGCTGCAGGTGCGCATACAACCAGCCGGAGACACAGGCCAGCAGCGCCGCGTAAACGAACACCACGATCTTCAGACGGGCACCGTTGACTCCGAACGCCTGCGCCATCTCGAGGCCGCCGCGAAGCGCCCGGATGGCCCTTCCCGGCCGCGAATCGAGCAGGTTGTTGGTCGCCCACAGCGCCACGAGTGCGATCGCCCAGATCAGGTAGTAGTACCAGCGCTCGTTGCGCAGCTCGATGCCCGCCACCGACAGCGCGGGGATGCCGGTCATGCCGGTGTGGCCACCGAGCATCTCGAGGTTGCCGAACAGGTAGTAGAGGCTGATGCCCCAGGCGATCGTCGCGAGCGGCAGGTAGTGGCCCTTCATCCGCAGCGTGATGAAACCGAGGCAGAGCGCGACCGCGCCGGTGAACGCGAGGCCGATCCACAGCGTGAGCCAGGGCGACGTGCCGTAGCGCGTCGTCAGGTAGGCCGAGGTGTAGGCGCCGAGCCCGACGAATGCCGCCTGCCCGAACGAAGTCTGGCCGGCCACGCCGGTGAGCAGCACGAGCCCCAGCGCGACGATGCTGTAGAGGCCGATGTAGTTGCCGAGCGTCACCCAGAACTGCGGGGCGAACGCCGGCAGCGCGGCGAGCAGCGCGACGAAGGCGACGAAGGCGAGGCGGCCGGTACGCATCGCGCGGCTATTCCTCCTCGTCGTGATGGGTGGTCGTCAGGCTCCGCCAGAGCAGCACGGGGATGATCAGCGTGAACACGATCACCTCCTTGAACGCGCTCGCCCAGAACGAGGAGAACGACTCGATCAGTCCCACCAGCAGCGAACCCGCGGCGGCGAGCGGATAACTCGACAGCCCACCGATGATCGCCCCAACGAAGCCCTTGAGCGAGATCAGGAACCCGGAGTCGTAGTAGATCGTCGTGATCGGCCCGATCAGCACGCCGGAGAACGCGCACAGCAGCGAGGCCAGCGTGAACGTGAGCGCCCCGGCGAAGTTCGGCGACACGCCGACCAGGCGCGCACCGGCGCGGTTGAGTGCCGTGGCCCGCAGCGCCTTCCCGTACAGCGTGCGCCCGAAGAACAGGTACAGCGCGAAGATCAGAAGCACGCTCGTCGCCACGACCAGCAGGCTCTGCACGCTCACGTTGACCGCCCCGATCGAGAACGACGCCGCGGAGAAGGGCGGCGTGCGCGAGCCTTCGGCGCCGAAGAACCAGAGCCCGAAGCCGAGCAGCGCGAAGTGCACCGCCACCGAGACGATCAGCAGCACCAGCACCGATGCTTCCGCCACCGGCTGAAAGGCGATCCGGTAGAGCAGCGGGCCGAGCGCGGTGACCGCCGCCAGCGTGGCGAGTATCTGCACGGGCAGCGGCAGCTCGAGCGGGGCCATCGCGGCGACCGCACCGGCGATCGCGAGCGGAACGGCGGTCCAGGTGAGGAGGCGCCGCGGCAGGCGCGCCACCTCGCCCCGACGCAACGCGCTCGCCGTCTCCATCAGCCCCGCAACGATCGCCATGGCGGCAAGCAGGCCGACCGTGCCCGGTGTCTTGCCGAGCTGCAGCGCCGCCAGCGTGAGCGTGCCGAAGGCGACGTATTCGCCCGACGGCACCCAGATGACACGGGTGACCGCGAAGACCAGCACCAGCGCCAGCGCGAGCAGCGCATAGATCGCGCCGTTGGTCACGCCGTCCTGCGCGAGCAACGCGGCGATCGAGAGGTCCATGCGGGCCGGTTGGTGCGGGCGGCACCTGGCCGCCCGTACGGTAACGGAAAGGTGCCGACGCCACTGCGCCGGCACCGGCGGTTCAGCGGGCTACTTGGTCAGCATCCACTTGCCGTTGTCGATCTTCACCATCACGCGGGCCCGATTGTCGAGGCCGTTGTGGTCGGTGGGCGTCATCACGAACACGCCGTGGGTCGCGACCACGGTCGTGGTCTCCAGCGCGTCGCGCAACGCTGCGCGGAATTCCTTCGTGCCCGGCTTGCCTTTCTTGAGCGCAACCGGGATCGCCTGATTGAGAAGCAGGTACGTGTCGTACGCGTGCCCCCCGAACGTGGAGCGCGTACCGAACTTCTGCTCGTACTTGGCAACGTACTCGGCCGCGACCTTCTTCACCGGGTTGGAGTCCGGAAGCTGCTCGTACACCAGCATCGGACCGGACGGCAGCACCGTGCCGTTGCCATCCTTGCCCACGACGCGCAGGAAGTCCGGGTTGGCGACACCGTGCGTCTGGTAGACCTTGCCCTTGTAGTTGCGTGCGACCAATTCCTTCTGCGGCGTGGCGCCCGGAGTACCGGCAGCGCCGATCAGGATCGCGTCCGGGTTGGCGCTGACGAGTTTCAGCACCTGTCCGGTCACCGACGGGTCGGCGCGGTTGTACTTCTCCTCGGCGACGACCTTGATGCCGGCGGTCTGCGCCGAGCGCTTGATCTCCGCGAGCCAGCCTTCGCCGTAGGCGTCGGCGAAGCCGATGTAGCCCATCGTCTTCACGCCGTTGGCCTTCATGTGCACGGCGATCGCGTCCGCCATCAGCGAGTCGCTTTGCGGCGTCTTGAACACCCAGCGGGTCTTCGGGTTGGCCGGATCGACGATCCGCGCCGACGCCGCCATCGAGATCATCGGCGTCTCGGCGTCCGCGACGACGTCCACCATCGCGAGGGAATTCGGCGTGATCGTGGAGCCGACGACGACGTCGACCTTGTTCTCGGTGATGAATCGACGCGTATTGGTGACCGCGCGCGTGGTGTCCGATGCGTCGTCGAGGACGATCCAGTTGACCTTTTCGCCACCGATGCTCGTCGGCAGGAGCTCGAACGTGTTCTTCTCGGGAATGCCGAGCGAGGCGGCGGGGCCGGTGGCGGACAGCGTGACCCCGATATTGATGTCCGCCTGGGCGGCAAAGGCCATCCCGAACGCGAGCGCGGGCAGCAGTTTGACGAATTTCATCGGTCTCCTCCGTTGGAATGGCGCGGGAAATTTGCCGAATCCGCGTCTTGTGCGCGATTTCTTGGCAAACAGAGCGATTTTGGCATCGCCGCACGGGCCGGTCAACGCAGCGTTTGCCGGAAAGCCAACCTGAATCAAGGCTGCGACGCGTTTGCCCGGGCAAAGCCCGGTCGCGCCGCTCACCGCTGCTTCAGCGTATCGCGGATTTCCCGCAGCAGCACGACGTCCTCGGGCGGCTCCTTGGGCTTCTCGGCCTTCGGCTCCTCGACCGTCGCGCGCAGCCGGTTGATGGCCTTGACCATCCAGAAGATGATCACCGCGAGCAGGGCGAAGTTGATGAGCACGGTGACGAAGTTGCCCCACGCGAACACGACGCCGACCTTCTGGGCCGCCTCGAGCGACGAGCCGGGCGCCACGCTGCCGGACAGCACCAGGTACTTGTTGCTGAAGTCGACCGCCCCGCCGAGCATCGCGTTCACGACGGGCATCACGACGTCCTTGACGATCGAGTCGACGATCTTGCCGAACGCGCCGCCGATGATCACGCCGACGGCGAGGTCGACGACGTTGCCCTTGACCGCGAACTCGCGGAATTCCTTCATGAACGACATGGAGCCTCCTTCGGCGTTGCCAGGATCGCCGGCACCCACCGGCAATGCTTCAGACCGCTTCTTCGCCCGACTCGCCGGTACGGATGCGCACGATCTGCTCGACGTCAGTGATGAAGATCTTGCCGTCGCCGATCTTGCCGGTGCGCGCGGCCTTGACCAGCGACTCGATCGCGCGCTCGACGAGCGCATCGCCGACGATGACCTCGACCTTCACCTTGGGCAGGAAGTCGACGACGTATTCGGCGCCGCGATAGAGCTCGGTGTGGCCCTTCTGGCGGCCGAAGCCCTTGACCTCCGTCACCGTCAGGCCCGAAACGCCGAGCTCGGACAGCGCCTCGCGCACTTCGTCCAGCTTGAACGGCTTGATGATCGCTTCGATTTTCTTCATGGCGGTTCCCGGCACGCTGACTTGGCACCGCCAAGATTACACCATCCAGCAACCACGCCCGGTCACGACGGCGGCAGCGATTCCCAATCGTTCCACGCCGACGTGATCGGATAGCGCCAGTCCTTGCCGAAACCGCGCGGGGTGATGCGAATGCCCACCGCCGACTGGCGGCGCTTGTACTCGGCGATCTTGATCATGCGCACCACGCGGCGCACGTCGGCCGCCGCATGGCCCAGGGCAACGATCTCGACCGGGCTCAGGTTCTGCTCGACATAAGCCTCGAGAATTGCGTCGAGCACCTCGTACGACGGCAGCGAGTCCTGGTCGAGCTGGTCGGGCGCGAGCTCCGCCGACGGCGGCCGGGTCAGGATGCGCTCCGGGATCACGCGGCCCAGCGCGTTACGGTAGTGACAGAGGCGATAGACCAGCGTCTTGGGTATGTCCTTGATCACGGCGAAGCCCCCCGCCATGTCGCCGTAGAGCGTCGCATAGCCAACGGCCATCTCGGACTTGTTGCCGGTCGTGAGCACGATCGATCCGGTCTTGTTCGACAGCGCCATCAGTAGCGTCCCGCGGATGCGTGCCTGGATGTTCTGCTCGGTGGTATCCGGCGGCCGGTCGCGGAGCTCGGGCTCCAGCGCCTCGAGGAACGCGCCGAACGGCCCCTCGATCGGAATCTCGTCGTAGCGCACGCGCAGGATGCCGGCCATCTCGCGCGCATCCTGCAGGCTGATGTCGGCGTTGTAGCGCGACGGCATCATCACCGCCCGCACGCGGTCGCGCCCGAGCGCGTCCACCGCCACGGCCAGCGTCAGCGCGGAATCGACGCCGCCCGACAGCCCGATGATGGCGCCGGGGAAGCGGTTCTTGGCCAGGTAATCGCGCACGCCCATCACCAGGGCGTGGTAGACATTGTGCTCGAGGCCCGGATCGAGTGCGCCTCGCACCGGCCGGGGCGCGGCGCCGTCGAGCGCCACGAGCGCGAGCGCCTCGTGCCACGCCGGCACCTGCTGGGCGAGCATGCCGTCCGCCCCGACGACGAACGATGCGCCGTCGAACACCAGCTCGTCCTGCCCGCCGACCCGATTCACGTAGACCACGGGCATCGCGTTTTCGCGCGCTCGCGCCGACACTTGCGCCAGCCGCAGCGCGTGCTGGCGGGTGTGCCACGGCGAGCCATTGGGCACGACCAGCACCTCGGCACCGGCCGCGCGCGCCTGCGCCGCGGGGCCGGGATACCAGATGTCCTCGCAGATCACCACGCCGA
>Ga0105103_10000060_pt1 | contig 50190 bp, 51 predicted proteins | sample PPLLaktember2015_2_FD_79107 | JGI IMG/M metagenome (GOLD analysis project Ga0105103, IMG submission 79107) | Freshwater sediment microbial communities from Prairie Pothole Lake near Jamestown, North Dakota, USA - PPLs Lake P7 Core (6) Depth... | ecosystem: Environmental > Aquatic > Freshwater >...
TGATGAAAACGAAGAACGCCGATGGGTATTCGATTTCTTCGGTAACACTGCTGCGTATTGGTGTGAAAGCGAAACTGGTTCATCTATATTTGAAACAACCCAAGAGTGTGAAACGCATATGCTTGATTTCCTGTCGCATCGTCTTGATAACTCGTCGTCAAACGCAAGTTGTCATTAAAAACGGTTTACTTCTGTGCTTTAAGTTTGGCCTTGGCTTCATCATATTGTTTCTTACCGACAATGCGATAGCTCCAATGTGTATCATACATCTTACTCTTCACGGGCTGGTACCCAGCATTTTTGATTCGCTTTTTCAATGCATGTGAAATTTCACCATACGTTGTCAAGTTCCAACCAAGTTGGAGGGAATCGTCGACATCCATAAGCCCACTATTCAAGGTATATTTTTTTCGATGCAACGATGCGTTGATTGACTTTACCAATTCTTCGTCGTCCATAAGAGGCACATCAAAAACTCCAATTACTCTCTCGGGAATCTCTCGTTCTTTCAAAAGATACCAACCCGCTGGACTCCTGTGAACTATCCAACCAATCAACGATAGTTCGTCTTCTATGTACATTGGGTGTTTTGTATCGATAAACCAAACATCTGGATTTTTCAGGATGAATGGAATTATGATATCGCGTTGAATCTTTGGAATTTCATAATCCCTCGTATCCTCCGAAATTGCGTTTTTGAATTGGTTGGTAAGGGTTGAAAGATAGGATTTCCTCTTAGGTGATTGGTCGCGTTCCATGGAGGAAATAAATAAAATAATACTCGCGGCAACCCGTAAGCAGATTTCATTGCGCGCGGAAGTCTCTTCCATTTTTATCAAATCAAAGCCAATGCCATTGACTGAGGTAGAAAAGCGAGCTTTTCTCAACAGGAGTGTAGATGCTCCAATGAACGAAGAAGAGAGAGAATTTAGAAGAGTAATTGATCATACACTAATGCTGCGTCACAATTTCGTCAAGGCGATGGAGCGTTTGCTTGATCACAAGGACGACAAAGCAAGGCGTGTGATGGAAAGACTTATAACCCATGATGTCAACTGGCTGATTCGCCTGCTCCCATTCCTGCATCCGAAAGGTTATATTAAATAAACATTGTTTTTACTTCGGAATATCAACTTGCACCGGCGGAAGTATAAGTCTGGTTTTTGTCAAACGAGAAAATGGTAAATCTTGCCAAGGATGAGTATTCAATCGTTGTTGATCAACTTTCTCGATTTCATTAAAATGCGCCTTACAAAGATAAACTAAGTCATCTTTTTGAGATTAACTAGCAAAACTCCGTATGCCACCTTCTCAAAACAAATTGATATTTCTCCTTGTTCATGAAGCTTCAATCCGTCACCGATACAATTTCTGCCCAATCGGTCAACGATTTTGCGGTCTTTTGGCTGGCTGTTGACATAATCAGTATAAATTTTCTTAGCGCCCACACAACCAACGGCAATAATAAAAGCACTACTTGCAAGTTGCGCCATTTTCATGATTAAAAATAAATGTGTTTGTCCGCGCGAGGTCGTAAATAATAAATAAAGCGCATTTCAGTCGCCAAATATGGGCGCAGAACAATCAGTTCCATACAATGTTGAAAATCCTCGTCGTCGCCTCAAAGACTTACGATGTTGGGCCAAAATTAATGCCGGACTTCAAAAACATAACAGCAATTATGAACAAGAAATTGTTGGAAATATGACAGCTCCAGAAGTGCAATTGTTTATGTGCTATCTTTTCAGGGCTGGTATTGAAATTCCTTTTATCGATATGAATAATCCTGTCTCTCCCAATACTAAATGGATTATATCCTATCTTTACAGGGCTGATATTGAAATTCCTTTCGTCGATATCAATACTCCTGACTCCCTCAGTTCTAAATGGAAGCCTTGGTTTTGTATTTTGAACAAATGCTCCGAACCTATTCGAGTAGAACTCTGGAATAGGTATCCCATAGATACTCTGGAAAGTAATTTGATCAGCATTCCTCCTGATGCAATTTCCCGTTTTCCTTTGCCGAAAAAAGTGAATTTTAGGTGTCGTAATCCACTCTGGACAATTCTGAATATTCGTTTTATTCGGATTTTCTTTGAAGATGGAGAAGTGCAAAAAATAGATTGTGGCCTGCTTAATGATAATATGTATCGCATGGACTTTGTTGTCGAATTTGACCGAACTGTATCTGTATGCGATTACATTGAACCACAACCCAGGGACAAGGAGAATCTATTGTTTTTGGAATACATTTAATTTATTTCTGAAACCAGTGATCCGAACTGTCCTGAACTAACTGTTGAGCAACGGCGCCAAATCGACATGTTGTGGAAGAGGTGCTTCAAACAGCCGGTTAAAAGTAAATGATTTTTACTTTGAGTTTCCTTTGAGTTGGTGCAAAATTGTTTGGCACATTTCATCGTACTTTTCGATGTCACCGGTCGGTTGAGTTTTAATTGGTTCGCCTACATGCACTGTTAACTTCTTTGATTTGGGTAAAAAAGGCACCCATTTCCAACCCCATGAAATTAAAGGCCAAGGATAACGGAACTTCTTGTAGCACCAATGCTGTAAAGCGGGAAATGGGTGATAAACATCATACAAATCATTTTCCCCGTCAACCCAATATGGCACAATATCAACCCCTAATTCCATGGCCACTTTGATGAATCCTGTGCGTCTTTTTTCTAATTGTAGATATGTCGCGCCGGGGATCTCATTCATTCCACCTGGATACAAAATAACCGATTGTTTGGATTTCAACATTGCTTCAATGTCTTTTCTATTACACGGAAACGCACCAGCCCAACCACCAAAATCTTTCACAATCGGCAACCAAAACAACACCGATGAACAAGCGATTCTCAGATGAGACATAAATGGATCACTTCCAATCAACGTTGCCCCGACGCAGTGAACTCCATGAGGATGAAAAACAAACAGCCGGGGGACATTCTTGTCTGCCAACACTTCAACATTCCCAGCGTAACTCAGTTGACAGTGTGTGTTCCGTAACCAAGTAAACATCGGCAACCTCGAGCGCAAGGCATCCCATTTTTTGGGTACATATAGCATATACAATAAAAACAATGTAATAGCTGTTGATGACTCAAATATAGATGCTACAAACACTCCTAAAAGAATTGAAATCGTAGCCCACATTTTTTGTAATTCAGTTCGCTTCTATGTGCTGCAAATAGTTTGTGTCTATCTGTCCCATAATCGAAAACACTCGGTGTTTTTTTGCGCCTCAAAACTCTTTGTTCTGATTTCATTCCCAACAGAGTTCAGCCACTCTAATTTGCCCTAGTAGCTCAAACAGGAAGAGCACATGGCTTTTATTTCAAAAGAAGGGTCACCATGTGATGTGGGTTCGAATCCCACCGTGGGCGTTTTTTTTACTTGACGGGACAACTTTTTTCCCTGATATAAAATTTAATTCATGAATTTCGCGCAACTGTTGGCCCCAAAAGAACCCCCGTTGCATATTTCTTGTGCTGGGTTAATTGGAGTGGGAAAATCAAGCCTAGCCAATGCGTTGGCTAAACGACTCGACGGAATACTGATCAAGGAACCAGTCGAAGAGAATTCCTTTCTGTCGGAATTTTATCATGAACTTTCTCTTCCAGACTGTCCGCATCCTATGCGTTCTGCGTTTCCACTTCAAATGGCGCTTTTATCTCAACGAACTACTGCAGTACATGAACATTTGAGCAGTCAAAGAACATTGATTAACGATCGTTCACCATACGAAGACGCTATTTTTGTGAAAATGCTCCAAGAAAGCGGAAAGATGAGTGAAACACAGGCTAAGACCTACATGGACATGTTCAACACCTGTTTTTCCCTCCTACCCGAACCATCTGTCATTGTATGGCTCAAAGCTTCTCCGGAAACATGTCACAAACGAATTCAACAACGTAATCGTGATTTGGAATCTGGGGTATCTCTTGAATATCTCCAACAATTGAGTGCCGTCTACGAAGAGTTTTTTTCCACAATGAAAGGTCGTATTTCAATCTTGGTGATCAATCGTGAACGCACCACGAATCCTGGAACCGAGGAATACGAACGAGAAGTCGATGAAATCATCACAAAGATCCAACGGTTTTGTGTTGATGCCAAAAAGAAATACTATTTGGAACAATAAACGCACTTTATTCGTCAGATGATAAGAAACGGGGGCATGCATTTAAAACTTTGTTCATATTAGTGTTTTTTAAGTCTTCAATCATGTAAACAGCTTCCATGCCACCAATTTCTTCTTCTATTAACTTCTTCAACATAGCAGTTACTTGTTCGGAAGATGGATTAATTTCATCGGTTTGCCAATTTGTAATGCAAAGTCCAAATTTTCTGGAACCAAACTCGAAGAAAACCTTATTGCTTCCACAATCCGAGTTAAGTGTTGCACGAAACGATAACACAATACCAGATTCGTAAGAGGTTTCGATGTCAAAAAAACGAATGTAAATGTCAACATCGTAATCCATATCAAATTCTTCTTTGAGATCGTATCTGCTTCCATAGAAGTAATGAGCCAGACCAACGTCCTCTAATCCGCCCTCTTCTTCCCAGACAACATCAATTGCTTGAGGGAAAACCGTTCTAACAATTTCCAACACTCTTTGTTTTCTTTCGTCTTCTTTTGGCGGTGATTTAGGAGGTTCATCCTTGGATGCAATTAAATGTTCCTCAACTGCTTTTGCAACTGATTCACGGTCAACAAATTGGTTAATTGGAATATTCACTAACCCATGTCCTTCAAGGGAAACAGTAAATTTCAATGAATCAATATCAACTTTTTGTCTTTTGGGTTCTGACATTAAATGAAATTTGATAGTTGCGATTTAATAAACGTTTATATCTCAATTCTGTTTTTCAAATCCAACAAAAACGAATCTGTATTTTCAAATGTCAAACATGATTTGATGGGCTGCTTAATGAACGTTCCATTATCTTCAACGTAGTGCACACTTTCATCTGATCTGATTTTGGTTCCATGAGTATCTAAAATATAGATAGATTTTTGAGTTTCAGACCATTGTAATGCGGCAATGAACGCATCTTTAGTGTTTCGGTTGATAACAAGCGTTTTGTTCATCAAATTGAGTCGGTAGTATCCTGGATAGCTTGGATCGTCAAAAAGAATCGCTTTGTATTTAAATTGACAAAATTTGACGACGTTAACCGCCAATGCTATGTAATCCGAATTTTCTAGGCTCGGAAACGGGCCCATTGGCTCAATTAAAATTTAAACGCGCACAAAAATAACAAATTTAATGTCGAGCATCCGGTCCCGAAGCGTATCCCCGAAAAGAAATACAGAAGTGTTGTCAGACGAGGATTACGTCAAACAAATCAAACATCACAATACAGTGGGGTTAGCAACGTATTGGAACCCCGGCAAAGCTTTATATGTGATAGTACAAGATGCCAAACCAAACCTTTATGGCGAAATTTCTAAGTTATACAGTGCGGTTCCTGATCATTTGAACGCAATTGCATTGACCTGTTTGTGTACTAGTCAACGAGACTCATCTTTACTGCACCAACGGCAAACAAAACGAATCGCACAACTCTTATTTGCCTCCATTTTATTTAGTGGACACAAAAAATCAACTTACGACAAAATATTACCCATGGAAATCAAATGGTTCGAGAATTTGTTTCCCGGTGAAGGCAAAATGAAGTCGTTAAATTGGAAACCCAGAATGGACGAACATACTGAACTCAATGGATACATGCTTCCCGTACCCATCATTCTGCGCTCTGAATTCTGCGAGCTTGATTAAATCTATTCAGGATGGATTCACAATTACATTTTATTATATCTATTTAAATCATCCATCAACATATTCTTGAGATCGTTGGCACTCTTAAGCATTCTTCGATTCGGATACGGACCCAAGGGGTCTGATACACGAGTGAATTTCTCATTTTGAAAGTGAAAACAATAAGCTACAACAACTGCACCATTTGTGAAAATTGTTATATCCAGGACCCAGTGCATCGATGTAGCTGTAATAGTGTATCCATTATGTAGTTTTCCGTGGTAATCTGTAACAAAGCTTCTATCCCAATACGCATCGAGAAGTATGCAGGAAATAGGCGGTTCTGAAATAAGAATCCCATAAATAAATTGTTTCGGTGTGTTCAATTGATTTAAAAGTAGTGCAGTTTATCGATTATATTGAATGGAAGTTCAGAAGAGTTGCGAATATTGAAGATATGTTGCTGTCTTCAAAAGAAAAGACGCAATATTCACCAACTGAAAGTTTAGAAGTATGAAACTACCCCAATTCGCCTGCTTTCATTCTTTTTTTTTAGCAGATCAATCAACATATTCTTGAGATCGTTGGCATACTCAAACCTTTTCGTTTGAAGTTCAATCATCACATGTGAATTCCAGTAATGCAGCACGCTATGAGTGAATGACTCACTTTCAAATTGAAAATCATACAATAGGACGATTCTATCATTTGTGGTGATTGTTATTTTCAAAATGTTGGATGACCATTTGTTTTTCACGTTGTATCCATTATGTATTTGTCCGTGGTATTCTCCAACAACCATGCGGTCCCAATAATCCCATTATCCACACAACCCCCGTGCTTTGCACAACCGTACAATGTGCTCAACGAACATCCGTTGATCAGATGTAGTGGCTTTGTTAAACAGAATGCATGGCGTAGTGTACATCGTTTGGGTACGCAACAAAATAAAAAAAAACTCCGGATTAGCCTTCCTTTTAAATTTATGTATCGTTAGCTCACATCCCATCCGGGGTGATCGGCGCCATATGGATCATATGGACGGGCGGAGACTTTCCGGTCAGGTGGTATTAGTTGAGATTCGTTATACAATCGACGATAATACCCAAAGTCGCGACGATATTTATCCCGCTCGAACTTCAAGTCGTCAATCACTCTTTTTAAAGTAGCACATTCTTGTCGAAGTTGTTGAGTTTCGATATCATTTGTGTTTTCGCGGGAGTTCGCAAGTTTTTGCTCAGCTTCGACATACAATCGACGGTAGTGTGTAGCGTCATAGCGAGATGTATCGAGCTCAATCTTCAATTTTTGGTTTTCCTCTTCCAACATTTTAATTCGCTCAACCAGTGTCGTTTGTTCGTCGCTTCCGCCCATTTCTGTTTTAAAGAACAAATACTGCGTGCGCTTTTACCAAAAATAGAAACGAGGCTATATAAACTCGAATATACCGTCGATGAGCAAGTTGAATTCCTACAAAGGAAATTTCTACTAAAACACCAATTTTTCAATGATTGTTTATTTGTTGTGATCACCGAGCGATTCAATGTAGAAACTCGGAGGATACAGTGGATTGTTTGGTTGAGGAGTAGGTTTGGGTTGCTCTTCATGTATTTGTTGAAGTAATTTGTCTACTGTGCGCCGTAAATCCTCATTTTCTAGTTGAAGTCGATTAATTCTATTTGTCCGCTCGTTTCGATAAAATTCAATACGGCAACGTAGAAAATCAATTTCTTCTTCCAACTCTTCGATTCGTTCGGTTGACATTTTTTTGTTCGTCACTTCCGCTAATTTAAAATTAAAAAACGACAGACGCGCGTCAACCTTAAATGTCGAGCAACCGACCTCGAAGTTCATCGCCAATAAGGGATCGTATAGTATTGTTGTCAGATGAGGATTACGTCGAGGAAATCAACCATCACAACAAAAGGGGGTTAACGGAACATTGGAGACCGTACACGGAATTATATGTGGTAATACAAGATGCCTACCCAGACTTTTATGGCGAAACTTCTCAGTTATGCAGTACAGCTCCTATTGGTCGTTTGCAAATTATTGCATTGACTTGTTTGTGTACTAGTCAACGACAAATTTCTTTGCAGGGACAACGACAAACAAAACGAATCGCGCAACTCTTATTTGCTTCCTTTTTATTTGATGAGCCTCAAAAATCAGCCTACGATAAAATATTACCCATTGAAATAGAATGGTTCAAGAATTTGTTTCCTGGAAACGACACACCATGGAATCCGTGGACGACGACGTTAAATTGGAAAAACGAAATGAATGAACTCAGGCATCTCAATGGATACGTGCATCCCATACCCATCATTCTACGCCCTGAATTCTACAAACTCGATTAAACTTAAATGTCGAGCAACCGACCTCGAAGTTCTTCTCCGAAAAGATCCAACCCAGCTATTTTATCGGATGAAGAATATGCCAAAGAAATTAAATGGCCGGACAATGGGATATTCTTGAAAAATTGGACACGTCCCAAGATTCTCTATGTAGTAATACAAAATCCCAACCCAGATCTTCACGGTGAAAGTACTGAAGTCTACAGTATTTATCCCAGTGGGTTACAAGCGATGGCACTTACATGTCTGAGTACAAGTCAGCGACAATCATCTTTACAAAGTCAGTCGCAAACAAAACGAATTGCACAGCTTCTGTTTCATTCCGTTTTATTTGATGAAGAGCAAATTTTCAAATACAAATATATACTACCCGCCGAAATACAATGGTTCAAGAAGGTATTTTCCGTGGAAATAGAATTGTTTAAGAAAACATTTTTTGGAAGCAAAGATACGTTCTGCACGAGTTGGAATGCTGAATTTAATGGAATGGGTCGTATCAATGGATTTTTATATCCCATGCCCATCATTCTGCGCCCTGACTTCTACAAACTTGATTAAATCTTTTATTCGGAATGAATTCGCAATTACGTTTTATTATATCTATTTAAATCATCCATCAACATATTCTTGAGATCGTTGGCACTCTTAATCATTGTTGGATTTGAATGTAGACTTAAGGGGTCTACGCAACGAGAGAATTCTTCACTTGGAAAGTAAAAATAATAAACTACGGGACCTTCACTATCTGTGAAAATTGCTATGTCTAGGATTCCTCGAAGCGAGGCAGCTTTGATAGTGTATCCATTGTGTAATTTTCCGAGGTATTTTGTAAAAAAATCTCCTTCAACCATATTCCATGTCTTACACAATCTTCCAATGTGATCGATGAATTTCTGTTGATCAACACTAGTGGCGTTGTTGGACAAAACGAATGTACAATTCTTCAAAGCGAATAGAATTTGACCATTACAGTCTAATCCATTGCAAAAGTAAACCAATCGATTGTTGTTCATCGCATGAGATTTTTTTTAATATTTGTCGCATAAACATTCCGGACCTTAAAAATTGTTAGCCGTACTGATAAAACTAATAGATGTTGTTCCATGTCATCCGTTCTGTACCCTCAATTCTACAAACTCATTTTGGATTTCATAGATTGAATAAACAAGCGTTTATTGATTAAAAATAACGTTCGAGCCAATTGGGATCATTCCTCAATTTTTGCATCTCTTGGACGACTCTAGACGGTCGTGTAGGTGGTGGATCCCAACTAGCAAAGAATGGAGGCAGATCATCCAAACCAAAAATATCTAAGTTAACCGCCCATGCAAGAAACTCATCGATGCTGATAGTTTCCAAACGCAGTAAAACACACAAAGCTTTGACTTCCACAATTTTGTCACGATCGTCCATTAAATTGCTAAACTTGCCCGATCTTTCGTTCATAGATTCAATCCATTTGAAAAGAACAGAAGGCGTTCTTGAAATGCTTACTTCTATGTCGAACATTTTCTCTGTAATAGAAATATGAATTTATTTGCGCTCGGGTGACGTATCGCGTATATTTTGATTGCGCAGGCCAACCAACACATCAATGGTAATCCTTTGGGGCATTTTGCTCCAATCAACATCCGCAACAATACCATCCAAAATGTCAACACGTTCAGCAATCAGTGCCAACTGTTCATTTGTATGTTGATGATTTATACATTGTATATCCCAATCATCTGTTCCCTTAGCCCAAATTGCAAAATCATTCGCATTTAAATGGGATTTAGCATTAACTAGCAATTTGAATTCTGGTAGAGGAAATTTGTGAGAGATTATATCAAGAGAGTCTCCTAATTGCCATTCATTGCTACGAGCACATCGTTTTGCAAGCGCAAACGCGTTAACAAACGTATACGGTCCTTGCTTTTCAAACTTATTGATCGCGGCCTCTAGAGTGTGGCGCATTTAAAAAAATAAACAACATATAGAATCACGAATTCCCACTCGCTGCATTCAAGATGATATCTTTGCACAGCGTGTCCAATATATCTAGAATGTTCATGACGAGTGCGATTATGTTTTAAACGGACCTTGTTGCTTCACAGAGAACAGATTTATTTTCAAGTTAGGCAATAATTGAAATGATACCGATATAGTTTAAATGCATGGAAGTATCGTAATCAAGTTTATTTTTTTGATTTACGTGGCAGAAGTTCAATCAATACAGCACATTCCGCAACTATAGCGTAAAGCAATATATGTGTAGTCACGGGAGTAAAATTGCCGAACCATTGAATTAAACATGCATCAACAACATTTGTCGAATTTGCAAATTTCTCGTTAGTTGCTTGGTCACCAAGGGCTTCTCTGTTTTGTTTTTGTAAGTCGGAACATACTGTTGGAAAATCCTTGATGTTTCTTTCAAAAGTTTGTTTTAGGGTCTTCAAGACAGTAGTAGTCAACCCTCTGTGTACGTATTCTTCACGCAAATCAGCAACTTTGGCCCAAATATCAATTTCCATCAGCTAACAACTAAAAATAAAACGCGCGTTTTATTTTTTTAATCCCAAAAAATGAACATTGACGAGACGTCTGCATCTGTTGATTTGTTAAAAGCGATCAAACGAATACATGCAGTTGAAGCTCAAAGAACTCGTATATTTACAATGTTGGGAACACATCAAGGCTCTGTATTGACACGCGATTTTATTGATGCCATACACTTCGAAGCCTTATCTGCTGAAGAGGAATCAAACAAAAAATGGGATAGTCAATTAGAAAAATAAAACAGACAATCTCATTAATTTCAACAAAATTTATTGTAGAATTGGCACGAGTCTCGATACTTCAAAACATTCCGATATTATTGCCCAAACCAACGTACAATACGTTATGTCTGACCAATAATTTTCATAATGAATTAAAGCCAAGTCAACATCGGCTTTTAGTTTTGTAACTTTGTCGTCCATGGAAATGACACTCAAATAATTCATATTTTCATGATGTAGTTCGGATACAGTCGCCAAAACGGTCCTGCCAAAGAATAAGTACGATCCACTTTGAAAGCTTTCTTTTATCTTCGTTAATTGCTTGATATCCAACGCTTTGCGTTGATATTCTTCGCATAATTTGTCCAGCTTGGATGGAATGTCCATGTTGAGTGCGATTAAAAAAACAAAAGGCGCTTGGAAGTAAAGCGCGCATTCACAAAAAAAAACTCCCCATGGTTTACGACCACGAAGAATGCTTAAAATGCTACTGCGGAAACCATTGGCATACATACACTTCTGAAACAACTGCATTGTGCATGAAATGTATCCATAAGATTACAAAACCTCGCCAAACAAATATCCGAATACTTCACAGTTTGAAAAGACGCTGGAACGCACAATCCAATGGTACGTGCGAAAATTGTGCGAATGAGTCATGTTTTACATGGGACGTACCAATATGTGACAACTGTCAACGTTCTGATTTAAGCGATGAGTCGGTTTCATATTAAAAATTAAAACATGAAACGCATTGATGCTTTCTTTCAGGTCTCTGCCAAACGACAAGAAAGGATTGAACGACCTTTAAAAGAACATCATGGTACTGTAGCAGTGGCTAAATATTACCCGGGTACACCACCGCCCCATAAGGAAAACTTTGAAACCATTCTCATTCACACAACCGATAATAATCTTGGCGGTGATCTTTCCCCGTATGTTTTAAAGGATGAACAGGGATGCCTATTGGAGAACATATGGCAATTCGCGAAAGTGTATCCACACGTAACCCAGCAACGAATTCCTTTGAGCAAGTTTCGACATGATACAATCATTTGGGAACATCCTGCAGAGGTGCATTGTGTAAACGGTGAAATTACTCCAGCGTACTGGAAATGGCGTAAAAAGGGAATGAAGAACCCCTGGGCGGTTCGCTATCCAAACGGATTCGATGGACGACGCTCGGCACTGTTTAGTGTATGGAAAAATGATACCAACCCCTCACAAATCGATAGAATGGATTACATTGAAGCCAGAAAGCGGATTTACTGTGGTGAATACATTCGTTTGGCTCCTTATACACCACATTTCAAAAAACTTAGACAGATGCTAAACAATGGAAAAAATCTATTGATTGTTGAAGTTGATGGACCCGATCCTAAGTTGGATTATCCCCCGTATGACAAAATAAGCGAAAGCAACCCAGGGCTGCTTATCGACGAAGAAACTATTCATTTGTTAATTAATGACCGTCGCAAACCGTTTGGTCATGGGTTTGTTATTGCATCATTATTACTAAACGGAGCTAGTTGGTTAAAATAAACGCGCGACATTAAAATCTCATTTATTCAATGAAAAGAACAGTAAGCGAAAGCATTCTCTCTAAGAAACAAAAAACTACACTCGAGTTTGTCTTTGATTTACTGGCTGAAGATGAGTATCTGTTTCAAATTATTTGTATGCATCTACCCTTCCAAACTTTTGCACGTCTTGCCAGAGTCAACACTTTCTACCGCAAATTAATGAGTGATAATACTCCTGCTAAAATTGAACAATGGCTAGAGATTCACTCTCATGAAACTGAACGTAATGAAAAAGTTGTCTACTTATCTCGTGCTAATCGAATGTATGTGGACAACCAAATCACAAAATTTCAATTTAACCGGTTAAAAGTTGAATTATTCCCCAATAATCCCTATACATGCGGTATAATCGTCAAGAAGTGGTCTCCATTGCAATGGTTTGACAATATCAGCTCAGAATACGAGCTAAAAAAATTGTTTGTTCGTTCTAGACCACCTGATGAGATTATCTTAGAAAGAACAATGGGATTTACTGCTGATTGTTCTACAACACTGCTATGTGGATATCGTCCGGCAACCATTGCACATATTTTTGCTGGACATATTCATTTCTGTGTAATTGACGATCGTGACGATGTGGACGTATCGTTGTTTCAAAAAAGCTGTCCCGATCATATATTGATGTCAAAGCTTACATGTGCCGCAATTCGTACGAGAATTTATAACACAATGGACTTCGCTGTGTTGAGAACTATGCCTTATTTTTTCGAACTCAGAAAGTTTATTGTTCACCGTGACAAACCCTATACTGTTTCAATGATTTCTGAACTCGGAACACTGAGTGATTACAAATCTACCCTCGAATATAGTAGATATTTTCCCCCGTGCGAATTGATCAAGTGGATACACACTTCCAGAAAAAATTACAAATTCGCTGTGTTTGTGTATGAACAATTATCGCGGCCACTCCAATTTCCATGTTTTACCGACTCAATCCGCTATTTAATGAACAACCATTGCATTGATGGATTAGTTCGGGAGTTGAGTGAATCCGGTGACCTCGACAAAAAAAGATACAAAGCGTTCAAAGATGCACTCGAAACAGTAAACAAAAACAGTAGTTGATTTATTGTGAAAGTAGTTCCTTTATCACTGGTAATCCTTATCAATTGTGGTTTATGGCCACGTATATAATTTATTGTCTCGCGCTATCTGTCGAAATATCAATGTATAAACGGATACAAATGCGGCCACGATGACGGCTGGCATTGCAAAGCATTGTGACGTTGGTGTCGTTTCTTGGCACAATGTGACAACTTCACCTATGAACGTATTCAAAGCTATCAATGTGGGCATAACAAAGGATGACAACCATGTGCATTCGACAAATCCCAATATTGTCTTTTCTTGACATATATCTGTAACATCCTCGCGAAAACGTACCACTGTGATCATCATAGCACATAATATGCAATGGATAATGGTCACAAAAGACCATCTACGTTTACAAGTTCCGCAAACTATGTTGTTTTTGTTAAGCGGAGTCTGGCATTTGGCGCAAGATGATGACATGATTTACAGCTGTCAACGATTTTATTGTTTGCGAGCTTATGACCACATAAAAAAATATTTAATCAGCGCGCTCGAATAACTTTCAATTCTTCGTGCAAACATTTAGAAGAAAAATCCACCCGAAGCGTTGTGCGAAAACACCTCAAGCTGCCCTTTGTCACAATCAGATATTATTTTTTATTTCGTTCAGGTGAAGCATCGCGTGCTTGGGCGTTACGCATTTCATGTAAAACAGCAACAATTTTCGCTTTTGATAATTTTTCTATCTCAAACGTAGCAAAAATATCCTTCACAACTGCAATATTATCCGAAATCAATTCTATATGTTCATTACTATGATTACGACTAAGTACTGGCATCCAATCCAGTGTTTTTCGTTTCCAATCTATGAATTCGTTGCTTGATAGATGCCACATGGGTTTCAAAAGTTTCTGGAATTCTTGTGGTGGAAACTTGTGCGATATTTGATCGAGTAACTTAGAAAAATCACTTGACAACACAGTTGATTTTTTTGCAAGTCGCACTGTTTCGGCAAATGTATATGGACCATTTTGTTGAAAGTTTTGCAATTCTTGTTCAAATAACAACTTCTTGTTCATGGTTACTTAAAAAATAAATTTATTTGTACGAATTGATAAGATCACATGCTTCTTTAGTGCATCTTTCGCACTCTTTTGTTTGGGGAAGCTTCAAAACACAAAAAGCACATGCACCGGATTCAAATGTTCTCCCGCATGTTTGATACATCAAAATTGATTGCCAAAACTCACAGCAGTAACGTTCACATAGCTCACAGATATGACCTTTTGGGTTCCACCATACCGCCGCGCACTTGATGCATTCGTACATGGCGATAAATAAAAAAATACGCCACTTTTCAGCGCTATTCATGAGCGAATTTAAGTTCAAAAAGCAATATTCTTTGGATTGTGCTATCAATGTCATCAGACACACATACTTTCGTTTGTGCAGACAATGGTCCGATGAAATTCACAGTGAACTAATGAAATTAGTCAATCGGGTTATCCCTGTTTGGAGTTTGCATTTAAGTGATCGTGAAATCTACACCCATAATCTTCTTTCAAAGAATTTCCCAACATCAAAAATCGTGGGCCCTGGAAGCTTTTCGTTTAGTCTTCGAATGCTATCAATTAACAACTCTAATCCACTCTATGAAAGTGAAATAAAATCCAACTCGTTTGTTTAATGTGTTGGCTAGCGTCGCTGCAGTACCATACATTTCATTCAATTCATAATCAACTAATGTACAACACCGTATCATTCTTTCATATTTATGATTTGCCACGAACAAAGATTCAAACCAATATGCAGAATCGATTCTGATAAACACATTCACAAACACTTTAACTGATTCTAAGCACGTCATTGTGAACGAAACATGATAGCAAGGTTCTGGTTCAGTGCAAAAGCTAATTTTTGCGTTTTGCATCCATGTAGGAAAACGAGGCAGGACATGACCCAAAAAATCAAGTGTTGCACCGTAAAATTGATCATTTTTCATGATTTAATAAATAAATCACCCTCCTCCACAAAAGCGCGCGCTATATTCTTTTTTATTCATTATTATGACCTTCAGCAAAATAGTACTGACTGCCAAGCGTGTTCGTACATACACTGGTGGGCATTCTTTGAAAGAAGCATGTGAGATGCTTGTAAGAGAGTTCTTTGATGGAACAATGAACGTTCTAATTGACGTTGAATCTCCAGAATTCACTGGAAGAGTAGATGGCAAGTTTGAATACAAAATGAAAGGTGCTGCAGAAACCCTCCATCACTTTATTTCATTTCAACAAGAAGAAGAACGTCAAAAGAAAGCCATCCAAGGCAAACTCAAACTCGCTGAAAGCCGATACAAAAAGCTAGAAGCTAAAGTTTCCGCTGCTCAAAAAGAACTCAAGGCACTTGCTGCCGAGTACAAAAAGAAGAGCGATACTCCTTCCATTCCTGTTCAGACACGGAAAACACGCTCGCAAAGCAAAAAAGAGAAACGACGATCAATTTCTCCCAAGCGAAATCGCAATGTTATATCTTCTTCCAGTTTTATCGAAGAAGACATTGTTTTGCCTCCAATCCCTCAAGACTTCTCAAGCGAGTTCCAAGAATTTCGAACCGCGTTTGAATCTATTCTGAATGATTCACCGTGGGATGCGCGTTGGTACGAACAGTTGTGGTCAACGAATGCCTTTTTCAGACATGGTCTAACACTTATGCAAGCTATCGTCAAAACTGCGAAAAATCCCAACATCAACGAAATTTATCTTTCGCGTTGGATTGAAAACCAATACAGCTCTGAAAGATGGCATAGTACCATGCCTGCACAACACCCAGCCACAGGAATATGTGCTTTTTGTAACCAAGAAGTCGTGTTAACTGTGGCACTCACTGCGGATATGAATGATATGACCCAGCCTTGTTATGGTTTCGATCAAAAGTGCGGGGAAAAATTTGAATCCGTTTCCAAGTTTTTGACCGCAATTCATCATATGATTGTCGACCTACGAAATCAAAAACTCACAATCGAAGTCGTCTGGCACGACCTCATCTTGGCTATGCATGAAATGAAGAAATTCAAAGAGTAAACATTTTTTTATTCACTTTCTTACTGGTGATCTATCACGTTGTTGTTGAAATGCAGGCGGAGCAGTGGGAATTGCATTTTTGTTCGGTTTGAGTGTATACATTCCATGTTCCATCACAAAGGTTTCTCTAGAAATCACTGAAGATTTTTCAAAGTGTATAATTGGACCGATTCGATATCGATTTGTTTCATTTCGAACCTCAATCATTATATGATGTTCGGGCTTTGTCAAAGCATTTTTGCAGCACACGTAGAATTCCCCTTCAGGAATTTTGATTTGAAAAAAGAGAGTTTCCCACTCATATGCTCCTAATAGATAGGACAGCAGTCCTTCGAATTTCTCATGTGATTGTTTGATTGTTTTGTTGGTTGCATCGTGTGTAAGAATGAATTCTTCATTTTCAATCCTCAAAGACCATTTGTTCTCCATAATGTGAAATAATGCGCTAATTTTTTATTTTAAAATGGCGCAAAGTCCGAAGCGACTTCGAGTTCAAACTTGGACATCCCTTCTAGATTATGTTTTACATCACAATCTCGACACTTTATGTGATTTCCTCACGCCATTTGAAGTTGGTGTCGTATCTCAAGCATGCTCAACTTATTTCCGTTTGTTAGACACATGTAGGTTTAACAAAGCCAAAAAATGGGCTATTGCACATTGCACAGACAATATAGATGACCGTTTGTTGATTTTATCCTGGTGGTTTCGACAAAAACACGATGGTCATTTTACATCTGAACAGTTCGATGAATTGGCCAAGAGTCTAGTTAACGAAGTTGAGGTTGACCGGTATTATATTGAAGAGATTTCATACAAACTTGACAGAAACTTTGTTGACATTCGCTATCCGTGGTTACCTTGGGACAACAAAGCAACTGAAAACACGCTAAGTTTTATTCTTCGGCATCGCTTTCCATCTTCTCTTGTTGCTTCAAGCAAACATTGGAAATGGCTATCAAAATTTCGCATTGCAGATTTAATGATTCTTGGTTATGCTTCCCAAGATTTCATACAATGTGACTTACGAAACGACGGAAATTTACTTAGTTCTATATCTTGTAATGTCTCTGAGTTGAATTGGAAAATGCTTGTAAATGACAAAATCCTCGGTAATAGACACTATCAACCATGGACCTTTTCTCCTGACAGAACCCTCGGTAATAGAGGTCTCCAACCATGGAACTTTTCTCCTGACATTACATCAATCTTATTCAATGAATTACCATCCAAGACTTTGGCGGAATGCTTTTTTCAGGAAGACTTACACGAAACCTACGTTGACTATCGAACATGTATTTATGATCAAACCGACTTGACGAATTTTGGTATAACATGCGATGAATTTGCACGCAGTCTCAAGTGGGCTAAATACATACCTCCATATACAATTTGGAAATGGCTTATTGAAGAAGGACATGTCTCTTCGCGTAGTCTTGCCAAAATTCCAGACTTGTTCATCAAGCCAGGATTTCCTTGTGTAATCGAAACTATGAAATTGTTGTTCACACGAGGATTACTAAACCGTGTGTTTGATGACAATAAGTTAAATCCCGAATATGAGATACTACGGGATCGTATACGACAAGCATCTTTGTTGCAGTGATTCGTTATTTTAATTAAACTCCGCATATTCGGTCAATTATTCTTTTTGGGAAAGCGTGTGCGGACACAGGCGCTCCACAAAAAACGAATGTCTTCTCCAAAACGACAACGTGTTGACAATTGCGAGGAAAATGTGCCATGGGAGATTGTATATTGTTGTTTGGCACTGGAATGTGATTTTCCCATTCTGGAAGCCATAACTAAACCAATTTATACAACCACTACAAGCCAAAAAGGGACAACACGGAAATACCGAAACAACCTATTATTTTACAAGGAACGATCCAGTGGAACCAAAAAACGTTACAAAAATGGCGTTCTTCATTGTGAAGACAAACCGGCGATTGAATGGTATGACGGCAGAAAAGACTGGTACAGGAATGGCAAAGTTAGTCGCAAAGACGGACCAGCAATTGAAGGGGTTTACGGTTATAAGGAGTGGCGCATTGATGGCGAACTACATCGTGAAAATGGGCCAGCAATTAGAGAAACTAACGGTTATAAGGAGTGGCGCAGGCATGGCGAACTTCATCGTGAAGATGGGCCAGCGATCGAGTATCCCAACGGCATAAAAGAATGGTACATGAATGGCAAATTACTTCGTCGTGAAGATGTCTCTTGCGAATCAATAAAACGACTGCCGTGATCATACAACAAGTTTCCTTTGATTATCATTTATGGCGCAGTGATTTATTTTGCTACTCCAACTAAACGCCACATTTCCGAAGTCATTTCCTCATCTTTGATTGTAGGACGCTTCGAGAATTTTTCAAGCAATTCAGGGTGCCCATAGTGTTGAAATGTTTCCGGAAACAACTTGCAAGGCACTGCCCAATGCGAAGTCATTCTTCGAAGATTGAACACTTCTAATTTTCTCTCGAGCTGTTTAGGCGTGGCTCTGCTTCGTGGAAGATACGAAACGTAAGCACACATTCTCGGTACATCGGTTGGAGCATAACCCCAATGAACTGTTCGAGAATCCCAAAGTACAAGTGTACCTTCTTCGTTGGGGACTTTGACAGTTGTACAATGTTTCAAGTACCATGCTTTTTCCAGTTTAGTTAACTTGTGCCAGTTTCCTTTCGTTTTGGTTTTAAACTTGCTAAAGAAAGTGCTGTGTTTCTTGTGTGATTCTTCGTAGAATTTCAATCCACCGTTACAAGTTTGTAATACAACACAACCTTGTACACACTTGAATTCACTGTCGTTTGAACCTTGATCCAAATGCTCCCAACCAACTTGAGTTCGATTCGACGGTCGTGTTAAATTAGCACCATCGAAACTACACAGTAATTCCTCAACTTCAACATTCCAAATCTGAGCAAAAACTCGTAGAATCTTGGGCTCTGTTCGTAATATCCATATCCACTGAGCATGACCAATTCCAAAATGCTGTAATAATCCGTGCATGGAATGAGGCCAATTTGCGCTTGTCCAAGTGGATGAATCTTTTCGATCAATTCCTGTCTTAAAACTTTCCATCCAATCCCAGAATTGAGAACGATAAGTAGCAAGACGCTCAGGAGGAATAACGTTTTCAATTACAACGTATCCATATTTTTTCAGATGTCCAAACCAGGTAATGTGCTCTTCCTTTCTCATTTTTCGAATTAAAGAATGTTCCTTTTTTGGACGCGACAATGGCGCGCGAAAACGGGTTTATTGAATCTTTCGTTCTCTTGCGTGCGCGAAAGAACCGAGCGCGCGCTTCTCATTTCTTCGTAAACACAAAAATGGAGTGTCCCGCGTGTGCCATTGATGATCCGAGTCAAATTAACCATATGGAATACGGTGGTTGTTTATCGGACTTCCTTGAAACTACAACAACGAAAAGCATCCTATCAAGTTTACCCCCAATTCCAGAAGTTGAAGAGACATGCGAAGGATGTTTGATCGAACACCCAAGTCAGCGCTATCATATGGGCCCTGGTGGATGCTTAAACAATGCATAAACTATTCTACTTTATTGTTCTCCGTTTTGAAGTAATGATAGCATGTTCATCTATTGGTGTGCTTATCAATGATATAGAACGAATTTTGAAAGGGTTCTCTGTATCGCTTTTGGTGAATTCCCAATACAAACTAACTCCCGTATAGCTTGGAGGAATCCTTGAAACTTCCGCTTTGAAACACCACCAACCAGATTCAGCGTCAAACCAAGTTTGAATAACATGTCCGACGGTGCGTTCGTAATCAATTGTGACTGGGGAATTCTTCAAGTCTGCGAGAACATCGTCAGGGATTTGCTCCCAGGGTAGCAGACTCTTCAGAATTCCACCATAAAATCGACCTTTGATAATCATGATGAAAAAATAAATGCGCGCATTAAAAGATAATTACACCCTATTCTCTTCGACACACAATTTATGATATGTGAACGTTATTGAGTATGCCACTTACCAACGAGGTTGCTACCCTTTGGATTGCTTCGTTTGCTCTTGCGTATTCAGTTTTCGGTGCACAACGTCTGCCTTCATTTTGGAGTCAAGAATATGCAAACGGAAAACACCACCAGACAACGCGATGGTTTGCTTACCTCTTTTTTCCAATTTGGATGATTGTTCTTAGTTGCCAAGCTGCTGCTTATGCGACATTTTTACAAGAAGTTGTAAACGATCTTTACTATGCCTTTTTGGTGGTTGGTATCGCTGAAATTGGATTGATGCACACATGGAATTGGGCTTGGAACTTCCCTGTTCACCCTTGGTTGGCCGCAATTGTTGCATTTTTGATCTTTGGATGTCAATTAACCCTGCTGATTTTGGCAATTGTCTACGATACTACTAACAACTGGGTTTATGCTTTCATTTGTATCCCTCTCGCCTGGACTGCTATTGCAGCTATCTGGAGCATTGTTTCAGCTGTTCGTATTAGTCCAGAATTCTACGAAATGCAAGACAGGGTTCGTATGAAGGATAATCGTCTTCATCAATTCTTGAAAATGGATCAACAAAGGTGGGATTCTATGATGGGTATCCAACAATCCTATCCCTTAGCCAGTAAATTTCGCACTTAGGTGTTTATTTTAAACGTTTTGTGTTTGGGTTGTTCGTGTTCAAGGGATTTGAAAGCTATGATCTCTAATTTTCTGTACTCTGCATAGCGTCGTAGCGCAGATCCAGCGAGTGCATTCAAGGATAAATTAGCATAACCAACTTTAACAATATCCATTTTCTTCAATGCATTGATCATAAAGTTGTTACTGTTGATAGTTTTGTCTTTAACAATGTCTTTCAACGTGTTGATAAATTTGAATTGTGTTTCTACCGATGGTTGCAATCGATCCCTAGGTTGTATTTTACAAATTCCAATTGCTTCGAAATCCACTCTTCTTAATCGGTCTGCTAATGAAACCAATCTAAATCCAGCACCAACATTTTTCAAAGTAAGTTTGTCCGTCAGGAAATCATCGCTGAATTTTCCGAATTCCAACAAAAGGACTTCATTCCGCCAAATCGCTGGTGCATATAACACGATTCCACCAGATGACCATAACGTATTTTTCATACGTCGAAACCCTCTGATAATTGACGAATCCGGAAAATCGTTTGTGAAGAATATTAAATCCCCTGTTTGGAATTCATTCATTTCGACGGAGGAATCTTCATTCCATGTGTAAATTCTAGACTCGTCAAAATCTGTTTGTTGATACCGAGATACCAATGCACCCATATCAACTCAAAACAACTCTAATAACAGACAAACTTATACTCAATCAAAAAGATTTATTGCTAAATCCCAATCTCGGCTATTGCTTTAACAATACGTTGGAGTTTATCAACCCTGTCCCATCGATGTTCAGGGGTATCCTCTGTATCAGGAACGATGCCGCACCACTCTTCTAACTCTTCCAATTCTTCCAAATCGTCATCTTCAACAATGACTTGGTCGTCCAAGTGCGGATGATAATATTGGCATCGATTCATTTGCTGCTTCACAAATTTCTTGTGAAATTCGTATGGACATGGATCAATTTTCCATTTGTTCTCCGCTTTCAAATTGATAATTTCTTGTTTCCACCAAGCATGAAAGTTTGTCAACGTTTTTTCTCTTTCTGGAGTTGATTTGAGACGAACCCATATAACCCCAGTTTTTTCGGTGTATGCAGGGTAATTATTGTATTCGTCGATACCAGGGTGCCAAAAATGTTCACAACCTTTGCAATTTGGTTTCTTGCACTTGATGACCTTTGCACCCTTTGGAACAAATTCTTCCTTTTCGTACGTAACATAAATGTCCAAATCATTTGCCGCCATCTTTTGTTGCGCGAAAACTAAATAAATTATTTAATTCCTGTGTTTATTGCATCCGTGTACATGCTAAGATATTTGACAACTCCGTAGGTTTGATTGTCTGGAATCGGACCAGTCGATGATTTTCCTGGGTAATTCGAACGGAATGTCTCGCGTTTAACCAACCATTTCAATTGAAAACACGGTTGAGCATCCCATGGACCGCGAATGGGCCAAACAATTGAACTTTCACATGGTATGCTTGTCATTTCAGCCAATCCATAGACCCATGTTTGTCCAGATAGTTCTTTGCAAGAGAATATTAAAAACAATCGTTCATTATTCATTTTCGCAGTTTCAATTTGTGTTGTCAACATCTTTGTTTGCATAGCCCAAACTGGAAAGTCGTTGTGCATTGAGAATTCTATGTTTGCTTTCCATGCGTGAATGGACCAAAACATTGCGATTTATTGTAATTTACGGTCCTGATTGTTCAGTTCTAAAAGCAAGCTAATTGTGTAGCCGCCGTTGACACTGAGCAACAGTAAAAAAATAAGCACGCACCACAGCGCCGCAGTTTCATTGTTGATTTTCTCCATGTTCAAGTAATTATTTCCTTTTATCGACCACTGCGCCGATATTACTACAAACCCAACCAATGTTGATAAACTAGCCGCAGCGATAAATACAATCGCCACGAGCCGTGTTTTGATGGTTTGTCTTATGGACATAAACGAAAGCACTGGGGTGTAGAAAGTCCCTAAACTGTAGAGTTGGAAATGTGAATTCAACAGTTCTCTATAGACTCCAAGCGAAACCAAACCAATTTGCAGGGTAATACATATGAGTCCAGCAATACCCAATAAGAATTCTAATTTCATTGCAAACAAACTTGTAATCACCGAAACACGCAAACGTTTACAAGACTTACAAGATGCATTGAAGCCTATAGTGACAGCAGAAGAGGAACGAAGAAACCCTGTTTTTACATATGTACAGTTTACACGATCCATACAAACCGCTGGATTCCGGCAAGGCGAATTGAGACTGAAAACAATCATTGAAGATTTAGATATGATGTTTCCCAATGGCAAGTTCGAATTCCAAAAACGATTACATTCTCAAGTTTTGCGAGCTTCGTTGCGACAAATCCTTGGCGACAATGAGTACAGTTCATCGGTCAATCGTGTTTGTGCTCAGTATGGTTGGGACGGACCAAAACAAAATGTGTTTGTCAAAGCTTCGCGACGTTCAGGAAAAACAACTGGTATGGCTGCTGCGGTCGCTGCAATTTTAATCAACACGCCAGAAGTCAAAGTGGTCAATTTCAGTGGAGCCAAAGAAAGTGCCACTGATTTCGTTCATCTTGTTTCAAGTTATATAGAGCGAATTAACCGAGGAAAAAGCACACGGCGCGTACGAACTACGCAAGACCGTGTAATTGTACAGCACAACGCATTCACAGAGAGCTCGGTTATTGCATATCCATCAGGAGGACGTTCATATGATGTAAGTTTCATTCTTTTTATTTGTTTATTTTTCCCCGAGCGAATTAGGGCAAAACCGATGTTTGAAACATTTTTAAACGACCGTATCAAAGAATATGTTAAAAACCATGAAAATGACCAAACCACGTTCGAAATGAAGCTGGGGATATTGTCTTCAGTATGGCAGCAACTTAATCAACTGATCCCGGATGACGTCGACAGCAACCCTCAACTAGATGGGCTACACATCGCTTCTGTTATTGAAGCGTTGTTTCCAAATGGTTCAAAGCACATAGAACTTCGATGGTTGCCTGATTTATTAACACCTGAAACAGTTGAACGGTTTTCTGTTGTAGTAAACCAAGAACATTACGATGCCATTCGATTAAGTGCCAAGGATCTTGAAAGCGAACCTAGTTTGGACGAAGGACATCGTACGCATCTCAAACGAATTGCAGATGGGCATATGCCATTTGGAGTGTTTTCAGAGGAGCATTCTCGATGGAAAATAATTGATTGCAACGAGCCGGAAGTTGTTTGTAATCAACATGCAGTTGATCAATACATGAAGAAATAAACAACTGTTATTTTTGTTTCCATATGAGTATTCCACTAGATATCGCGATGATATTCCAACATACAATCAATTTTGTTACTTTCGGTATATCTTCGGGGTATGTGTAATTTGAAGGTAATCCAACTATCAACAAAAACGTCAATATCCAGACACAAAAAAGCAACAGAAGATTCATTTAATTGGAAAATCCAACAACAGAAAGATCAACTTCGGCTTCCAAATCAACCGCGTCCCAGCCTATTCGTGTCGGCTCGGTTGCAGTGAGTTTATACCCGTAGATACTCGTTCCATTGGACGTTCGTTCGGTTCCGACGGGGGGTAAGTCTGCACGTTGTTGGGCTAGCATGTATTTCATAAACCAAGCAGTGTTCGCACATCTCACTCGCATTTCCTTCAGCGAAAGGATTGAACTGGTCTTATCTCGACCTTCACTGGAAATTGTTTCAAAAAGCTTTTGCATATTTGTAAAATCAGGAGTTTTTCTTTTTTTGTCTGCATAAGCAAACCCAACCAATTGAAGCATGGCTTCGCAATTCAACTTGAATTCATTTGATGTCGCACCTTCTTTCACCAGCGGACCACATAATTGGGCGAAATGGTTGTGATATGATTCAAGTACTTTGTTTGAAGTAATGCCTGGTAACTTTCTGACATAATCGTTGCCACAAAAAGTCATTATAGCAACAAAACTAGTGACCACATACTTCGGCTCTTCGACACCATGGTAATGCGCCAATTCAATCCCACGCAAAGCAATTGCTTTCCAGAGTTCGTGTACATCAATATATTGAAGAGGTGTTCCAGAGCGAAGCCATGATTTAACAACTCGCACGTTGTTGATGAATCGAACACCGGAAATATTATGTCGATTCTTTTGGTCGGTAACCGGTAGTTTGATTCGATCCCATCCGAGAAGCAATGCCAATGTAGTATCCGTATCAATCGAATAAACTACAATATCATGACTTGATGCATACAAATTAGCGATGTAGCTACAAAAATAATCTGCTTCCAAGTAATTGACTTTCATTTTGGAAGGAAAATCACTTTCATGCTTTCCCATTCGATATTTCATGTAATTGGGTCCAATTGAGAAGAGTTGTTGATCTTTTTGTATGTCTGCAGATTCAAATACACGGCGGCAAATGAAATTAGCAACCCATTCTTTCAGAAGTCGATTGGATAGTACTTTGGTGGCAAAGTCCTTTTCAATTACAATAACATTCTCTTTGATGTCATCTCTCAATCCAGCAACACCAACTCGACCAATTGCGTTAACTGCATCACTGTAAAGTGACTTAAAATATGCATCGGCACCTCCTGATGGTGTAGTAATTGTTTCGGGATTCTCGACTTTCAAAGCGTATTTTGGGGTTGGTGTTTTTCGGTCGTGTGCAAATATAACAATTTCCACACTTTCCATCTTAGCGATAGCAGTTACACGATCCACACTTCTTTTCACCAATTCGTACAAAGTTTCAGCAGATGTGTACAACCAAGAAGCTGCATCAATGACAACCGCTGTTTTTTTGGTAGACCCAGGAACTGCTTTGATGTCCATATTTTTGTGATCTTCGACGAACCAAACTCCTGGAAACAGCTTTTTCAATGCATCTATGCATTCTGAATTGCCACCCATAATGTTTTGAGCACGAAAAACTGACCCACGCGAATAAATAATTAAATCTTTGCGCGCTCACTCAGTTTTAATTGTGACGTCGGATTGCGGCGTGGGCATAACTGCAAAGCTTATTCGCTCACATTCTCTGCGCCAAGGTACAACCAATGTCACTGAATTATCTGTTCTATATTCACACAAATGATCAACTCTAATTATCAATAACCACTCTGCTTTCTCTCGTGTTTCTTTCTCCAATACAGCTGAACAACTCAGGAGTCTGAAATTTGGACCAGAGGGGAATTCTATTCTGTATTTCTTATATAACCAAAACCACGACCATGAGTACAAATCAAAAAGAGAAAACCGAATCGGTAGTTCTTGAACATTGATTTCACAGCGAAAACCGTTTGTAATTCGTTCCATTCGATACGAAAACAAAATTATTGGAAAAGGCTTCTTCGAGTCCAAACAAGGCACGTGCGAAATAGATCCGCCGTATCCAGCACAATTCTCTGGCTACAATGATGTTACACTCGACAAAAACAAAGATAACTTGATTGTCGAAGAACTCATAACTACGACTTCGCCACCTACATTTAATAAGAAAGGGACAATCCGTCTTTCAAGATTTTCTCTCGAAACAATTTGTCCAAAAACAAATGATGCCCCTCCCGAAGAAATTGTTTTATTTTCCGAGAGCCAAGAACTTGCGGAGAATGATGAAGAGGAACTCGATGGTGATTTGTCTGATGAAAAAGAAAGCTCAAATGACTCTTTTGGTTCAAATGGTGATTTATCCGACGAAAAAGAAAGCCCAGACGATGGAGATGACTCTGCTGATTCAGACTATCATGAATTAACTTGGAAAGAAATCATAGATAAGTCTCCAGACAAATTTACTTACAAAGGTGGAACGGTTGCATTCAAGATCAAGTGCAATCGCACTGATCCAAACGAACCTTATTTGATGTTAGTTGGTTTGACAGTGTGGTTGGATTCCAAACGAGATATTTCTCCCGTACGGAGACGTCAATCTGTGGATGGCAAAACCACTCGCAAAAATGAATAACGCTCGAGAAGCGCTAGTAAACATTGCTTTGCAAAGAAATGATACAAAAGGATTCGTTTGATTCCATTGAGAGTTCCGACGATAGCACCGACTAACACTTGTAAAGCTGTGTTATTCGAAGTAATATACAATCCACTCCCAACAACAAACGGAAGAATGATAGCCAATAACAACGCTAGCAAAGGCGGAGACTTGTCGGTGATTAGAAAGTGTCCAACAACAAAGGAAGACAACGCAAAAGATAATTGCGTTTCCAACGACGGCATACCCGTGTTTCTTGCTAATTCAAACGTGGTATCGTATTCTAAAGTGCATTCTGGTCGATCTTGTTGGAACTGATAAGAAAGAATCCAATTGAAAAATAATTCTTCGAATTGGCCGTATATTAACACGAATGACATCCACAATTTAGGATTAGCCTGTGTCATTCCAGCGAACAAAAACCATACATATTTGTAGTACGCTAACATTGATACTATTATCCAGCCTAATAGCCCCCCTTCAGTGCAAAACGCAAACGGGATCCATCGCACTGTCATCAAGTCGCCTTACGTAAAGACAATTATACAACACCAATGAATACTCTACGGCGGGGTACTCAACCTCCTCAAGGGATACCAGTCGGGGCACTTTTCAAATCAAAAGTGGATGCAAAGTTAAATGTCGAAGACCCAAGTGGAACAGTTGTAACAGTGAACGAGAATGGATACACACCCCATATGCGTGTTTGTATGTTACTTATTGGTGCTGTTGTCTGTTTATTGATTATAATAGCTGTCGTATTGGCCGTAGAAAATTCTCACAAATCACACAAGCTAAAACAAGGTCAATTGAATGCCGCACCAAATCTTTTGCTGTTCACTGGTTTCACAGTGAACGACGACAAACTTGTATCAACAGAGTTGAAAACTGTAATTTACGAATTTAAAATGACAAAGCAAGTGCAAAAATGGGAAACTATACCCAACAACAATGATTACATTCCCGGAATTACCATAGAATCCCAACGATTGATTGGGTTCAATGTTTGTTGTTTTGACACGCATGATAGTGTATGGACTTGTTCTAATTCGCCTTCTGAGCTCTCATTTCTCGCTAAGTTGAAACTGGTAAACGAAGAAAGGAATCTACAACTTTTAGTTCATGCACTGTCGGTAAAGTTTGTCGATTCTATGTGCACTTTACAAATGTCATTTATTACTTGAAAGTAGTTTTAATTTTGACCAATAAACTCCGCTTCTCGTTCAAAATTGTTGATTGCCACAGAAATGGAAGCGACTCTCATAAAATCGTCTATCGAGGAACCACTGCCGTTTGTTCCAGGAAACATACCCGAATTCCCGAATTTAGAGGGTTATATGATTGAAAGTGCTAATTATCCGGATTTGCTTCCTGAACCACCAAAGGAAATCGAACCCATGAAACGGTACCCCCCTCGACGTATGGAAACAGAAATTTTCAAGCAAACTATCACGGAACCGCCTCCGAAGCCGGGAATGATGCAGCTAGCAGATGATATACAAGTCATTGTTGATAATTTGAAAGTAGAACAACCCAAACCAAATCCTTCGTTGTTGTCGAAACTAATTGCTGATTTCACTGGATGGCGACGCTCGCGCCCTAGAAAAAAATACGTGGAAATTCGGACTGATGGAGATTTATCAAAATTACTGCACGGGATACGAAATGAAAACGCTGATCACTTACCGTTTACTCCGTCGTTTATCTTAGACAAAAGCACAAATCTTTCACGTCTGGTTTCACTTTTTGTTCCAACTGAAACACTGGTTCGAGCAGGATTGCACGATTTATCAATCGAACAACTCGCTGAAAATGGATTAACTATCTCGAGTTTGAGATGTTATCAACGTTCACCTGCGGATCTTGCGAAATTCTACAGTACGTTTGAGTTTTTGTTGGCTGCAGGGTTCAATCGCTTGCATTTTGATTCGAGATTATGGACTCTTGAAAAAATAGCTGACGCATTCAATATATCCCCAAATTTGATGGCTAACATGTGTATGCTCGATGTTCGAGATTTATTGTATGCAGGTGTTTTACCAGGGGATCTATCAAAATACGGGGTTACTTCCGAAGTTATTCGAGACGATCGAGCAGGTCAACCATTTGAAATTTATTATGCCCTAAACATGACTCCTTTCGATTTAAAAAATACATTTGGGTTCAAAGCAGAGCATCTTTTCAAACAAGGCCGACCTACTATGAATAACACACAACTTTGCGTGCTCTGGCATCGATGTAAATGGACAGCAGACAATCTACGAAAAGTAGGTGGAACGACTGAAATTTTAAGGCGCCTTAATCTTCCAACAGGGAAAGTCTAATAATTTTGTATTATTAAACATGCTCTTACACGCTACTTGTTAATCATGGAGCCATCTGAACCTCAACCAGTCCAGCCCCAAAGGGCAAAGGCGGGTCAAAAAACCTCCAAGACAAAAACTGAAGAGTTCCGTAAGAACTTAAAAAAAGGGGAGTCAGTGCTGAAACTCAGCAAAAGCTACAAATCTTTATTTAATCCATCGACTTGGAAAACATACCAAAATTTATTCAACGCTGCAATTCGCGAGCCCGTGGTCATAGCAGCAGATGTTGCACTGAAAGTTCCAAGCGCGACACAGAAATTCTTAGCTGATACTTCCAATCCTGTTATTGGAACACGCGGGGCTTTGATTATTGCTCCGACTGGTACAGGGAAGTCCGAAATGATTGGATTGATCACTGAAAGTCGTCTTTACTACGGGAAAACAAAATCTCCGCCATGGAAAATTGTGGAAGAAACAGAAATTCAATTACAAGTTGAACCAAAACCCCCCGTGTACACTATTCCACATCAAGTTTTTGTTGTCACTCGTTCGAGTTTGAAACAAGATTTGCAAATGAAAATCATGTCTGCATTGGAAACAAGATCACCCACTGAGTTGAAAGAAAACATAACTAAATTGGGCGGAACAATTACCAATGAAAAAATCCCATTTTCACCAGAAATCCACATACTTAGCTACAAAGAATTTTCCAATATGTTGCAGGCCAAAAACCAAAATGGAAAGCGTTGGTGGGCTGGACTGCCTCTAAAACCAAAGGCAGTGCCTTTAAAAGAATTCACAGAAACGCTTGAGTTGTTACCAGTTGAGCGAAAACGTTTGCTCGAGACTGCTGCCTACAACAAATTGAATAAGAGATGGGGTTCTTTTTTGCAATTGGAATCCAGTATGTTTTCAGAGGAGAACTGTGTATTGAAATATTCGTACAAAGAATTCTCAATAGAAGAGGAACGCAAACTTTTTCGCAAGTATCTGAAGGATTTTTTGAAACGTCGACAGTTTGGTTTCGAATTGATTGACTCTTCATTTTTGAAAGTCGATACTGGTATTGAAATAAGGATTCCTTATATCGCAAAGTTTGAATTACAGTCAAAAGCACTTCTTCAGGAAGCCTTTGGGTCATCTGACGAAGTTTGGATAAAAGGAATGTCCCCGCACGGAAAAAATGATTCATTAGTTGGACCATTTGAATTTACATTGTCGTTTTCATACGAAGGAAAATCGGAACAGGATATTTCTGATTTTTTATCATTGTTCAAAGATAAATTAACCAAAGAAGTTCAAAGTTTGGCTGAAATTGGAGAGGTTCTTGGCCGTACATCCCCTGCGTTTGATTATATTAGTTATGAATCGATAGTGCCACCGAAAAAAAAGGGTGTCCGTACAGCAGAAAAAGCAACATTGGCGATTACTTTATACACTAACGCTGTAAATTTTGATTTCGCTGTTGCATACATTCAAACCAAGGAACAAAAAAAACTCAAGCGCGGTCACTCCAAATTAAAATGGCCTTCTACAATTCAGGATTTTTGTGCTGGCGAAGGCTACGAGTTAACGACGAATGAATTCATTCAACAAAGTGACAATTCTAAAAATAGACGCAGTGAACTATATGGACATGAATATTCGGTTGATTACATTGAAACTGGAATTAATATACCTAGTCAATTGGGTGTACAACCAATAACACAAGATCCGTCAACTATCATTGAAACATTTCATCCCCTCGATAACTGCACTGTGTTATTTGATGAAGCGCATTTGCTGTTGGATAAAAAATCACTGAAAGCTGCTGAAATACCAAGTACTTCTTTGATATTACAAGCAATTGCGGATGCAGATTGTACTACTTATTTTTTGAGTGCAACCATTCCCTTTTTCGCAGGACTTGCCTTCTTGGAGTCTCTACAACCATCGCTTTATCTTGAAAGCAGGCTTACAAAAAATGTTTACACTGTTCCATCGGCTCCATATTATCTAAAACATCCAGAGTTGTTGGATTATCGGAATTTAGATGTTGGAACTATGGATAAAATTACAAAGGAACTCTTCACTGTTCGAACATTCAACGACACCGTTGTTTTTAATGAAACTGTTAATGGTAATATATTGAAGTCCAAATCATTTTCTTGCTTGAGTTGGTCCCCGGCAGTGGAAATGCAAAGAGAATCATTTTCGACTATCGATGCATCTGATTATGCAATCAACATTGAGTTTTCGACTTTGCACGAAAAGTACTTAGAAGATATGTTAAACACAAAATTGAAGTCGTTGGCAAAAAATCCGTACAAATTGTTACATGCATTCAATTTTTACAATCACTTTGATCCAGATGATCCTACTTTTGTACCACCATATGTTTTACCGAGCAGCGCTTTATTTGACATTAATATCGATAAGGTGAAAACGTTACTGCTTGGTGAATCATGTCCGGCGATACCTTCAATTTTGAAGAAAATGCGTGAAATCGATATTGCAAACCAAAACGAAAGACTGATTGGTCGAACTGTGGTGATTTCGCATGCTAAAGACGATCGTTATGGTATTGAATTGATGGCAGCTGCACTGCGGGCAGTTGGATATCGATGGAAACGAATTGCAATCAATAACTTAAACGAGACGCAACATCTAGAAAGAAAGGAATACATAAGGAGGAGCGAAACAGTCCCTCCTGAATTGTTACTTGTAAAATTTACAAACGATGAACATCCTATTTATCTTAATGACGAATATGGACCGGCACCAAACAGACAACCGAAACCTTATTTTATTGTGTATTCCACAACTATTGCAGGTGGACCCGATGGGTACGGAAAAGTAACCGTTGAAAGCCTCACAAATCGTGTTTTATCGAGCGGATATCACACATTTTATGAAGGAAATGCTTTTCTTGTTGCTGTGCAAAACAAAGCACTTTCACGTCGCCCCCCAGAATTGGATACAAATTGGCGCGCAAAACGAAATCTCGTGGACGCAGTCGATGGCAAAGTAATTTACTTCTGGCCTGGTAATGGAAAACGAATTGAAGAAAGTTCATTTAAAAGGGTCAAAAAGATTAATGACGTATTCAAAAAAGAAAAAGACTGGTTCTTTTTCATTTCATCCAAAACAGAAAGCGGACCTAGCTATGAAAGGCTTTTATTTCCTTGGCTAAACGGTCTAAGTGAACAAGATCGTTTCGATGCCATGCGATTGTTTTTTTCAACAAACAAACTCGCTGGAAAAGCTAAAGATGATATGACTCGTCTCTACGCTGCTGAGACCAACACTCCAAAAAGCAAAACCAATGAAATAGGCATTGTTTTAGTCGGAGGTGATTTTCTCTCAGGAATCGACATTTTCAGTGCAACAACCGTACTCAAGATGGATGTCCCTCCGACTCGAGAGCTAGCTGTTCAAGGAACTGGCCGTGCAAACCGACGAGGAGGAATGGCTGCATTTGAGTGGGAAAAATGGATAGTTCGTGAACATGGCATTGTTTGGAATTGGAAGAATCCCAAACTTTTGTATTCTACTCTCAACATGGAAGTTTCGGTATTGGATGATGACGGCGATGAAGCGGATGATAGTGAAGATGAAATGATTATTGATGAGGAAGTTGATCCAACTGAAGCAAAGATTTCTCGATTGACTAGCTTTATTTCTAACAAAGAAAAAGAGCTTGAAAAAACCCGCAAAACTTCACCTAAATTTGATAGATTATCCAAACTAATACAAACCAAAAAGAAAGAGTTAGAAGCTTTAAAATCCGGAAATAATATTGATTCTATTCTTTTGTCATATCGTTTTGCTGTGCTGAATATTGCTGATTCCCAAACACCTCTGCGTAACGCACGTCGAATTGATGAGTCGCAGTTGATGAGCCGAAAATTACTTCCACATGAAATACTCCGGAAACTTGTTTTCAAAGACGAAATTGTCGAGGTTTACAACCAACTTGGTCAGGATAAGTTTGTCGAGTGGGCACTTGACTACAATGTCTACACGCGTCCTCAAGAGTTGAATCCCAAAAATGAAGTCAATATCACGAAAGAATACATTGACAAATGTGTACCAACTGGTTTTTATCTATCTTGGAATCATGTTGTTCATATGCTAAAAATCGACATATCTGCTGTAAGATCAGACGAAGAATTGTTAGCGAAACAAAAAGCTCTAGAAGATTCCATAAGCACATTGACAAATTTTAAAATGGATACCACGCAGCTTCGCATTCAATTGAAAGAAATTCAGGACCAACTTATTCTCACTGATAAATTTGATAGCACAAAACAAAAATGGGGAAGTGCAAGCACGGCTTTCATAGAGAAATCTGATAGATTCACAGTTACTCGCGTTGTCACAGAAAGCGGTCAAAAAGTTGAAAAAGTTGAAAATCTTATAGTCGATGATAACGCATTTTCAGAGATTGTGAGAAATACATCAGATGATCGTTTATTTGTTGTTATCAATGCCGAAAAAAATGATATCCTTGAACTCGACAACTCACTTTTGTTTGGTGAAGCTTCAGGGCAATCCTTGAAATGGTTAGTTGAAAATCGTTTGGCTACATGGAGACGCATTCTACCAATTATTGCCATTGATAAATTGGACCAAGAAGAAGGCGGAATAATACCTGCTAAGAAGACCAAACAACAATCAAGCAAAAAAGGCGGAATAATACCTGCTACGAAGACCAAAAAACAACCGAACAAAAAACGTCAAGCCGAAGATAACACCAACAGAAAAAGAACGAAACTTCAATTTCGTATCGAACCTTATCAAACTTTTGGTAAAGATGAGCGAGCGTCGACGAGAACGAGTCAATTTCCATCAAGTTATGAGTATACCAAAGCATTCAATGCGTTTTTTGATTTGCGTGTAATGGACAAAGAGCACGTTACCATTCAAAAATCCCTAATTGAAAAAGCAAATGCATTGGCTCTTACGTTGGAAATGATTGATGCCGACGAAGCACAAAATTTCTCATGGAAACATCTTTATGAATTGTTTTTTGAAATCACTGACGATTTGGAGTCATCTCGATCAAATGCGAGAAAATTGCGTACAGCATTTGGATCTCTTATGATTGATGGAATGGTGGATTGGAACACGGCTGCTCCATTTTTCTACGCTGTGTCAAAAAAATTGAGAAATGCTCTTAGTAACGAAATGTTCACTATTGACCGTTGTGCTACGTTGACTGGGTTACTTTATCGAAATGCTTTGAATGATGTATCGCAAGTTCTCGAAATAATCAAGATAGATAAAATGACCCCCAAAAAACGTCAAACAGTTCCTTTGGATGAAACAACCCCTTTGGATAGAACAATTGATATTTATCGTAATGTTCTGTATTTGACGGCTATGCACTCTATTAACAAAAATAATCAAAGTGAAATTTCGATTCCGTTGGTTGAAATGTTCAAATACATTCGAAATGTTCTTTCTTTGGACGCAGCGAAAACTACCATGCTCTGGCCGGTTTTGTTTTCTTTGAACCCGTTTACAATCGATAATTTGTTGTTGGAGCTTTCGAAAAAAAGAAAAGGATACGCTTTTTGGGGTGATGGTATTACGAATTATCAAAACATTCTTAAAGAAATGGTCGCTAAACAACCTGGTGAACGCGAGGCATATTTCTTGCAAACAATAGACCCAAATTTATACGAATTTTTGAAGTCGTTTAGAATTCCACTTGAAACATATTTTGAGTCAGCTTCTTTGAGAAAAACATTTAAAAATTCAAAAGAATTAGACTCTATCGAAAAGGTGCTTAAGTTTGCTGAACAAGAAAATCTTACCGAAGATTTTGTTTTCGGCAAGCTTAGTTTATATGGGAGAGGCGAACCTCCATTTAGCATCGATTCGTTCATTGAAACACTTGCGCTTAAGTGGATTGACCTTGAAACAATTCCACCGAATATCTTTAAATATAGACCTAAAAAACTTGGATTAAGAAATTCAGATACACAACCGGTCACAGAGGAACAATTACTCGAACAATTCAAAACTACAAATATTATAATTGCTGACCAAAATTATCTTGAAACAGAAAGCGGTCGTCAATTTTCTGAATTGCTGTTCAAAGAATTAAATGTGGGATACAAGAAGAAATTATCCAAACCCGTCGTGTCATATGGTACATATCAAACTATCAGCTCAGTTGTAAATTTGCTCAAACGGTCTGGTGTTGAGAAGTTGAATGAAACACATTTTGACAACGAAAAAAAACTGAAAACCGTAATTGAGTACGTTCAACGACTTTCCGGAGTAATTCAGTTTACATTGAAAAAATCATTGATTGGCCCGAAAACTGGAGTATTTGCATATGTTAAATCCGTCAAAAGCAAAACACATCGAAAAGAAGTCAAATTATTGAAGAAGAAGTTAACTAAAGTCAACAAAATTAGCTCTATCTTAAACGATGTATTAACAAACACAACTCTGCAAGGAATGGAACTTTGGTCCGAAATCAATATACATATCAAAAAACAGTTGGATGCCATCCTTTTGGATAGTATTAAACCCAAAGAAGAAGAAAATGTTATTCTCATTTTATGCCCTGCGTGTCTGGAAACCAAATGTGATTGCGAATAAACCTTTATTTTAGTTCTATACCCGCGGTTGTTTTCTCCGAATCACTACTTTCAGCTTCAAGTAGGGATTCAAGAGCAGTTAAGTGTTTAACAAAGTAATTTCCGGAAATTAATAGAGAAATGGGCGTTATTAATGCGACACCCATTACAATCAACCACATATTTTGACAGCTTCGGTGACCCCAAGTATCATAACCAATTTTGACAGGCTCTGGACAATAATAACTCAGTAGGAATCCTGCTTCTTGCCCCGAAACAAGCGTCCCAACAAAAGAAGGCAATGTCATGAAACTACTGTAGATTCCCTTTTTACCAGGAGGAGGCATGGAGATTGCTAATTGAGTTACTTTGGGCGAATATGTTGCCTCGGCTATGGTGAAAATGATAATGAATATGCGAACAGGCCATTCGTTTCCAACTGGACGCCAGAGTAACATTGGCAAGGGAGATAATGCACTGAGTAGGGTGCCAGCAAAAATAAGAGAAATCACATTTTTCACATTACGGAGCAGGAATCCGATGAGAGGGGCCAGAAATATGATTGAAAACGGATTAATTCCAATAGTAAGCCCGTAGTCAACCATTGGTCCATACAAACGCTGTTCGTAAAGGGGCAGGATATTGCTAATGTTGCGAAACATGGTACGTACTCCGAGCAAAACAAACGCCATCAACATTGATCTTTGCAAAGAAGCGTCAAGTATGGTTTCTTTGATGCTTTTCCAAATGCTTGGAGGGTTTTCAAGTTCTTCGACAGTTATTACAATAGGTATGTGTGGGGGCCAAATCCAGAGAAACGAAAATACGCTACCAACGCATGAAGCAATAGCAGTAATTAAAAACACCCATTGAAATTCATTTACACCGCCGAAAGCAATCATTCGTGAATTCGTAAAAGATGCTACAGCATCGCCCAAGTTATTTGCGCTGTACAACAAAGCAAAAGCAAAGTTTTTGGGTCCACCTTCTTTCATATAATCCACCACTATGTGCAAACTTAAGCCAACTAGAGCGCTTCCAATTGATACACCAATATTCAAAGCCCACATGATTTCTTCTTTTTCATCAGAAAAAGCAATGAAAACTCGAGATAAACTTCCAACTAAAAATCCAATAACCAAAGCATATCTGCAGCCAATTTTGTCAACTAACCAGCCACCTGGTAATACGAATAACACAACAAAAGCACCATTGATACTGACATACTTTCCTGCAGTAGCATCGTCCATAGAGAATTTTTGGTGAAAAAAGCTCATCATGTTGATATCCAAAGGATAACTCATGAAACCTTCGAGTATGTGAAGAAAAATAGCAACCCATGCAAACAATGGGATTTGAAGGATAAAGTCGATCAACCACATTGCACGGATACTAATATTCGCTTCTACATTTACGTGTATTGTATAATTATTTTTTACGCCTCAATTTTATTTCCATTTCAGATAATCGCTGTATGGACCATTTTTGGTTGTGAAATGGCAAAAATGGTATATTTTCGGAGGTGTAATTAATTGGACCGCACAAATGCAACGAACGATGCGTTGATGTATGAGAATTCAAAACCACCAAATTAATGGGAAAAATTGAATTGTAATCTTTTAACATCTCCACCAGTGCAGAGGCAAGTGTTTTTGCGTACTTACGATAGTATGTTTCAACGCTTTGAGATGAACGACAATGCACAAATGAAATGGCATGAGTTGTTGAAAATACACACAATAAGAATGTGTACAATTGAGTAAAGGTTTTGTTATTGATATATGCATATGTTAATGTACGAGGCATGGTTTTAAATTAAGCGAAAAGCAAAATCAAACACCAGGATATACACTGTCCTCTGTTCGTACTTCTCAGAGAAATGAAATTACGCGCGCTCTTTTTCTTGACGTATTTGTGCCTGGCATTAGGCAACATTTTCGGAGATGGACGTAAACGTTCTATTGCCGATCAAATCAATGGTGATGCTGGAAACGTTCCAATTGAAAATAATCTTGTTGAAACTGTGTCTAGCGAGTACTTTTTGATTTCATTCTTGCTCGACGGAGTAATTCAATTTCCATCCTCTATTGCTACGATTGAGAATGTGAAGAAGATATCCGTTGTTAACAATCGCACCGTGATATTGGTTAAAACACTTGAAAGCAAAGCAAAGGTACTGCTTCAGCTTCGCGCAAATGGAATCATGAAATACACGGTGGAGCATTCAGTTCAACAATCCTTTTCTATTTCATGGGGACTCGATAGGATAGATCAACCCATTTTACCGCTCAATAATCAATACAATTCCATTGGAACTGCCCCTGGCGTACATCTTTACATTATTGACACTGGAATCCGTGCTACACACAATCAATTTACCGGTCGCGTTGTGAGAGATTTTAGCGTAGCAGGAGAATCCGAACAATACTGCAATAATCATGGAAGTTGGGTTACAGGCATTGCTGCAGGTCAAACGATGGGTCCGGCAACCAGTGCCATTATACACGACCTAAAAGTGTCACGTGAAGCACTGGCTTGTGCGTTTTACACATCCGATGGAATTGATGCTCTTTTGTGGGTTCTGGAAAACGGTACGCTGCCTGGGGTCATTAATTTGTCTTGGCAAGGATCTGGAAACATTGTAATCGATGAAATACTGGAAGATCTTTTCAATCTTGGTTATGTTATTGTTTCTGCCGCTGGAAATGCAGGTTCATCTACGGCAGCATGTGTCAACTCCCCTGCTAGATCAACTTCCTCACTTACTGTCGGGGCAACCCAAATCAATGATTATGTTCCCTCGTGGTCTAACTATGGTGTATGTGTTGACATTTTTGCTCCAGGTGTAAACGTTATTGGTGCGAACATAGATAATGATTACTCTGCTATTTCTCAGTCCGGTACTAGCGGATCCACTCCATTGGTTGCAGGGATTGCAGCGGTTTATTATTCCAAGTATGGATTTACGAGTGCAACCGAAGTCATCAATATGATTCGAAACACTGCAGTCTACGGTGTTATTCCAAACTTGGAAATAACTCCAGGCAACCGTTTGTTGAATATTGCAGCGATGATTCCCCCTTCCCCTCCTCCTGTGGAACCTCCTATCTCTAAAGCTTCAATAAAATGGGTGTTTTAACATTTAAGTTTTACTCACATTCCACCGTTCGTCAACTTATCCAAAAGATAGGCATCTTTGAATGTGTGTTCCATTTGTGGTACCCATGTAACTGAAAAGTCAGGGTTATTCATCAAAGTATTGCATTCGCCAGGGCTTCGATACTTGAAAACAGGGTGTTCAGCGATTTTTTCCCAACTTTCGACTCCAACGGGATGGAAAGAAATTTCCAATTCGCTCAAGTTGGTGGTTGTAACAATATCTTCATGCTTTTCTTTGTCTCCCAAAATCTTACTGATGGCCCATTCAGCATGTTTTGTTTGAGCGACAAGTGCACCGCCAAGCAAATGGAGTCCAGCTTCTTCAGTGACGCCAGTATCAGCTGCGTTGAAATCAAGGGCTGCCAACTCATCGGCATTAGCAGGATCAGCAAGCTCACGTGCAATGCGAGAATTTGCGCAGGAATGTAGAATACAGTACTCAGGCTTGTGGGGAATAGGAATAATATCCTTTCGCAACAAATCCTCGGTAATATCTTTGTAATAGAATGCATCATACAATTCTTTGGTAGCTGGCATTTCATGGACGCTGCGATTTGGATAGGCAACATTTGTTGAGGGCGGAATAACAGACACACATCGCAACAACTTGCCATTTCCTAAATCAGCGTAATGATTCCCCTTTACAGCGTTGACAACAACGGCCAACGAAAAAGGGTAATTGTTTTGAGCGCAGATTTCACGCATGGCAACAATGATAGCGTTCGAACCATCTCCCGTACGTGCTTCTACGCTGGAAAGTCCTGCTTTTTTTGCTTCAATATATCCAGGGTCTGTTTTTGCAGATCGAAACATTGCTTTGAGCATCTCTTTGCTTGGCTTCCATTTCATGCCACCCATAAACGAAGAAACCGGTCCTTGGCAAGTGATAGGATAGTGTCGTGTCATAGTTTTGAGGGGGTTACTGGCTTGCTGGGACGCAATCAAGTCATCCAACGACACAGGCATTGCTCGATTGTTGGGATCACTCAAGGCGGTTGTGACCTTACCAATCATATCATCAGTGGTTTTGAAATTCTTCATGGAAAGGATACCAGACGTAGCCATTGTGATTTGGTTCTACAATATGCCATTCGTTCAAGGAGATTAATAGGCGTACTACACATGATCGAACTTTAGTTAAACATGTTTTCCCATCGCCGCGACTGAGGTCTGGTTTATTCTCGCGCAAAATGCAATTAAAAATAATTGACGGAGAGCGCAGTTTTTATTGATGACACACCTGAAGTATGTCAGTGGATCGTAATTCATGGAGCTCTAGCTCTAGTGATGAATACAATGAATTGATGGCCGTTTCGATCGAACGGTACACCTCTCAGAAACAAACCAATTATGCAGATGTGGAATACTTTGGAAAGTTCTTTCCCTTGAATGCAGTAATGAGTTTGCTTGGTGAAAACATAGTGAATCGACAGTTTTCATTTGCGTTCAAGAACAACAGAGGCATATTTTGGGATACATATCAAGTATTTACGGATATCAAAGATTTGAAACAATTCCTTGTGGAAAGGAAACCAATTCGAATGGATGTCGGAGGGATTGGTGAACTACCGCCTCATCTTTGGCGTCAAAAACAACGACTTCGACGCCAAGCACCGTTGGAACGACAATACCGACCTATTGTACAAAAAGAATTAGTAATCGATGTGGATTTGAAAGATGTCACATTACGAACATGTCAATGTGTACATGTAACCGACCAAAATGTATGCAGTAATTGCAAACTTCCGTTCAGAAACTTCACCCAGTTTAATGAAAAAGGGGTATGCGAATGCAAATGGGAGAACTTCTCAAACAAACTCTGTCAATCCTGTTGGAACTTTGCACAACTATACGTTGTTATACTTGACTACTGTTTGAGAAACCTATGGGGGTTTCGGAATTTTGAGTTTGTATTCAGCGGTGGAAAGGGCTTTCATTGCTGGATACTTGACCAACAAGCTAAAAAATTTACTATGAGCGAACGAAAGGAATTCGTTGATTCATTTCAGCCTTGGTCGAACCCTGCTGTTCGAACAATTTTGAAGGATGAACGACATTTCATCGATCCCGTGTTCGGCGCAGATTTTCAGTCATTTATCCTACCTCTCTTTATGGAAAAGATTGTAACCTCTGGCGTATTTGACATAACTCATATCGCAACCAAGACACTGATATTTAATTTGTATCCAATCGACGAATCAAATGAACGGCTGACAACTGCTTTTATGATGTGCATAGAAGAGTGTCTACAGAAGCAGACAGCAACCGAAGTTTGGTCAACGTTGATGAGTTTTACTTTTAAAGAGTACGAAGTGTTCGAGGCAACACTTATTCAACGAAAATTGGTGTATTCTTATGTTTTTCCGGTTATTGATGAGAACATCACTGTGAAATCAGAGCATTTGATCAAAATACCGTTTTCCTTACATCCTAACACTGGATTCATTTCAGTTCCACTTTCAGCTGCTGAGTTTTACACTTTCAAACCCGACCAAGCCCCTTTTGTTGAATTCCCTGACGATGTGGCACGTTGTGGAGACAATTTTTATGCTTTTCGATCATTAGCCAACGTTGATTTTACCAAGTTTTTGATTTGTAAGCATAGTCCACTGTTAACTTTGTCTGGAACGAAATTTGAAAGACTGGAATCTCATGAAATAATTCAGCAACTAACAAACTACTTCAAACAACACTTGACCTTGACAACCGTATTTCCGTCAGAAGGAATCTACCGTGTACATTGTCGCGCGTGTTCTACATGCGACTCGTCTATTATAACTTATCGAGAAAATACGCTAGCAAATGCACTCAACCGGTTGCCCTGGTTTGATGGAATGTTTCATCCTACTTTGGACATCCAGGTACGCTATGCTGCGTTCACAGTTTTACAAAGTATTGGTTTATTTGGTCAAGTTGATTGGACAAATCGAATAAACGCAATCCTTTAAAACTCCATTCTGTCTTCTGTGTCATTTTCTAGAAGATGTTTGCTTTGGCGATCTGGATAAGTACAATATCCTTCATCCATTTTTTGTTTGGCAATTCGCTGCATTTCACCAAATGTCAAACTATAGAGCCCTGTTTCACGTACAAATTCAATGTAAGCTCTGAATTCATTTGGAATCGGTATATCAGGTAAATTGGATGGCTGTGCAGTACGTAAAATTGGGAATTCTGTTAAAATAATAACGCGAAGTTGATTGGCCAATTCTTCGCCGTGTATGTCTTCAAATCTAGGGTTGTCTCCTCTTAGTATTGCTAAAAGTTGTTTGTCGTACTCTTGTGACAACTCGGGTGCAACGAATTCGAGTGGTTGATCTATTTGTTGTACATTACATGCCCCGCCTTCTATTTGAGCATGATGTATGTATTCTCTGTCTGTAAGTTCCCTGTTGTATATGATAGACCCGAACTCATTCGTGTCGATTTGCATTTAATGTTTAAAATATTCCTTCCACCTCCACTTCTACGCCATATTCAGGCTCGTCGGCAAATGAATAGGTAACTGTTTTTGTGTTCACGAATGCATGATCTTCATTCTCTTCTTCAACCTCTGAGTCAGAGGTATCATTGATGTGCGATGGTTGCGGAAAATAAGATTGCACATTATTTTCGACTTCGGCGATCGCATCGGTTGTGACAGGGTCAATATTTGGAATGTAATTCGCAAGAACCCATTCTGGTGTCGGTGGAGGAGTGTGCCAAATTGTCGCCAAGTCTGATTTGACCAACTTGTGATCTCCGTTGAAATCCATGATTAAAACCACTTCTTTCTTCGCACGAGTCATTGCAGTATACAATACTCCACGATGGAAAAAATTGTACCACGGATGAATGTATATCACCACACGATCAACTTCTGAGCCAATTGTTGAAGCTATGGTTGTTGCGTATGCACGACGAAGCCAAATGATAGGGTAATCATCAAGGTTGATTTGAGTACCGTCGTCGAATTTGACAACCCGAACCAAACTCTCATCTATTTTTTTCTCAGAGGTACTGCGAAGAACGATTCTCTTTTTCGTTGCTTCTCCATAATCACCAGTAGGCTTCACATCAAAAATCTCTACGATTGTAGCAGTTCGATTGTTTGCAATTTCACTGCTGCATTCAATTTGCGGAGTCCAATCTGGGCGAATCAATGTCATGTTTTGTTTGAAACAAATACGTTCATCAACGTAGAAAACATAAGGAGAATAAATTCGTCCAGTACTATTGTTGAAAATATCAAACATGACATGATTCATCATTTCAACATCTTTTTCTCGTTGAACTAGAATCCGTGTGTTTTTGAACGTCTTTCCAGCAATTGTAAATTGACGATGAAGATCCGTCATCTGTTGAAGATAATAACTGAATCTTTCCAAAATTTGTGCTTCTGATTTTGGGTATTTCAAATGCCTGGGTATGGGTAAACGTTGAAGTATTTTCATTGGATTGAATGATAACATATCATTGGTATACTTGATATCTGTAAATCGACCGTCAAGATATGCACTGAAATTCTCAACCAGACTTTGTGACGCACTGTCGACTCGCATTACACGAGTTAATCTGTGTACATACGGTGTGTTTGTCCATTTTTGAATCAACGAATGCATTATGGGTCCAGCTGCCACAGGATCCAGTTGTTTTTCATCACCACTCAAGAATAATTTTTCCAATGAAGGCAAAGAATCAAGTAGTTTGGCAAACTTTCGCACCGTGACAATACCAATTTCGTCGACTAGCAAAACTTTGGTCCGAGTTGCTAGTTTTTGTCCACTCTTTGTTTTACGGTGAATTTTGTTGAGAAACATATCAATTGTTTGGCCGTCTCCATAGGTTTCTTTTTGTCGTAATGCAGGTTCCCCATAAGCAGCAACTGCACGAGCTGTGCCCCTTCGAAATGCCTTGAATACAGCTTTTCCTGTTTCAGTTTTTCCCGTACCTGCATTTCCAAGCAAAAGCAGTACGTTTTGGCGGGTAGTTATTGCGTCAATTGCGTCAGTTTGTTCTTTTGTTGGTGTAATTAACTGAAATGTAGGTACAATCGGAAGAGTGTTTGTCGGCCTTTTCATCAATGCATTCAATCGAATATTGATCCGTGTTAACGCTTCCCAGTCGGTGAGTCGATAGAATTGTTCATTGTCTGCATGAACGCGAATCAGCAACAAATACTTCTTCGAAATACAAGCAGGAATCAAATGATTATGGTCGTAATGCCCACATTCCGGTAGTTGAGCCAAATCATTACGAGTGAACGATATGTGTCCTGTGGCTGCAATCATATCACATATTCTGTTGTAAAATTTCACAACCAAAATATCAGTTGGAGTTAACTCAATATTGAGTATTTTCTTCATGATTTCAACGTTTTGTTCCGTTGGTTCGATTGGTGACAAGTCATATGGATTAAAATCCTTAAGCATCCATTTCAATGGGTTTTGTTGTAAATCTTCCAGCATAGTCTGGATTTCATTATACGAAAGCGCTTGCAGTTGCCGTTGTGTCCAAAAATTTCCCAATACATGAATACTGTTGTATTTGATCGGAGCCCAACATTCGGCAAGTTTTTTGTACCATTGTTCATTGATAAACGACGAAAATACATCAGATATCACGACAGATGTTTGTTTGAGTCGATCAGTTGCAGTTCCAGTGACACCGAGTAATTTTTCCTTCATAATCACTCCAACTAAATCCATTGCTTCCTTTTCAGTTAGTTTGAGTTTGCGTTTGATCGTTTTTTTCAACTCATGACCGTTGATGGGTCGAGGGACTAAGTATGGGTCAAGTTTGGTCTTCATTTTCATCAATATTTTGCCTTCTTCCATCGTACGTATACATTTCATGTTGTATGTGAAATAAGGGTCGTCTACGATGAAATCACTTTGAACCAGCATTTTGGATCCATTTTCCAATTCCATCATTGCAATATTTCCTTTTTTGCGATATTGTACTCGACCCGTGATATGCCCACGAATAATCATTTCAGAGTTTCCGTCGTCTGCTGCGGGCATCATCACAGGAGCTATAAAAACAGGCCGTATGTTAACGGTAGGTGCCAATTTTGGAGCTATTCGTTGTTTCTTATCTGGAACTGGTATTTCATTGTTATTTGGACGCTTAAACCCTCCATCCGAAGTTAAGATGGTTTGTCTCCATGCTTTAAATTTGTCTGTCATCCGCCGCCTGCAAAGATGAATAAATTTTATTTAGCGTTCGCGCGCCATGAATTGCATAAACATGGGCAAACTTAATACGTAACCAACGAGAATAATGTTAAGCCTCAAATCTGCATAGCTATTAGCAGGTAGGCTTGGTATAAGTTATATAAACACCTGGAATGTTCGGAAGTAGCCTTCGTCAAACTCGACGGAACGATGCGTTTCCCAGTCAAGCTTCGGCCACACTCACTGCAAGGGTGCGTAATCTGTTCGAACTACGAAGTGAAACAACTGGAGCAAAGATTGGATCATACCCTATCTCAAAGCTCAATGTATCAATACCCATCCATTACACCGGACTTGCGTTTAAGTCACAGCACGGAAATGACTTGCCCACTGTTTTTGCATCTTTGACAGGACTTTCTCAAGATAACAGAACTGCTCGCGAGCGACAAACTCAAATGTATTGTGTTGGACGCTTGTGTGCTTCAGTTAATTTTGAGGGAATGTCTAATGATGCAGTTGGTGTTCAATGCGGAGGTTCTGCCACCATGCGTTTGTTCAATGCTGTTCCTGGCGAGCGATATTCCCCTGGAGACTACATTACATGGGAGCTTCCAAATTATTCGGATCAAAAGACGTTCGCAGAACAAATGAGCGCATTGTCTCAAGTCGATCCAGATGATTTGCCCAAAGGAATGATTCCTGTGCTTCATCGAACAGTCAATCAAACCGGCGCTCGTGATTTTGCGATTGATTGTATGGAAATGTTCGCCAAAAACGAAAATCAGTACTTAGATTCGAATGGCGCGTTTCCTTTTATCAGGAAGGACAAGTTGGACCAAAATGATCGCATGAACAATTTCATTATTTATGGAATCATCATACCTTGTGCATCCGCAATATTAGCTACGAGTTCCAACAAAGATTATGCAAATTTAAGGAAGCTAATTTATGGAATGAATGCTGGCCTTTGTTTGAAACCTCAATCTTCGACAATGCTTGGAACATTTGGTTACGCGGCTGATAATTTGAAAAAATTAAGGGATTATTCAACTCGGCATGTAGGTGCAAATTTTGATGCCTTCATGGATCAATGGAGTCGTGTTGTTGGAAAAGTCATATCACCCGGCGGTTCAGGCGATCTGGTGAATGTATTGCTGCGACCTTGAACAAAAATAATAAATTGTTAATCACCGAAAACATGTCTTTTGTTGCACGTTTGCGAGAATCTTCATTGCTGTGTTCTGCGGATACAACTGCAATTTTGAATGCTTTAATTCATCAATACGAACTCGGTTTGATAGATGAGAATGGATTTTGGAAAGAATTGCACAAAAAGATTTCCTTTGAAACTGCCAAAACGATAAAACTAGCATATGATGCAAAAATCAAGCTTTGTGCAGGGGAAACAAAAATACTGACAATCAAAACACTCGTTGATAATATCATCAATCGTTTGAAACCAATCTACTGTGCTGCAATGATCGATAAGATTGTCATGACATCAACACACGCCAAGTTTGTGTGGTCCGATGTTCAATTTATGCGATTGTATCAAACTGTGTACAACCTGGTGGCGTATATGGGCGAGAAATTCAATACACCGCTCCTTCATTCACCGTATTTTGATATAGCGTTCACCCCGGAACAAACCAAAGATTTGGAGCTGATTATCAGTGATATTGATATTGAAATTGCAAATACAGAAAGTCTTTCTTCTACACGATCATATTACGCAATTTCAATGTGTGGAAACGTGTCTAAATGTGTTTCAACAGTGCCATTGAATTCTTCGCAGATCATGGTTAGACATACTGTTGAATTCTTGAATCCTCAGCCATTTATTGCAAATTGGGTGATTTCTATGAACACACCGATGTTATTTTTTCCAATGTTGTTTACAGTTCACTGCACGAACAAAAACATACTTTACAATTTCATCCATCATAATGAAGTAGAGTACACCTTATATTTTCCGGCATTTGGATTTGGTGTAACACTAGTGAAAGACGCAACATTTAATACTGTTTATGCATTCATTGTCACAGAGAAAAAGAGTTTGTTCGCATTGTCAGTGTTTGCGACGCCCGTTGAACTTCCTGATATTGTAAGGAATAGGTGTATATTTGTGATTACACCTTCTAATACTTTGCCCATTCAAACATTGAACAATGTAACCATACATCCGATTTGGGAACTGGTTACAACCACGTATCGCCACAGTTAATCGGTCTATATAAACAACAACATAATATCAAAATCATAGCCATGAATACACCAAGCCTGAGTGAGATTGGAAAACCTCCACATTCTTTTTCAGGGCATATTGCAGCAGGATTTGGTACCAATGTATCCGAGGTTTTCGGGAAGAGCATTTTGTCTCGTACCCAATTAACAGAAGAACATCATGCATTGGCCACGATCTTAGCATCAAGTGGTATTGTTGATGAAATTAGTCTTGGGCAAATGCAAAGCAGATTTGTAGAAAAACAGAAGTTATGTGAGCAAATTTCGGTTCATCTGAAGAAAAGAAGTTTGCTTGAATCTGCCAGCAACAAACAAAAAGCAATGAAACCTACTACTGTTTTTGTGCAGTTTATGAATGCACTACGCGAGCATGTTCGAGAGTCATTCAAAACAAATCTAGAGGATATTCAAGCATTTGTTCAGAGTTTACAAGACACGATCAAACATGCAAACACAAAAGAACTGTCTGAAATTGTTTTTAAATGGCAACAAAGCGAACAAATCAACGACGATGACATTGAAAAGTTGAAAATATTAGTGTTTGCCGAGAAATCACCTATTGAATTTAATATGGTGTTGGAGAAGGTGATTCAACATGTAAAAGACTTAAAACGCTCTGAGTTGGAACTACTACCAATGCTACCGAAGATTGATCACATAACTTACGAAGACGTAGATGTGTTGAAATGGTTGCTTTACGATGAAATCGATAAATCCCAGTTGGCAGCGCTGTTTCTTAGGGTAAGTGGAATTGCCGTGAGAAATCACAGTCGAGCGCCCACATTCGTGTTAGTTTTGCATTACATTGATAATATTTTGAAGTTGTTTGTTGGAATATTGAATTTCAAGAATGCGATTATGAACACTTTTCATATCCCCGAAACAACTGAAATATATCAAAAAATAGTCAACATATCCACGGAGCAATTTTCCTGTGCAGTTGAATTAGCCGCAGTGATCGGGTTGCCACTTTCATCAGAGTTCTTTTATTATGAAAGTCAATGGAAAGCTTACGCATTAGAAGAGAGTGCCTTTTCAACTGTAGGAAGCATTCAAAAGAGCTCAAACCCTGAGAACCTTTGGGTCCTACATTGGTACGGCAATGACATGAAGACCCTATCCAAAGATAGCGATGCCTTGGAAAACATTCCTGCACAAGAGATAAAATTTAGGCTGCAACACTTAATTGAACCAAAGACGCCAGCTTCAACAGAATCATATTTTATTAAGGAATGGGATGAATCAGTTGAAAATTAAACTGGGTATTGATCTTCAGTATTTCTTTCGCGTTCTCGGTGCAAGATGATAATGAATCCAGAGGATAACAGAATAAGGGCAGCGAGAAAACAAAATATCAAGCCTAGTGTTTGATGGTCTGATGTACTCAGGGCACTGGTGTATGCAATTCCGAGTCCACCGATTATTCCACCAATAGTGTTTACAATTAAAAGTATGAAAAAGAGCAATGTTCGTCTTCCACTGTGGTCCATATCTCGAAACATTGTAGTTTAGTGTTAAAGCAATTACAATTGCAGTTTATTGATCAGTATAATATTACGCAATTTCTCAGGCGACTTGAACTCTTTATCTTCTTTGTGTTTTACGATGTCAGTTAGGGTGTAAATCAACAAAGTGCTGCACGACACGGTGTAGATTTTTGACAGTAAATTGAGCAAGAGATAGGTAATTGTCGCCAAAGCGAACAATGTTGTAGCACTGATATGGGAATGTTTCAGATCGATGATTACTATGACCAAAAATGTAACCAATATTGTGCAGGCTAGTTTACCAACCAACAACACGAAATTTACCACGAGTCCAGTGACGATTGTTTGGGATATTTGCTCTTTCAGTAGTGTAACAACGTCTCGCGTGGATTGCAGAAAACTTTTCCCGGTCAATGCAACATAAATGACGGCATACTCAGAAATCCACTCTAAAATAAACGTGAAAACATCGAACAACACTCGGGTGACAAGATAATTTCTCCAAGGGATTCGACCTTTCAGAAATTCGAATCGAGAAAATATACCAAGGAACCATGCAACTGCCACGAGAAATGAACCGAATGCCAACGAACCAAATGATTTGGTCAATGATTCTATGACAGCTTGTCGAAGAACATGCTTGTTTTGTTTGCGTATGCCGTAATCCAACTCGAGACGTCGATAAACTACACTTGCGATAATGTATTGTTCGACAAATCCGAGCACCGAGATTAGCCACAGACCACCCAAGAAGAGAATCCAAAAGAAGTTTCGGTAACTACCATTGAAGATGTAATTCAAAATGGCCGATTCATCTGAGTCGTACATCAACACACTTGCATCTGGAATGGAAAACAAGTAGATTAGCGAGGATACCAACACAGCAACGATTATCAAATATAACGTTCCAAATACCAATCCAACAAAATAGAGCTCGGGGATTTTGGATAGAATCAACCCAGATTCTGTCATGACTTCAATGGTAAAATCAAGCTTACTCTTCATAAAGTAACATGTTAACAACAACACACCAGTCCCCACAAAACAAATGATTGCGATGGCCACCA
>Ga0105103_10000061_pt1 | contig 50183 bp, 70 predicted proteins | sample PPLLaktember2015_2_FD_79107 | JGI IMG/M metagenome (GOLD analysis project Ga0105103, IMG submission 79107) | Freshwater sediment microbial communities from Prairie Pothole Lake near Jamestown, North Dakota, USA - PPLs Lake P7 Core (6) Depth... | ecosystem: Environmental > Aquatic > Freshwater >...
ATAGGTTTATAATTTAATTAACCGGAGGGTCCATACCCCCAAAGGAGGACATCATGGGATCGCCTAAGAGTTTTGAGAAAATTACCACTCTAACTTCAGTCACGACTTTAAGTTCAGCGGTTTACAATCCATCTCAGTTTTATTCAACCAATCTGACCAACGGGGCACTTACGTCTGGAACGTCATGGACAGGTGCGAATGACTTTGCCTCAACAGGGAATAAAGCTGTTTATACTCATAGTTCAGGGGCAGGAACATATACCCAGGCTGTGACGTCTTTAGCCCGTACCGGAAGATCGGAACAGAAGTACAGGTTTATTTACACCGTATCAAGCCCTTCTGGAACCGCACCAACAGTTTCCGTTTCAACGGCTTTTGCGGGAGTTGCGGCGGCTCTTATTGGGCTTAGTGCGGCAGGGACATATCAAATCGATTTCGTTTCAGCGGCAAATCCAGCGGCGTTTGTCCTTTCGGGAACATCCACCACAACGGGTGCTGCTTCGCTTGACGATCTTGAACTGTACGAGTTTGTTCAATCAAGTGACATCATGCAGGTAAAGAGGGCAGTTATTTCGGTTGAAACTGCATCGGTCAATTTCACCATAGACGGTTCTATGCCCACCGTTTCTTCGGGGACGTATCAGGGACATCTTCTTGATGCAGGTGATGTTCTCACGTTGAATGAGATTGATGAGATCCGAAAATTCAGGTGTATCAATTCCGTAGCGTCGAATGGTGCCGTTCTTAAAGTCACCTATTCGTTCTAAGGAGGTCTGACATGAATATCAAACGAGACAACTTTTCAAAGGTGTTTTCAGCGGTAAGACCTACGGAAGCAGATGCGGGATATACTGTTCCTACGTTATGGATTGATACCGCTGCGGATCAGGCATACATTCTTACGGATGTCACCAGCGGTGTGGCTACATGGAAGAACGTAACCGGAGCTTCGACAACGCTTGATGCACAGAACTCTGTTCTTTCGATAGCGACAGCTTCAAGTGCACCCCCCACGGAAACAACGGGTAACAGGTATCTTTTAAGTTCTACCGGGACACCTCATGCGAATTGGGACGGGGCGTTAAACAACGACATAGTAGAGTTTGACGGTGCTTATTGGGTCGCCACGACACCTACAGAGGGCATGATAGTAGAGGTAGAAGACGTAAACACCATTTATCTCTATATTACGTCTTGGACTGCATGGCAGAATCAGGCATTAACTACGACATCCTCTCCGACGTTTGTTAATATCACCGCGTCGGGGAATACCCCACTTAATCTTACCGGTACGGCGGTCACGAAGGGTGTCAACTTTGCCAACGCAACCGTAGATATGAGCGATGCTGACAATACCATGCTGTCTTACGGGACATGGAATGATGAAGTAGACGTTGGGGCGCATACAGCGCATTTTGTTCCCTGGCAGGTGCATATGCACTCAACATCCGCTTCTGCCTTTGACATTGCCGCCATGAGGCTCAGGGTTGACACGGACGGGGACAACACAGGTGCGGCGTTACAGGTGCTTCAGCTTCGGTCCTCTATCATCAACGATACCGCTTCAATAGGTACAATGGGCGCAGGACTAAGTATTGACGCAGCGTGTAATGTCGATACGGGGGAAGTGGTGGTTGGTGGCTTCTCGATTGCCGGTGCATACAAACCAACTACTGGCGCACCGAATAAGGTTACTGTTTTACAGGCTTGTAACTGGAATACTTATGCCGGGACTTCTGTCAACTACCTCATTGATGCGTATCAGAATGGCGCAGGGAATACCGTTGACGCTTTACTTAGAGGAAATGTCATTGCGGGTACGGCGACGGTCGGTGCGGAAATTGCAAATACTTCTGGAACACTAACAACGGGTTTGAAGTTTACAGGAACGATTGGGACGGACATAAGCCTCCAAAATGGAGAGACAATCAGCAACACAGTAAATGGGGCAATAGCATTAGGTGGTGCTACGAGTATGAAAGGCCCCGCAGCCGTAACCTCTTTCGCGGGTACGGTAACAGCAGCGGCCTCTACTTCCGTGACATTCTCAAGCGCGGCGGATGCTATCCTTTGCGGGTATAACGCCACTAACCCTGTCTTGGGTGCAACGCTGATCTCCAATGCCCTTACAAGATATATCGTAAGCTGGACGAACGCCACGACAGCGGTGGTTGATAGCTCAGTAACATGGGCGGGTACGGTGATTACGAGTTGCCAGTTGCCGATTGCTACGTTTGTGGATTCGAGCGGAGGAGTTGCTGGATGGATTTCGGCTGGCAGAAATATGGTTATATTTGCTCCTGGTTATTCCGATACGGCTGGGTTGGCTACTATATTGAAATTTGGGAGGCCGGATAAAGCGGACGGCCAGTTTCAATATCGACTTGATAATACTCGTGGCGACTTATGTTTAGATGGTTTTAGTGGTGGGAATTGGGTCGAGGTGATTCGGTGGGCGGTCACTGCTCGTAATGTTATTATCGGTGGCGTTGTTCCAGGCACCTCCGCAGTTAAGATGCTCTACATGGGTTCTGGAACTGATGCCTCAGATTCCCCCGCAGATGCGGCAGGTATTGTGGTTAAAGACAAAGGTGCGGTTGCTGGAAAAGCCGCTTTCCATATGCGTGACGAAGCAGGGAACAACGGGCCGGTAGCGTTTGGGAACCTTGTCATCACAAGCCACGGGGCAACTGAATCAGCTACGGCAGATACGATGTATGGTAATGCTCACCTTGTTACGGGCAATTATGTCGTCAGCCTCCCCACGGCAACAGTCGGGTATAACACAACCTTTATGGCTACTACTGCGGCGGCTTTCTCCCTCGATTTACTTACTGGAACGGATGTGTTTTACCTTGATGGGGTCGCGCTTACTGCCGGTTACAAAGTTACGTCTGACGCATCAATAAGAGCCGAAGTCCAAGTGAGATGCCTTGTTACAGGTTTCTATGAAGTAACAACTGTGAATGGTAGCTTCATCGACGGAGGTGCTTAATGAAAGCCTCTACTAAACGTAAATCAGTCGCCTCCGGTACAGTCACCAGCGGCATGAAGATAAGCGCGACAGATGGTGTTGCCTTCGTTGATTTCACAGCCGCGACGTATCTCCCGAACAGCGATTCTACGCCTTTGCCGAACTATCTCGGCCACCTCCTGAGAATCTACGACAGCTCAAACAGGTGGATAGAGGGGTATATCAAGGCGGCGGGGAGTGCGGAGACGTTTGAAGATGTTATTGGAGGAACAAATCCAGCCTTATTAAACGGTGATTTCGAATCCGCCGAACCTCCTGGAGTCGTGTGGAGTCGTGGAACTGGATGGGTGATTACTGGTGGGGTGGCTGTCGCGACTGCCGTTGCCGCAAATGTAAGTTTATATCAAAGCCTTACAGGTCTTACCCCTAATTATCTGTATAAGGCAAGTGCAGATTTTGTTGTTACTACGGGAACAGTGGCGCATAGGTTTGATGCGGTAAATGGGCCAACTATATCTACATCAGGCACATATTCGCACTACAGAACCATCCAAAACTCAAACATTGACCCTCTGGTTAGGGCATTGACAGAATTTACCGGAACAGTAAATAATTACAGTTGGAGAAAAGTCCTCACCCCCAGTTCCACCGGCTGCACCATCTCCAACACAAAGGGCGGCTCTGTGATGAACTGGAAGAGCAAGAACGCATCCTTCAACTACAATGATTCCAGCTATTCATACCGAATCTACAAGGACAAGGCGGCGGTTGTCGTGGCTACTGACACCATCGCGGCAGGTGCGGCCAAATTAGATACCACCACAGCAAATGCCTTCTACGGCGGTGCGGTTGATCTCTCAGCCTACCAGACAGGAAAGCATATCCTTGCTCTCTACAACACGACAGGCGGTTACGGGGCTATTGCGTGGATAAGCGCGGAAGCACCGGCGGGGGAGACACTGGGAGGCGACCTTGTCACTGACCCGTTATTTAATGATGACGGTGCTTGGGCAAAAGAGGAAGCGGCTTGGACAGTAGATACAACGAATCATTGGGCTGTTGCAACTCTTGTTCGTAATAATTACTGGATAAAAAATACTCTATCTTCGGCTTCAACAGTTGGGAGTTTATATAAAATCGCCGGAGAATGTCTAACACTTACGAGTTCCACTTGGAATCTTGCCTTTTCTGGATCAACTTCTTTGCCAACTGTTTATTCAAGTACTGGCGTAAAAACGATATATCTTACCTCCGACCAAATAGGTACAACCGCTGGTTTTTCTGGTAGAAATGACAATACTTCTGGAACATTTGATAATTTCCATGTGTATAAATTTACCGCCCCCGTCGCCACAGGCGCGCTCCTTCTCTCTACTCGCGGAGGCTCAAGGGGATGGATAAGTAAACACGCATCGTTCGATCCGAATTTAGAAATGACCTACAAGATTTACTATGTGGGAGATTGAGCATGAAACTCCTTGCCTGGCTTATAATCTTACTTATGTCTGGATGTGGCTACCCTCATTCGTTTCATCACAAGTATGTCCTTCCCGCTGGTACGGAGATCCATATAGTAAGTGACCGATCACTCTACGACGTAAAGGAAAGAATAGACAGGGATGGCTATGTTCACATTCCTTCTTCTTGCACCCCTCGTATATGGGTAACAGGCTACCAGCGCAGAGATGGAAAGATCAGCGTGGATAAGCCTTGGGTACTTGGGCATGAGATAGAGGAAGTGCTGAAGTATTGTACAGATGGGACTTACTACTTACCGGAGCATAATTAAATGGACATACCTTTAATTAACACAAAACTTGCAGGGATAGATCAGCTGGTGTCAGAGATCAGAACCCTGGTAAATGAGGTGCCAGTACCTCCCGATCCTCCTGAGCCTCCGCTCCCTGGTGATGATGCGATCATAAGCCGTATGGTGGGTACGTCCCTTCTTACGATCCGGGGAGCTAGCAAGTACGCAGGGGCGATTGATTTTCTCATCTGGAACGGCAAGGAGTTTGTATCCCGAACCTGCACAGGTGATTTGCTCCAGACTGCCCTGGCTTGTAATGACTTGGCTGAGAGATACAATCCCACCGAGGCGGGCAATAGGTCTGGTGAGCCAAGTAAGCTAATCTCCATGACAGCCAATGGTAACGTGCTGAATACCAAGTGCCAGATGGCGTTCTACCTCAGCCCTGGTGAAGTATCAAATCCCAATGGGGAAGGCCCACAGACTCTACCTGCTGTAAACACGACGGAGCTGAGCGACTACATCCTTACAAAGAAAGTCACGATAGGCCATGCTTCATCTGACCACGTGATCGAGTTCCTATTAAACATCCATATCCCTGAACCCTGCAATACCATCATTGAGGCATTGACTGGATACATGCCAGCGGAGTTTAGCTCATTCTATACTTACAACCATTCAACTCGTGAGCTATACCCTATCTCTGAGGGGCCAGGCGAGCAACAGTATCCACTTGTCTTTGCTTCCGGTGACACTCACGCGATGGGCTGTTACTGCCCTGACTTACCTATTCAGAATCAGTATAAGTATCTCGGCTATGGTAGATCCGCTCCACCGTGGGTCGCTGATGGCATGGTCAAATGGAACATGGTCTTTCGCATGAATGGATTGACTCCCGGAGACTATGCCTTCCGATGCTATGTAATGGTCGGCACGCTCGAGAACGTGCGGGTCTCGATGGTCCAGCTTCACAACTACTTTGGCGGGGTAACTCCTACTCCTCCTACGCCTCCTCCTGGGGATGAAATCAAAGACTTCAACCGACTTCCTGAGTGCGACAACCCAAGTGCAATCTATTTCAGCGCGGGTAATGTTAACGGTGATATGCACGTCGGAGAGTATGGCTACCAGAACGGGAGAACGAAATCATCCCTCTGGAAATATCCTCACAGCTTTGTCCGAGACTTCGATTGCGAAGCTATCTTTGATTTGTGTATGCATAAGGGGATCAATCTTCTTGCGCTGGAACGCGGCGGGTGGGGATCAGAAATAGACAGGGGTATGATCTATCGTCTATCGGGAAACTCATGGATAGAGACTTATAGACATCCCTCTCTGGCATCTGCTCTCAAGATGAAATCGTGTGCCGATGGGTACGTCTATGCGACACTCGGTGAATCTTCGGTCCGCTCGCTCGATGGTATAACATGGGGAGTTTACAACGACACGCCTGGATACTGTCAATGGGATGTCACGGATTCAGGGGCAGATATATGGATCGCCGGAGCGTACGGGGGTGACTACGGCCCAGGGTGTCATCCGGTAGTCTGGAAAAACAGAAGCATGGTGTGGGATTCGCTACAAGAAGATGCAGGTTTTCTCGGCATTGCGGCTTTTAACGGGAACATATTTTTGGCTCAGGCAAACCCGGCGCAGATTATTCGATTCTCCGATAAGAAGGTCGTGTTGAATCGCCCAGGACAGGCCAAGTTCACCAAGTTAGTCATAGATGAGTTTGCGAAAACCCTCTACGCAATTACCTGTGTGCCGGACAGCGCAGCTTCAGGCGCAGAGGTCTGGTCAACAAAGGATGGTAATGCATGGAAGCAGATGCCAGGGCCGTATTCAGTGCCACATCTATTCAATGCCTACTATAATCCATCGACAAAAGAGATATGGCTTACTGGCGGGAAATGGTCGCAAAGGTCAGGTGGGTACGGTAGAATATATAAGAGTGTTCGATAGGATAAGGGGGCCACAAATGTATGGATTTCGCTTCTCTTGCTCAGCAATACGGGACACCTGCGTTGGTAGTTGCCATCATCGGATTTGTGGTCTCTCACTTTCTGTCTGGCTATTCGAATCACAAAAAAGATGTCTACCGGAAGATTGAGGAGCGTGTGAAAGACGGAATTTGCAAAGAACGACGAGAGGCAATCGACAAACAGATCAACGAGCACAAGCAGGATGGGAACCATGAACGGATATAAGAAATCAATACTTGCCGCGATAATCGTACTTGCCTTGCTTGTGGCAGGCGCATGGGTTGATAGGTGGTACTGGGAACACTGGCCTATGGTTCCTCTCGTTCTACACGGCGATAAGATAAAGATCACTAACGCCAACCGTGAAGTTTGCCAGGGGAGTATGCTGCTGTATGCAATAGAGGGCGAAAAATTAATGGAATACACCGGGGCCGTGGTGAAGCGACAGCTTATTAATTCCTACGTGATAACCTACCCGGCTTCGCAGCCACCTACAAAACCGATGGGGCATATTGATGTAGGTGGACACCTGCATGTCCCGAAGATGGCAGAGGTTGGTGACTGGTACATGCGATGGGAAGTCATAGTTCCGCTTGGCCCGGAGAAGTACGGGAGAAAATTCAGCATAGCAAAGAACAGTGAGCCGTTCTGGGTTGTGGACTGCGATAATGACAAAGGTGAAAAGGGTGATCGTGGCCCGAAGGGAGACAAGGGTGAACCCGGCAAAGGTTTCTGGGGGAAGTAAATGACCATCATCCGTTTTATTCTTATCGACTGGTGGGTGTGGCTGATTGTTCTGGCGATGAATTGCAGGTGAGGCATGAATACCCTTAGAGTTAAAAGAGCATTGTTCACTTCTCTTGTTCCGATACTGATTAACGAGATGATTTCAGCAGGGTATATCCCTCTGATTGGAAAAGACGGTCTGAAGCATAGGCCGGGGAGTCTGCACTATGAAGGTTTAGCCGTGGACATCGACCTGTTCAAAGGCGATGAGTACCAGGATAAGACGGAGCAGCATCAAGTGTTCGGAGAAATGTGGGAGAAGTTACATCCTGATTGTAGGTGGGGTGGAAGATTCAGCGACGGAAATCACTACAGCGTAACATACTTAAACAAGGCTTGATATGACTCGCATACTCACAGGGCTTCAGACGGATCATCTCGACAATGAAAGATGGGTAAGAATAACATCCCCCTTTGTCTGCGAGCTGGATTGTCTAAGAGAGGCAGGGTTACAGTCAAGAGTGACCGTACAGGCTGGTTTTATCCAGGACTTTGAGAGTATCCCTATCGTCAGAGGTCGGAATAAGCGCGGTGGGACGATACACGATTATCTATCTTGTCATGACTCTATTCCGGTTGTCACTAAGCAGCTCGCGGCGGAAGCATATTGGGAGATGAACGTATATACGGATAGCATAGACCACAGTAGAAACTATCCCGTTATGGTCGCAGATTGGGCGCGGAGGTGGAGCAAGTGGGCCGTGGTCAGAGTATGGCCTGGATACTTCCACAAGAGAAGCATCTATGCGACCTGCAAGGAATTGACTGGATTAGAGGGCGATCCCTACATCACTATTGAGAAGCTGAAGGCGTTGATCGTCAAGACAAAAGAGGTATCCGCTGACCTAAAAGAAGTAGACGCTGATACGAAAGAAATGGTCAAGGAAACTGATCATGTTACCGAAGGGTTGAAGGATGCGATAGAGGAGAAGAAGGCATGAAAGACATCATCTGCAACGACAAGTTTCTGGTGACCTTTGCCGTGACGATCCTTGGAGTAGGAGCCTATGGGTGGAGCATCACGACAGGGGTTTCGGCAGAAAACATAATTACCGCTATCGTGTCGGGACTTTTCGGCATGGCTGCTGGAAGATCAATGACAAGAAACGACGACAAACCCCAAGGGAAGAAATAAAGTCACGGGGAGGTATTCACCAGACTAACTTCCTCTCGACCGAGAGCGGGGCAGAAAAAACACTTGACAAATGATTTTATTTCCATAGAATAGAGTCAACTTAAATCAAAGGAGAATGGCATGAGGCTGGTAACCTCGATAAAAACATCATCAGATTTTCCATTCGTGCAGGCCACCAACCTGCCCTTTGATAAGCAGCCCCATCGGATTCGTTCTGGTGGGGTTTCTTATTTCCTACCGCACAGAAATTCAAAGCTAATAGCCCTGCCAATGAATGTGCGGAAAGTGTTGACCTTCAGTGATACGCAAGTGCGGGATGGGATTTTGAATTTTGCGTTGAAGGTTCCCGTGAGGATACCAAACCAACCAACGGAGAGAGACACCCATATCACCCCCTCCGCGTCGATAGGCTCCCCACGGGAATATAGTGCCATAAGTACAAATCATCCCTATCAAAAATCTGGTGAAAAAGCAAAGGGCTACTCTGTGTCTCTGCTCGTCCTTTAGGGTTCTGATCTGTACGAAAGCTACGCATTTTCTCTCCTAAGACCTGTGAAACCAGTGAGGGGGGTGGTGTCTCTTAAATCTAATCTCTGGTGCCTTGCCTATTTTAGATAGTCTATAAATCGTGTTCCCCACATCTTTGACGGCTTATATCCTAATTGTTTACATAGATCAGCCATTGCTTCAAGATATGTATTCCCAAACCCTGCTGGGGATACCTGCAAATCAACAAAATCTTTATGCTTAGCGGTTTTCTTATCGCCATCTACGTCAAGTAATAAGCCAACTCGTTCTGCGTATTCTTTCGCATCCTCGTCATCGCATCCCCATTTATTTGCAAGTTCTAATATCCTTTCCTTTCTCGCCCCTGCCGCCAAACCCTCAATGCATATCGACCATGCATCTAATCTATTATCCGGGTCGCATGGCCAAAGCCCTACAGCAAATGGAGACTCGCGTATATCTGCCGCCGTTTCACCGAGTTCACGTTTGTAAATCATTTCCCCGTTGGTGTGTAGATAATACCATCCTTGTAACATCACTTCCTCCTTTTAATAGTTGGTGCCTTGCCTAAAAGAAAACATCATCGCCATGACCTATTTTGGGATTATACTCTGTCATTACTGGTTCATCTTTCATAAACAGCGGCACAACGACACTTCCATCAGGAAGATGACTATGCGCCTGCATAAGCCTTGCAATTCTATTCAACATAGAAACCTCTGATTGAAGTCTTTTGATTTGAGTTCGTAAGCGTTCAGATTTCTCTATCTCGTTACACTCACTCCAATATTTATCTCTTGCGATTTTCATCTCATTAGTTTCCATCACTTCCTCCTTAGTTTTATTATTGGTGCCTTCCCTCCGAACGCGCCAAGAAAGAACGCCTAAATCAACGCAATCAGGAGCAGGTAGAGCGAAGGCCAGAATAAAAGGTGGATCATGTCTAAACGTCTCCGATTTTCTTGACTGCTTCTTTATTCAAATATCTGATTATCTCATTCACCGACCATCCATTTGGCCCCATAGGAATATGCTTTCTTGTATTATTTACCCAATCTCGTAAATCCATATACGCTCCTGGGCAATGGATATGTTCTCCATTAAGATCCCACCCAGCCAAAGGGTAGCTTTCTATATGTTGCAGATTCATTTCGCCTCCAATGTCTTTAATAGCCAGGGGATCATGGTCTGGTCTCCTCCTTAATCATATCGTTTATTATCCTTCTCGTTCGCTCAAAGCAGTAATCAAGAACTGACATAGCATCTGAGTTGTGGAGTTCTTCTACGTTATGATATTCTTTTCCTTTGTACTTTACGGTAACGTTTAACTGTTTACGGCCTGGGTAGCAGTATTGCGGTTCAATTCTCACTTCAATAGAATCGAGTTCGTTGCTCATTTCTTCACCTCCAAAAACTCAGCCACCAGCCAGCTAAACCTATCCGGTCGCTCGACCAGAAACCAATAAGCAAAGTGCTTCATTTCTTTATCTGGATTAAACTTACTTGCGGCAAAAAGTAAAAACTCATTCCACTCCCCCATCTCCATCAGCTTCTCCGCAAGTGCCTGACGGTCATCGGGGGCGTCGAAGGGGCGGTTTTCTATACAGGATATATAATACCAGTTACCGCAGGAACATATTTTATGCCCGTCCACGCCATCCTCTTGTCTTTTAAGCTCATGCCAGCACTCACCTATAAACTCAGTGAGCATCTTCTTTCGTGCTTCGGTCAGGGTGTAGTTCATGACTTTATCTCCTTCCTCACCCAGATAAGTAAATCTATCAGAGCATCTGTGGGGTTGGGACTACCCTTCCTATTAAAAGGAAGATTGATTCCTGTCTCGTAATCCACGTAAAAAGCGTGCGTAAAATTTATGTTCTTATCCATTTGTAATTCATAAAGTCCTTTTTCTTTTGTCCGAAAAGTCCCCGGCAGCTCCCTCCATACCTCAGCCATGCTAGGGGCGGGGACCTGCTCCACATGATTCATACCACGAAAGTATAAGTTCCACTCTCTTCGGTCTGGATATTCATAGGGCCTCCAATAGGCTTCCGTTTCCAGCACAATCCCTGCATCTATCAGCCTCTTGCTGGCTTCAAGGCTCGCATAGTTTAATGGGTTCATGGCTTCTGCCTCCAATCATAAGTCTCAAAAGTTTGTTTATCGGCCAGCCTAGACTGATCCCAGAAGGCGCGGAGTTTGGCAAGTTCATCCTTGAGCGCGGCGATCTCCTTATCCTTCTCTATCGTCAGGGAATAGAGCCTTGCTGTCTCGGTCTGAAGGTCTGCAATCCGGCGGTCCTTCTCCTCAAGGGCGGCAAGGTAGTCGGGGTAGAGGACAATGTCCCCATCTACATCTTCTTTGAATCCTGTATCAAAAACACCGGGGCTAATTTCCTTTAAGGCTGTGAAGCTGTATCTCTGTATCATATCCCCCCCTGTTGGCTCATATCTCTGTTCTCCCCTCAATATATATAAATGTAGAACCACATGCACTACATTGCAATTTTCCTACATCATTCAAAGAAATAGCCTGCATAGCCTGGATAACGGCATCAATCATTTCTAATGATACTTGTTCACTCCAGATCTTTTCTGCGGTACGCTGTACTTTTTGCATAAATTCATAATCATATGACCAGTTTGCCTTTTTATCTGGTTCTTTCGCAGTAGGAACGCTCAGTATTAATCTCTGCATCATACCCCCTCCTTGTGGCGGTTAAGCCTTTGCCCTCTTCTTTTCCACCCCGTTAATCTCCTGAAACGCATCCTTAAATTCTCCCCGGACTTTGTGGATATACCACAGTATCCACTTGCCGACCTTCAGTAAAACCCAAGTCATACCGCCGATTGAAAGCAGGAATATCCCTAAGATCGCTATTGCACCGCCAAGAGTCCAGGCGGCTTGGCTTAGTCCGGTTAAGATTAGGTTTGAGTCCATCAACGTACCCTCCTTGTGACGTTAATTCTTATGTGACATCCGTAACCCGCTTAAAATCAAAACAATCAATAAAGCAAACCACGGATGCCCCTGGATGACTAAATATGTGATAGAAGCAATCCCAAAGACTATGATAAGCGCAAATGCGATATGAATCACCTCACCCTCCTAAACCACGGCGTAACCGTGTGCGCTGTCTTGCGTTCCCATCTGTTACTCCACCAAAGCCAGAGAAGGCCGATAGCATGAACAAGCAGCAGCCCAAGGACCAGGACGGCAAGGAACAGACAGATAAACAATATCATGTCGATGTTGGTCAAAGTTTCCATTATTTAACCTCCAAAGTCTTATAGAACGGACACCATGTATTTACGGAGCAGTAGTTTAGGCATTTAGTATTCTCACCGGGACGGAGTTCGACATAGTGTGTTTTTGCCGTTCTTTTTTCTTCTAAGTCGGCTCTATCAATAGCTTCTTCATTGGTATCAAAAACCCTTACCGCTTTCTCGACACCTTGCTTCTTAACCGCATACTTTGTGGGTTTCTCCCATCGCTCAGTTGGCGTACACCAATATTCTACCGGAATTTCTACTGAGGATTGTCCACAAGCGATTTTCTCCGCATTTAGGTGTAGGGATACCCTTTCGGAAATAAACGCCTCGCAGGTCGATTTATCCCAAGGTTTATAGGAAATCTGCTTGAAGGGTATTTCGGGATAATCACCGGAGCTTCGTTTACGTTCCATCTTATTCCAATCTCTAAGAATGAGCCAATTTGCCAGCCCCGAAACGGGCTTTCCAAGCGATTGGACAAGGTATCCATAAATTTGAAGCTGTTGCTCCCATTCGCTTTTATCTGCGGCGAATATAACTGACCATACGGAAGTGAATTTGAAATCAATCACTTCTCCGTTGAAGTAATCCACAACTCCAACGAGAGTTGCATCCCCGAATGGTTTTTCTATCTTTATTTCTGATACAAGGAAATTGATTTCAAGAGTCTTGTGCCCCATCTTCCCAAGCAAAGACCACAGATTTTCACTGACATCCTCTTCTATTTCGTGACCGTGTTGCATCGAAAGGATGCGTCTTAAAGGGCTGTCTATCAGTGCCGTAACTGAGATTCTACCCGGAACAACCGGACGGCGTTCAACGGTAAGTGCCTTGACTAAAGGTTGGGGCAAATCATAGACGTTAGACACTAGCCTTCTCCTTCCTTCTACCCTTCGGCGGATTTCTTGAGATATGCATAGATCCATAACAGAGTGCCTCACAGACCGCCAGAAAGAACCATTCCTTTTTCAATAGATACCTCACGATAGATACGATCAGCTTCATGTTTTGCTCCTTTCCCTAAATGACTTTACAATCTCAAGATCGTTAAGATAGTCTAAAGTAGGTTCATCTACTACGAGAACGTGTGCCTCAAATGAATCTATTGGGATTTTAAGCCCAATATCTTGGACACTGGCATACATCCTTACAAAGAAAGTGGTGTCGCCGCGCGAAATATCTCTAACAATATGACAGACTGCTGTTGGCATTATTTCTTCCCTTTCTTTACCTTCTTGAAATTATTTTTTGTGGGTTTAGTTTTATCTTCTCCAACTACAGTAAGTAAAGATTCTATTTTAATATTTTGCCCGATGAAAAGTGCGGTAAGATTCAATAGCCCTTCCGCTACTATCTTTACCGCTTCAATAGCATTTTCATCCCATTTCGTACCTATGAACTGACAGTTTTTAATATTCATTTCTTGGCCTCCCATAAATCGCAGACACCTGATTTTTCAATTTGCTTATGGCCGACTTGACAGATAAAGACCTTGACTTTACATCGACAAGTAAGTGATTCGTGGTCAACCTTCTCTCGGATCGAATCAAGGAAGTTGCAGTTGCCGCACTCTTTCTCGTGGTGTTGAACGGTGTAATTTCGACTCATAAAATACTCCTGTTCTCATACAGCCAGTTAATTCTCTTATGGTATTCTAAATTCCAACGTGCCGTCCATGCCAATCGTTCCTTCTCTGTCCCGCCGCGAAACTTCTTGCCGACAAGTTTATTCGCGTGTTGTTCGGCTTCCTGAATGAAGCTGTCACGGGTAGCGATATAATCAAGGTCGGGATGACACCATTGTTCAAGAGAGTAATCAGTAAGGTTTGGCATATTAACTCCCTATTTCTTTGAAAAACGTGATGGTAATACCGGCGATTTCTATTTCTCTAACTATGTTAGTGAATGGTAAAGGTGGTATCTCTTTTAGCTCAATATCCTTCGGTTGGCACATATGTACTGAAATATAGATTTTCTCAGTGGCTCGGATAGATATGTCCATATCACCCTCCTAGAACGGAACGTCTGTTTCTACTGGTGGTTGTTCTTCCGGTTCTGTTTTTTCGGTATGTGCCGAAACCCATTCCGCTGATTCGTGAATTTTATCAACAATCCATTTAGGAGTTGCTTCAGGTGGTTCACCGGATTCAATCGCGTAAATTACAGTAGGATTCTCCGATTCCATCTTCTGCATACCCTTGTAAAGCGGAAGAATAGCGGAGATGTTAGCATAGGTCTTACCGTCCTTTGAGGTATGAAGCACCTGAATCATTCCATTGACACCGATCAGTTTGGAGATGTCAAAGCCTTGAAGTTCCTCGGCAGTAAAAGCCCTCCCACGCCATGATTCAAGATATTTACGAAGGTTCGCACGATCACCTAAACTAACGGTGAATGTTTTACTGACGACTCTCGGAAGTGATAGCGTCTGACCGTCTTTCTGTATTTCAATCCGTTCTGAAGGAATTTCAAAGATGATAAGACATTGATGCGCCGCCTTATCAAAAGTCTTGTTGTACTGAGTGCCTAAATCGTAAATCGCGTAACAGACCCCTTGATGAACACCGGCAGGAACAGGGTCAAATCCTTTTTCTTCTCTGGCTGTCAAACCCATTTTGTTTCTCCTTTCCAATAAATTGGAGGTTAATTGTACGGCCCATCGGTTGATTCCATCCGCCTACAACACATTGTGAGTGCATCACGCCCTTGGAGGCTCACAACTTAGGCCGTATGTAAAAGATCCTCTTTCCTACTGCTCCGTGTTACCAGGATGCCCACTTCCGATTCCTCTTTCCCCGGCTCCCCGTCTGACTTGAAAGGCCATGTCGGGAGGGTTAAGAGGTTCTGATTCGGCGGGTCTTGGGAAAGAGCTTGTTCGTTGGGGGTAGTATTTCATACTTTTTATTCATTGTCAAGTGAAAATAGATGTTGACATGTAAATATTTTTATGTATAATGGAATCAAAAAAGAAAGGAGGCACTATGGAAAATACAAATAATAAACCGGATACATCCCACAAAATCAAATCGTTGCTTGCTCTTAACGGTAAAAATATGGATACGCTTGCACCTCTTTTGGGTGTCCATGTCATCACAATCTATAACCGTATGAAAAGCAATTCCTGGTCGGTTGATGATATAAATAAAATCGCCGCTCATCACAATATTGACCCTAAAGACCTTATCTGAGGATGCGCCATGTATAGAGGCTACGTTAAACTCTGGCGCAAATCCCTTGACGCCGGATGGTTATCAAACCATAAATTATGGACGTTTTGGTGTTGGTGTCTAATGAAAGCATCCTATAAAGAAATGGACATGAGGGTTGGCTATCAAGAAGTTCATTTAATGCCTGGTGATTTTATCTTTGGATTGAACAAGGCATCCTCCGAACTACGGATTTCAGTGCAATCCATAAGAACGATCATCACCGCACTCATTTCTACACAAAATATAACAGTCAAACCAACAAACAAGTTTTCTATTATTTCAATAAATAATTGGGATACTTATCAGGCTGACGACAAAGACATCAACACTCAAATTAACACGCAACTAACAAACAACCAACAAACAACTAACACTCAACTAACAACAAACAAGAATGAAAAGAATGTAAAGAATAAAACATATACCGATGAGTTTTTGAAATTCTATGCCGTGTATCCAAAAAAGGTAGGTAAAGATTTTGCATGGAAGGCATGGTTATCCAAAAATGGGACAAGGCCACCTACGGACGTAATTATTTCTGCTATTGAACGGCTAAAAGTTACTGAACAATGGATTAAGAATAACGGTCAATATATTCCCAATCCGGCAACATGGTTGAATCGTGGTGGGTGGGATGATGATTACAGTTTATTTAATGGTGATCCATTCAAAGGAGCATTATGACAGTACGAGATTATTTAATCAAAAAGAGTATTGAGTTTAAGATGCGTGGCGATGAAGCGGTAGCGAATTGCCCGTTTTGTTTCGATACGGAAAAGAAGTTTGCAATCAATGTTAAAAGTGGCGCGTTCAAATGTCTGCATGAAAACTCTTGCGGAGTTTCAGGATCATTTTGGGATTTCCAGAAGAGAATGGGTGATGAACCTAAAAGGATAGGAGATAATGTCCATTTTGTTGGAAAGCGAAAATCATATAAAAAAGTAACGGTTACGGTGGCGAAAATAACAAATCCTGTGACGGAGTATCTTGAAAAGACCCGTGGGTTTTCAAAAGGGACAATAGAATATTTCAATATTGGGGCAAAGGGAACGGATACGGTAGAGATACCGTTCTATAAAAATGGTGTCCTTGTTAATATAAAGTACCGAAGCATAAAAGATAAACATAACATGTGGCAAGAAAAAGAAGCAGAGCAGGTTTTATTAAATAGGGATAATGTGGAAGGTGACACGCTTATTATTTGTGAAGGAGAGTATGACTGTATGGCTCTCCATCAGTACGGAATCAAAGCTGTTACGTCCATACCTTCAGGGGCGGGAAATTTCGATTGGGTGGAAAACGAATGGGATTATATAGATAAATTTAGACAGATAGTTATTTGCTTTGATGATGATCCAGCAGGTGAAACAAAAGCGAGAGAGCTTGTCGCAAAGATAGGTAGCTGGAAATGCAAGGGGGTTATCTTCCCGTTCAAGGACGCAAACGAATGTCTAATCAATAATGTTTCAAAGGAAGCAATGGTTGAATGTATTGAATCGGCTCATGATTTTTCACCGGCAATGCTTTCTACCCCGTCGGCGTTTGCGGATGAAATAAAAGAAGTATTCAGTAATCCAGACAAACTTAACGGAACTAAAACAGCATGGCCTAAACTGACAAAACTACTTGGTGGTTGGAGGAACGAAGAACTAACTGTATGGACAGGAAGAAGTGGAGCAGGCAAGTCAACTATATTAAATCAAGTTGTTCTGTGCCTTGCCGGAGAGGGTATAAATTCGTGCATTGCTTCTCTTGAAATGCCGCCTAAGAGTTACCTTAGATGGGCTTGTGTCCAGTTACTTGGTAATTGGAATCCATCTTCGGAGGCGGTTGATAGAGCGTTGGCGTTTATGGATAGCCGGTTGTATATCGTAAACACACATGAGGAGATAAAAGAGACTGAATTATTCGACATTTTTGAGTATGCGGCACGAAAGCATAATTGTCGGCACATGGTTATTGATAGTCTTGTTAGGGTAGTTCTTGAATCGAAGGAAGAGCTTGAGGCGCAGAAAAACTTTGTGTCAAAATTGGTGTCATTCTGCAAGAAATTCAGTTGTCACGTTCATTTAGTCGCTCACCCACGGAAGGGAATGAAAGATTCAGATAAACCGGATAAATCAGATGTAAAGGGTAATAGCGCGATAACCGATCTTGCTCATAACGTGATTTCGATTTGGAGGCCAGAAGAAGAATCATTTAAGGACGATCCATTGGGTGACGTCTTGTTGCAAGTATTGAAAAATAGAGAACTTGGGACAACAGGTAAGATAAGGATGAAGTTCGACAAGATGACAAAAAAGTTTAGTGATGGAGGATAAAATGGAATTAACAACCGAAGAATGGGAAGCTATAGCAGAAGCAAGGATAGCGATATGTGAGGAAAGGGAAATGTCGCTTGAGATAGATGCGCTCCTTATAGAAAAAGATGATCTTTCCAAGCGATTGGAAAAGGCGAATGAAGAAATAGTTAAGTGGAGGAAGTTACTGCGGGATTTAATAGAATCACTTGAGGCGGTTCATGACGATCCCGAATATCAAACGGTATGGACTTTGTATCAATCTCATATACCAACCGGATATAGAGGGCGTAAATACACAAAGGAATTTGATGCGGCAAAGGAAGCATTAGGACCCAACAAAGAATTAAACGACCCTGAATTTCGGAGAGATTATGAGCAGTGGTTGGATGATTTGGAGGTGAAGTATGCGATTCCTTAGAAGTAAAAAGCAGAGAGCCATTAAAAAGAGGTTCAAAAAGACAGGGATACTTCCCGCAATCCCAATTGGTAAGAAGGATGGGCTTTACTGGTATAAATGCGTTATCCCAAAAGGAGTAGATGTCCCTATATTTTTTTCTGGATACACCCCTATGAAATACATTCAGGAGGTTAAGTATGCGCGACCCTAACGAACCTTCAGCTTCAGATTGCGGGCACCATACAACGAATTGGACATCATCGACGAGAACGGCGAAGAGATAACCATCTGTGATTGCACATCTTGCCGCCGCAGAAGGACGAGGGAACAGAAGGAAGAATATCTGATTGATAGGGAGGATTGATGATGGAACTGGCAAAGAGCCTTGATTTTTACGAGAAGCAGATAAAAAGCGGTGTTCGGGCGGGGTTACTGGGCGCGATTCATATCGGTATTGCACTTAAGAGGATTAAAGACGATAACTTATGGGTGACAAGCGGGTCAAGGAACTTTGAGAAATACGTTTCTTCATCTCACGGCTTCTCCAAGAGTACCACCTATAACATGATCTCAGTAGCGGAAAAATTCGGCAAACATATCCTTGAAGATCCCTCTTTACAGTCCATCGAGCCGACGAGACTTATCCGGTTACTACCGTTTGTTGATGATTCCAACCCGTTGGACTTGCTACATCAAGCGGCACAGATACCGGACGCACAGGGTTTCGACAATCAACTCCGAAACTTAGGCGGCAAGACCGGGACAGACGACCCGCACGAACATGCATGGGAGTCAATCAATATCGAACAATGCTCCATCTGTAAACTCAGAAGGAAGGTGAAAGATGTCATCTAATAGGTCTAAATCGACATCTAAGCCACTTAAAAAGAAAAAGGCGGTAGGAGATACCAAGAAACACAGAAAGCGAATAGAAGGCGAATTAGACCGCCTTTGGGCGCAAATAGTCAAGGCTCGGTGGAACAACAAATGTGGTTGGCCTGGGTGTCAATACAAAGAAGCACTGGCAAGTCACCATTTTTATCATAAAGCACACGGCCTTCGGGCAAGGTGGAATCTTGATAATGGTATAGTACTTGACTTCTATCATCATATCCAGGTCGTCCATCGGAGAGGAGATACCGAACCGATAAGGGATGCCATCATTGAACATATCGGGCAGGACAGGTTTGAGCAATTAAAGATCGACGTAAGAGGGATATGGAAACCATCTATTGAAGAACTTGAGTGTCTGAGGGATGATTTTCAGGGAATACTTGACGAAATTACGGTAAAGGAGACAGGGATATGACAGGGATAGTTTGTAAGAAATGTGGGAAGAAGGATTGTAGGGAGTTTCTTATCTTAGGCGGATGGGTTACTTTCGTGTGTCCAGGTTGTGCGTTTAGTTGGACGGAGCCGGTGAATTTGCAGGAGGTTAAGATTTGAACGCAATCCCCTTTCTTTTTCTCTTGACCTGCCCTTAGCAAGAGAACCAGTGGGTCCCGATGTCAAGATCGGGGAGGGTAGAAAGCCGGTAACTACCGTGAAAGCCCCTTGACCCCCTCTGGATTTTGCACGTTCTTGATCTTCCCTAAGGCGGGGCGGACAAGTCGGTTAACACCTTTCCCCCTTTTAAATACAAAAGCCCCCGAATCATATAGACTCCGAGGGCTTTTTATTCTATCAGCGGTTGTGAGGCAGACATGATTTATATCAAGAACTGCGCCGCCGATATTTTGGTTACGGGTAATCATATCAAACCTCACGATTCCCCTATAACCGAAAATCAGGTTTTTGTCAATACCCTATTTTATCACCCCCTTTTCCAATTTCTTGGACTACGCTGCGATTTGGTTCCATTCTTTCTCTGTTAGGTCGATTATTCTTCCACCGATGGATTCATATTCAATCGCTCTGTCGTAATCCTCAGTGTTGTTCGCCATTGCGGTTACGGAGTTGGCAAGCCCCCATTGAGATAGGTCCCCGCCATTGACGAGGTTCTTCAAGATCGAGTCCTTAGCCGATACCGGCATGGAGTACCGTTTAGTGACGTCTTCGATGACTGCGACCAGAGGCTTCTCTTTGATCTTGTTTTCGGCGGTAAGTTGAAGTCTGGACATGGTTTTATCCCAAGCCACTTCAGACAAGGTTTCCCTTACCGTATCCCTGATCTTAAGTAGAAATGCGTGGTTATCGGCATTTCGTGTATCAGCGGCGAAGTAGTCTTGGTCGATTTGCTTCCCTATATGGTATTTTCTCATGGCGGTATCTCTAATCATCCCGTTAAGGCATACCAACCTATAGATGAGGGGAGAGATATTTACCGATCCAAGGCCCACTTCTGAGTTGGAGATGATAAGACCTGATTGAACCACGTCGCCTTTTTTTACTTCACCTTGAAGTTTAGGGAAAACGACTTGAAGGTACATGCGTTTTTCAGTCACTTCCGCCGAAAGGACTTGAATATCAGGATACTCAAGAACAACCGGAAGCGCGGTTTCAAGGATGAGGTCGTTATCAAGGGGTCTGTACCTGTCCGAAAGAAAGGCCCTTGCTTTTGAACCTACAGTCCTTACCATTCGGCTATCGGTGGCTCGGGCAAGCCATGTGTTGACGTTGTTTTCCCATAAAGCGGGTGTTTGGGTTTTCATCCGGTCATAATAAGCCTTTGGGATGTCGAGCTTTTCCGCCATTTGCTCATGGAAGATAGGGTTGATGTCATAAGCGTTTTGTCCATCGAACTCCAATTTCCCACCTGCTACGAACATATGGTCTGAGGGAACGATGAAATCCTTACGTTGGTTTGCGGAGTTTTGTACCGCTTCCGCGAGTTTCATGATGCTGATTCCTTTGTTCATATCGATCTCCTTTCTGTTTAGGGTTGACTCCACAATAACACAAACCCCTTCAATAGTCAAGAATAATTCACACCAAGTATAAACTTCTTGACAATACCACCACAAAGAGATATAAGAACCCCAAAGGAGGATACCGCCGATGGAAGAGATGACGACATCAATGAAAATAAGAGGGTTACTGGCATCAAGAGGATGGACGCAAACAAATCTTTCCGAATACCTGGACTGCACCAGGGAAACTATTTCCAATCGTTTACGGGCAGATAATTGGAGCGTGAAGGATTTGAAGCGGATCGCGGAGTGCTTCAACGAGGATGTTTCCAGGCTTCTGTAACTGAATCAGAATCGATCTAAATTTTAACCTTTTTTATATTGGGGTACGATGGGCTGAGTAACGCCTTTCGTGCAACATTCGGATTCGTGCGCTTTGCGACCAAAAAAACGAGGGTCGTTTTTCTTCGGGTGTGTTTTTCTTCTCTGTTAGTTATCTTAACACAAAAGGCCAAAAATTGCAAGCGGTGTTTCTGAGGTTCTGACCTTTGGAAAGGTTGTGACCTCTTCTTTTTATATCCTCTCAGTAAAATATATTTCATTTTGTGTGAAGATATTTCTTGACATTGTGAAAAGACATCTTTATATATGTATCGAAAGGGGGTCTTGATATGATTGAAAAAGTGATTTTCACCTATTTGGCGGCGTTGGTGGTTTTAATGTTTCTTGTCTATTTTATTTAAGGGGGTGAATTATGGAAGCAATTCAGCAAGTCCAAAAGTCGTTAGATTTGAAAGAAGAGTGTTCGCAGTGTGGCAAGTGGGTTGTGGGTTTAACAGATACTTCGACGGGTCCGGTGTGTGATGAATGTCTTGAAGATTTTTTTCTGTGTGTTGATTGCGAGGAATATAAACCGGATGGCGAGCTGACAAGTACAGTCAATGGACCGGTGTGTGATGAGTGTTGTGATAATTATATTTGTTGTGATTCGTGCGGTGAATGGGTCTTAAATGATGACGCTGTGTTGTGTGACGATTCGGTTTACTGCGAGTCATGCGGCGATGAAAATACATTTTGCTGTGCGGATTGTGGTGAAAGGAATGCAAATAATGCTGCGGTTAATACTGCTGGTGGTGATTCGATTTGTGAAAGGTGTTACGAAAATAATTATTTCTGTTGTGAAAACTGTCAAGAGGTTTTCCATAATGACAATTTAATGTCTACTGACTTTGCATATTATTGTGAACGGTGTTATCCGGGAAATGATGATAATGGGGTAATACATGATTACCACCATAAGCCTAATCCGGTTTTCCATCATATGCCAAAGGAAAAAGATAAGTTATACATCGGAGTTGAACTTGAAACGGAAGGGGATTGTGATTGTGCGGAGGGGTGTCTTGAATGGTCGGACGGTGAGGATCGATATTGGTTGGAACACGATAGCAGTCTGGATCGTGGGTTTGAGCTGGTAACGCATCCATGCACGTTGGCCTATCATATGGAAAGGTTTCCGTGGGTTTCCGTATGTGATTACCTGAAGGATAATAGATTCAAGTCGCATAATACCGAGACTTGTGGGTTACATATACATATAAGCAAAAGACCTCTGTCTCCAGCGGATCAAATCAAGATTGGTTTATTTATGGGGTTCAATGCGGAAAAAATAAAGATTTTGGGGCGGCGGGATTACAATACCTATTGCAAGCGGAAATATATCGATAAAAAGATCAATGCTGATTGTTCTCCTGATCGGTACGAGGCGGTTAATTTCACTAACTATAAGACTATAGAATTTCGGTTTTTCCGTGGGTCTATTAAAGCGGATACGATCAAAGCGGCAATTCAATTTTGTCATGCGCTCGTGGGATATTGTAAGCAAAACGGGTTTCCGACATTGGTAAGACCATGTTGGAATGAATTTGTGGCCTATGTCAAGGGGATAAAGGAATATAAACTTCTCTATACCTATCTACTGCATAAGAATATCGGGGGTGAATCATGTGTATAATCGTCATTAAGCCTGCGGGTGCCAAGTTTCCGTCAAAGTCGATTCTAAAGGAATGTTTTGATAATAATCCTGACGGGGCGGGGTTCATGTTCCCATATCGGGGCAAGGTGGAAATATTCAAGGGATATATGAGATTCAAGAAGTTTTATCGTGCGTTGAATGTATTTGACCAAGATATATCCTTCCCGGTGATTTATCATTTTAGAATAGCTACCACGGGCAAGGTAAATGCCGATAATACTCATCCATTTCCCATTAGCAAGGTTTCAACCGATCTATGCCAATGGTATAGTGTTACGGATTTGGCTGTATGTCATAACGGTATCCTGCCGATTAAACCATATAAAAGCCTGTCGGATACGCAAACATTTATTCTTGATATGCTTGCAGGGCTAAAAAAGGATATCATAAACAAACGTCCTGCGGTGATGGAATTGATAGAACTGGCGGTTCGGGGGTCAAGGTTGGCGTTTATGACCGGTACGGGTGAAGTGATAAAATTCGGGTCCGGTTGGATCGAAGACCAAGGGCTAATCTATAGTAACGATGGGTATAAGCCGTCAGTTTATGAGAAGTATTGCGGTCATACGTATCCGATTGGGATCGAGTATGGTGATGGAGGTGATTATTTTTGTGAACACTGCGGCGGCAAGCTGTATCAGTGGGGTCAGGACCTATATTGTAACGAGTGCGACAACCTGGGCAACATAAACAGGCAAGGGATGGTATAGGTTTTCCAAGAAATTGGAAAGAGGCGGCGGGGCAAGGAATGACCGCCGTTTTTTATTGCCTAAAATTCCGCCGCTAAAAAAGGTATTGACATTCAATTAATATAGGTTTATACGATCTTCAAATGGGGGGCCGCAAAGTTATGCCATTACCATTGTCAAGATCACCTATAAGTCAAGCTATCAATACAGCAATCCAGAAACTATCAAGAGCTAATACAAGGGGTGATATGGGGGCTGTAGTGAGTGCTCCGCAACATCCAACACCTGTGGTACGCTCATCGTACCAGTTGGATAAATGTGCGGATATAAACCATATCCACCTGCCGATGCTTCAGGATGGCGTCTCTATTGGCTCGATATCAAGGGATGCTGTTATGGGGGTATTTATGGGGGTATGTCAATCAATGGTGGATTATAATGCTTAATGATAATACTATACTATATGTTCTGTGTGATGGATGCAACCTCTGCCATGATTCATATGTGATTCATTCGGCAGGGGGGGGAGGGGAGCCGGTGACGAAGGTGGTGGCTGGTGGTATGGATTCCTTACCTGCAACTCACAAGGGTTGGTGGGAAAACGGGTTTATGGATAGTGAGTGGTCATGAAATGTTTAGTTTGTGGGGTTGAGTTTGTTGCGGAGCGAAAGACGGCGAAGTATTGTTCTGAGCTTTGCAAGAAGAGGTTTCGGAGGGGAGTTAGCGGGACAGAAGGTTCCTTAGCGGGACAAGATGACCTTAGCGGGACAGATGAAGTTGGGAGTCCTGCGGAGGTGGTTGATGTGGTCAAGGACTTGAAATTGGATTTGCACAAAGACCTTGGGTGCTATTCATGGACGGAGAATGGGATATTTATTCGTTCCGACATAACGATAGATCAGGTTCAGAACATAGCTCGATTAGTTGCGGCGAAGCATGGTAGGGAGGTTGATTTTAATGAGTGCCGAGGTTAAGAAACCTTTGCCAATGCACAGCCCGGAGGCGATAAAGAAGCGGGTAGCGACTTTGCATAAGCAGCATAGGGTGAGGGACATGGCGATAGTGAAGAAGCGGATAGAGGGGAAGTCTAACAGGACGATAGCGAAGGAGATTACGAGGGAGTTTGCGCCGATAACTCATCAGCGTGTGGATTATATATTGAGTCGAGATGATATAAAGCCTATCATGGAGAAGCAGTATTTGAAGATCATGGGTGTTGTCCCGGAGGTTACGGACAGGATTATTGCGAAGTCGAGGGCATTAGATGAGAATTTGGATGACAAGATCAACCAGCCGATTTGTTGGGAGGCGAACAAACTATTGGCACAGACGGCGGGTATTTTGATTGCGCCGAACCAGACGAATATTCAGAACACGTTTATCACCCAAAATAACAACATAGTCCCTCCGGTGATACAGGATCTCATGAAAAAGTATTTCGGGGACATTATTGATATTAAGCCTTTGGACATGAAGGAGATTGAAGATGCCGCTGACGCCCAAGGGTAAGAAGATCATGAAGTCGATGAAGAAGACCTATAAAACCACTAAGAAGACGGAGGAGGTGTTTTACTCTTCTGTTAATAAGGGTAAGATAAAGGGAGTCCACAAAAAGAAATAGGAGTCTCTGATGCGATTCATTCTGAAAGGAACGGCGAGGGATGGGCATGGGCAGATAATTTCAAGTGCCACGGTGAGTGTTTATTTGGCGGGGACCACGACGGTTGCTTCGGTGTATGCGGCATCTGCCGGTGGGACTGCGGTGAACTCAGTCACTTCTGGAACGGACGGTTCGTTCACGTTATATGTTGATGATTCGGATTACTATCAATCTCAGAAGTTCAAGGTGACGGTATCTAAAACCGGATACACGAGTAAGACTTACGATGATGTGGTCATTTTCGCTCTGGGACAGGCGACGGTGAAGACTGCTTTGCCTTCGGATGGTGCCGGGGAGAACGGTGATTTTGCCATCGTTGAGACAACGGACAACCATCAGTTCGCGTGGCAAGCCGGGGATGTATGGTACACCAGCGGCAGGGCGGAGATTCTTGCTGCGGTTCCTTCTGCGGGTACGGGGACTAACGGGGAGATAAGGATCATCGAAGCAACCGGCCTTCATGCGATAGCATGGAAAGCCGGGGGTGCGTGGTATGTGTCCATAGGAGGCACGACAGAAGGTTCTGCCGGTAATTACTCTTGGGAGTCGAGTCTGTGACCGAGATTGAAGGCATAGCGGGTTGGGAGGGGATGTTTTCGTACAAGCCCACTCAGGTATTGAAGTGGCTTTTAACGAGTCCCTGTAAGATCACCTGCATATTTTCCGGCAACCAATTTGGAAAAAATGAATGTTTATCAGCACTTACGTTAATAGATACTCCTGAAGGGAAATTCACAATGGAGTATTTATATAATAGAAGGATGCCATTTGAAGTTTATTCTTGGGATGGGGACAAAATCGTTAAAGCAAAAGCATCAAAACCTTTTAAGAAAAGTGGTGGTAAACGCTTATGTTATAAAATTACAATGGCTAATGGTCAGTGGGTAGAGGCATCTTCTGAGCATCGTGTTTTAACAACTTCTGGTGATTATATTTCTGTCGGCACCTTATACGATTTTTTTCGCGGTTCTCCTCAGGAGAAAGTTTACGAGAAATATTATAAGATTGCTGACGAACCCTCCCATCGGGAGTCCATTTTGGGATTTTTCCCTTCAATTCAGTTCGAAGATGTTCTGCATTACTTGAAAAGAGTATTAGGTTTTCTAGGTTGTTGTTTTCACGATTTCCATCTAAATGGTGGACAACCTCTTGGGGGAGGAGGTAGCGAGACAGTTTTCTTTCGATTATTAAACGATGTTCGGCAACATATTTACCGCCATGTACTGCAAAAGGATGTTCTGGATAGTAAATATGCCAGTATCCAGAAATTAGTATGCGGCCTCCTTTCCATCCTGTGTGTTTATCACCGGAACGTGGTCCGGTTCTTTGAGTCTTTATTGCCAGTTTTTTGCATAGGTACTCTATCGTATACAGGGGTACATCAAAATATTCAGCGACTTCCCATTGTCTCAAACCTTCTTTCTCAATCATATAGATTAGTTTCTGATGATCGACTTTTCCCGAAGATTTCATACGCTCCTCCTTTAATATTTGATGGTAATAAAGTTATTAGCATCGAAATGGTTGCAAGTCAAGAAGTATATGATATGACCGTTGAAAAATATCACAACTATCTTGCGGGTGGTTTAATTCACCATAATTCAGTTGCGATGGATCAAATCTTCTCTATCTTGGGAACGCACCCTAACGTGAACAAACGTGTAAGGCCCGAAGACACCATCAGGACGTTCAGGTTTGCCTCTCAGACCCTCCCCGGGGAGAAGGAAGAGGATGAAGTCAAGAACACCCAATACCCCGCGTTCAAACGAAGGCTACCGGCTAATCTTATCGAGAAAGAGATCACGCAGAGAAAACCAACCTTAACGGTGAAGACTCCTGATGGCGGGAACGTACAGATAGAATTTGTGAGTTTCCAACAGGATGTTCAATCCGGTGCCGGTGTCCAGAGGAAGCGGATATGGATAGATGAGGAATGTACAAGGGATTTCTACGAAGAGCAGATCCCGAGGCTTCTTGCGGCGGATGGGGATATTGTGTTCACCTTTACTCCTGTCCCCGGCGCGATAGGTTGGGAGTTTGACGAACTCTACGAACGGGCGAAGATCATCTACCGGACCCCTGCGGTACGACAGCGGATTAAAGAACGCTACGGAGAGGACTACCCCGAATGTCAGATAACCAAAAGCAAAGATGACATCTGCGTTATCATGGCGGCTACGGATGACAACCCTGTTTACGAAGAGGTGGCACGGAAGCGAAGCCTTCATACCGGGATAAAGATCACGGCGAAAGAATACATCGATTCCATGTTCAATATGTATGACGATGAGGACGTTATCGATGCTCGAAGATATGGGTTGTTCAGACAGCTTTCCGGCAAGATCCACAAGTCGTTTTGCGCGACACATATATTAAAGGAAGAGGTTTACTTCCCCGAAGGCATTCCAACCGAGTGGAAACACTATCGTGGGATCGACTATCATCAGTCTAACCCTTGGGCGTGTGTATGGCTCTCTTTAAGCCCTCAGGACGAGATATTTGTATGGGACGACTACGCCCCCTCCCCCCAAAGGATGATAACCTACGACATAGCAGAGAACATCGCCCGAAGGAGCCATGACTTCAGATATGTGTTTAACATGATTGACCCGAACGCTTCCAATAGGCAGCCGAATACGAATTTAACCACCATAGACGACCTGAATAGAGCCTTTATGGACTTCCGAACCAGGGGACTATGTAATGGGGGTCACTGGCAAGCATGGGATACCCACGGTGGTCGCGGCAGGGAAGAACTGACTAAAAGACTGATAAATTCCGTAAAAGTGGGCAAGCCGTTCAATAATAAGGTAGTTTCAGAGGGTCGTGCGGTATATCTCCCGACAATTTGGTTCACCCAGAACTGTAAAAACACGATTGAAAGTCTGAAAAATTGGCGTTTGGAACAGTGGTCTTCACGGGAATCTCTTTCAAAAAACGATCCAAGGGAAAAGACGCAGATGAGGTGGTCGCATTTTCCTATTTGTATAGAATGTATGCTCAAGTCGCCCCTTCTGTCCCTTGCCAAATGGGGGAATCTGGATGGGACACCGTTGAGGCCGAAACTTTATGCTTCAGGAAGGAATTAAAACATGCTTTATGCGTTCCATTGTAAGGAATGTAAGAAGGTTTACGAGGTGATTCTACCCTTGAAACAGTACGATAAGAAGGTGAAATGCCCGTATTGCAAGAAAAGATTGAATAAAATCATCACTCCGGTCTTATTTAAGGTGAAATGATGGCAAAAAGACGGCTTAAAGAGGCAGATTTGGTGTTGGCGAACAACATTTACGACCAATACGACATTGCCAAAAGGGATCAACAGGATTCGGATGAAGAATTTGCCGGGATAATGGACATGATTGAGTGCAAACGGTCTGAAAAGGACTATGAGTGGATGTCCGATGTCTTCATCCCGGAGTTTCCATCTATTCACTTGACTGAAGCATCCCAATGGGCAAACCAGTATTTCCAGAGTCGTGATTTCGTTGAGGTGTACCTAAGCGATGCCTCCGAAATTGGTGAATTTAGGGCAAAAGCCGCCAAAGATTACATCAACACCATGCTCAATGTGAAGGAACTCTATCACTACCCTAAGTACATAAGGGCAAGGGGGATAAATTCAATCCGTGGACAGGTTGTTGCGGTATGCAGTTGGAAACAGAGGCTTATAGAGAAGAACGAGCCTTCGGAAGAGATGGCATTAACAGGGTACGATGCCAATTCCGCCCCGGTTTACGACATGGTACAGAAGCAGAACACGGTTTCTCATCCGGTTGAGGACAGGTTTGAGTATGAGGTAATCGACCCGAGGAACCTGTTTTCGGATAACAAATACGCCTATTCGATACAGGAAAAGGAATGGGTTATCATTAGGAGTGAGATGACCTATGACGAACTGTATTCCAAGCGATTGGAAAACGGGTACATCAATCTCGACAAGGTGAAAAAGTGGAAAACGGTTTATAAAACTGATACCGCAAAGGACACCGAGAATGAAGAGAACGAAAGCAAACTTACCGAGCCGCATTTTGATGTTCTTGAACGATTCGGGAAGACTTGGGCGGTTGTTGAAGACCGTGACGAATATGGAAACCCGAGAACGATTCATAACGGGTACAAAGAGGACGGGTCTGTAAAGGAATCTGCGGAACTTGTCGAGGCGATTGTCACGGTGGCTTGCTACAATAGCGATAGAGTCCTGATAAGGCTTCAGGCAACACCGTTTATCACCTCCAAGGGTATTCCCTATAGACCCCTTATAAGAGGGTTATGCTACGTCCATCCGACCAAGGATGTCGGCATGAGCGACGGTAAGTACGGCAGGGAACTTCAAATTTTAATAAACGACATGATAAACATGGGTATCGACAGGTCTAAACTCTCCATGCTGCCTACTTTGAAGGTCCGGAGACTTGCTTGGGAAGACAACGATTCCATCTATTTTGAGCCGGAACACGCTATGATAGTCGAGAACAAGGACGACATCGAGGAGTTCAGGATCGATGGGAATATTCAATCTTCAATGGACATCATCTCATTGGCGATAAATAAGATGCAACAGGTCGAAGCGGTGTACCCCACGACAATGGGAAACACGCCAGGGAAAGTGGAAACCGCAACGGCAATCTCCGGCGCGGAGAACCGGGGGAACTTGAGGGCAAACTACAAATCCCTTACCTTTGAACATACTTTTCTTTCGGAGTTTTACTGGATGATGCTTCAAATGGGCTACCAGTTCATGCACCCCGAAACCGCCACCGAGATCATGGGTGACAATGCACAATATTTCGATCCCGACCAGAACTACAGCTATACCCCTGTGACGAGCAATATCGAGGTGGAATACTCAAAGGCGAAGAAACTGCAAGCCTTCGACTCTATGTTGAGCCGTTTGGTTGGGCTTCAGAACCCCGCCATCGTCCCGATCATTGCGGCGATTGTGTCACGGCAATTCGAACTCCTGGGTGATGAGTACCAGAAATACTCTAAACTTGTTGAAGTGTTGGCTAAGACACCCAATACCCCTGAAGCCGGAGGAGGGAATAAAAATCAACCCAACGGTAAAGAAGCAATGCCTCCTCAGAATCAGGAAGGATTGCCCATGAGTGGCATGGAACAAGAGGTTAGAGGAATATGAAAGACATACAGACATATTTGGAACGGATTAAAAAGCGTAGTGCTCACAGTCTTCAGGTATTTGAGAACAACCTTGATTTTGTGCTTGCCATAAAAACCCCTATCGGGCAGATGCTCTTAAAAGACTTGGTTGATCGGCATGAGATTCAGTTTAATAAAATCGCCTCTTTGGATGCCACTTATGCCGACAAACAGACGTATCTATACTTAAAAGGAATGATTGAAACATGGGTGGCTCGCATTGCGAGCTATGAAAATAACGTGAGTGATTATAAGAGTTCCGCCCCAAAAGCCGAACAGAAAGGATGAGTATGGAAAACGAAGAACTGGCCCAGGAAACTCCCGCCCCCGAAGAGGCAAGCGAAGTCCCTGCGCCCGAACCCGAGGTTGAGCCTGATGAACCCATAGACAACAGGGAGAGGTCAAGGCTCGGAAGACGCTTCACGCAGTTGGAGTCTGAACTTCGATCAACCAAAGAGACACTGGCAAGAATGGAACAGATGTTGGCTTCGCCCCAATCGCTTCCTTCGGCCCCTCTTGACGACGAGTATGATTCCGACAAGATCCTTACCGTAGGAGAACTTGAGAAGTACGAACGGGCAAAACAGGAAAAGAGAGATCGGCAACAGAGTGTGTATCGAAGCCAGTATGTTCAGACCATAAAAAGTCTGTCCACTGACCCTGATCTTCATGCTGAAATTGAGAAGGAAATGCTGACCAATATTTCTGAATATCCTACTCATACGAATCATCAGAATCCGGTACACGATGCGAAGGTGAATTATCGACTTGCCCGAGCAGCCGTGATCGAAAAGAAGTATGCCGTTCCGAAACCCAATGTGCGTGGAGGCGTAAATGCACCAACGGGTGTGACTGCCACCACAAGGACGGCGACACCTCCAAGGAAGATTGTCAAACTCGATGAGGCGACAGCCAAATTCGCAAAGGCAATGGGACTTGATGAGGAGTCTGAATTTGTCCAGCAGTCTGTAACAAGGAGTGATCTTTGAACAGTAGGTACATAAGGACTCATCGCACACGACTTCCGAAGCACCGGCAATCCACACGTTTGCCTGGTTCGTTTGAGGACCGGAACAAGTGGATACGGTGTTGGAATTGCGGATTCGTGATTAACAAGGATCGTCTGACTAAATCAGATCAAATGGCATCCTCCATAACGGATTATCCATTAGAAAACACAGAGGTCAGGGGATCTGGCGATGAATTAAACATAATTTTGTCACAAGACGAATTAGACACGGTAGGGACGATGATACAGAACGGGCTTGATGGTGATCCTGTCACGGATTATTACACTCCGAGGATTTGCAAACCATTGAAAGGCTGCCCATTGTGCGGAGTCGTCAACCTGCCTTGAGGAGGATAAGATCATGGGAATGGGATTTTCAATCGTTTATTCTCCGCATAAGCCAATTTGGGTTCCAGTGGACACCACGGACACCCTTTATCACGGTCAGTTGGTTTATTACGGTCTTCGGACACCTGCTAACACAGGTGGAGTAAAGGCGTTGATCGCTGCAAGCGGGATGGGGGATGTCAGTAAGTTCCAGCCCCCGTTCGGCATTGTGGTTGGCGACAACAATGCAACTCCCGTATATGCGACTGTGAGCACGGCGAATGTGAAACTTCCGTATATCACCGGAGTGGATACGGCGGCGGCACAGATAGCCCGTGATTGGCGCGGTGCGGAAGGGATGTACTCAAAGGGTGACCCTCAACCGCTGGTTCAGGTAGCGCGGATTACTGCCGAAACCATCATCAGAGGGTATTTCAGAAACAGCGCAACCGTTGGGACGACATGTATCACCACGTTGTCTCCGACGGCGGTTGCGACCACGGCGATGACTTTTGCAACCTTCGGGATGACTACGGTGGCTCAGAACGCGACTACCTATTGCGTGACAGGGGCAAATGCTGGTCTGTATAGAGTTGCTGCAAGTGCAAGTGCAACTGCTTACACATACACCCGTGAATGGCCCTACACCCCCGCGACGACGGATACGTTCAAGACCGTCAATGTGCGTCAGGGTCTTTGCCGTATGAACGTGGACACGACCTACGGGCTTTGGATCAATAACGTGGATGCGTTGACTTCGAATTGTTATTTAGCCAACGTGCTTAAACTGGATCTCTCTGGCGGTGCCGGTGAGGAATATTGTGACTTCTCGTTTGCTCACGATATGTTCTCGGCAGCTGCTCAGGGCAGAACGACATAAGGAGGTAGTATCATGGGAAATCCATTGACCAGTTCACAGTTTATCCGCCTTCTGGACGACAGACTCCGCAAGGTGGAAGTGGATTCCTTCAAGGAGCTGCCTTCTATGATTGACCGCCTGTTCGGGGTCATCAAGTCGGACAAAGCCTGGGAGGAGTTCTATGGGATAGGTGCGGTGCCTGACATCCCGGCGTTCAATGGAGCGTTGGAATATCTGAGTGTCGCCCCTCAATATTACACCAGGATCGAACCCAAGGAATATGCGGGTGCGATTGTTATCGAGAGAAAACTTATTGACGACGAACGCTACGGGGTCATCAAGAGCCGCCAGCAGGGACTTGTCGATTCTCTCATCCGTGTTCGTGAGAAGTTGGGCGCACAGGCGTTCGGATACGCCTTCTCGTCTGCTTTCACGTTCCAGACCAGTGAAGAAGGAGTTTCACTTTGCTCCTCTTCGCATACCACTAAGAGTGGTGCGGCAACGACTACCGGATTCGACAATGCCGGTACGACTGCAATCAGTAAAACCTCTATCGCGGCGACACGGATTATCATGCGGCAGTTTAGAAACGAAACGGGATCTCGTATCGTTATCGAACCAGATACCCTGATCGTTCCCGACAACCTCTATGATACTGCGTGTGAAGCGGTAGGATCGAACTTTGTAGGTGCAAGTTCCCAGATGGACCCCGACAGCGGGAATATCGGTAAGATCAATACCCAGTACAACAGATGGAAGGTTATCGCCTATCCTCGTCTTGACGACTACGACACCAACAACTGGTTCATGGTCGATTCCAAAAAGATGAAGGACTATCTGCTCTGGGTTGATCGGCTGGCACCGGACATCGAAACCACCAAAGATTTCGAAACGAAAATGTTCAAGCAAAGTATCTATTCCCGTTTCGGGTACGGATTTACCGAATGGAGATGGATCTACGGAATGGAAGTAAGTTAGTAGTAACGGTAACTTAGGCTCTTTGACAATTTAGGAGTTGAGGCTTAATATGAACAAAGTCCTCAACAAAACCAATCGGTAGGGGGCTTCGGCCCCCGCCGAATAATCGTGCAAGGGTCCGTTAGAGTCGGATCGGCAGCCCTTCGGGGGTGTTACATACAGAGGAGGATTAGAAATGGGATATACGAATTTTCCAAACGGGGTGACAAGTTTCGGCCTTCCGGTCTTGGGTCAGGCTGGATGCGGGGAGATTTTTCATTTGGTGACCAACAAGACAACCGATACATATTATGGGTTGCTCAGTGACCGTAAGGTTTCTGAGGATACTATCTTTACCACTCTCGCAACCGCATATGCGGCAATGACGACAAATCAAAACGATACGCTTTATGTGTATCCAGGCGATCACGTCCAAACCGCAAGTCTTACATGGGCAAAAGATGCGACGAATATCATTGGTGTGGGAAGCATAAACCAGAGATTCCAACCTTCAACCCTAACTACAGGTGGGGTCAGGATTTCCTGTACCACGGCAGCAGTTGATTCCATCATCGATTTTACCGGAAACTACGTCAGTCTATATAATATTGGCACGTTCAATAGTGCGGCAAGCACATCGAACAAATGCGATATTAAGATTTCCGGTAAGAACTTCTTTGCGGATTACTGTTCGTTCCGTGGTGGAAATAGTTCCACGCAGACCGCAAACGCGACGGCTGGTATCCCGATTTGGGTTGCCTCCTCCGTTGCCGGCGGCGGAAATGCCATGTGGATTAGAAACTCCGTTATCGGGAGTGCCGGGAATGCAGATAGAACGAAAGGGCCAGGATGTATCTATTTTGAGGGTGGCGCGGCGGCAGGGTTCAATCCTGTTATCGAAAATTGTCTCCTTTCAACGAGGGCATCCGCAAGCACGAATCAATGCTGCTTGGTTCTCCTTGAGGCGAACTACTCCGTTGACCGTGAGCTTCTGTTTAAGGGTTGCAACTTCTACAACTTTGTCGAGAACCTTGCTTCGCTTGTTGACTATGCGATTCAGGACGAGTGCGCCACGACCCACATGATTACGATTGATTCACGATGTACCGCAACGGGTATTGATTACTGGTCGAATGCGCCGACGTATTGTTTCGTGTGTGCGCCAGCTTCGGATGGTCATGGCGGAATCGGAACTGCAAGCCATACGACCTAGTGAGGTGAATTATGCCAAAACCGAGTGGCGGGAAGGATGTTTACGGTATCTGTCCTCAGTGCAACGGGACAGGAAAGAGGAAAACAGGCACAGGGGAAGAGGAATGTCCCCGGTGTGCCGGAGCGGGATACGTCATTATCGGTTATGTGGAAAAGTAACCCCGCCGGGGAGGCGGGTAAACCTCCCCACTTTTAAGGAGCAAAAGAGATGATTTGTAAATGGTGTGGTGAGAACGATGTCCAATCCGGAGAGGCGTGTGCCTTTTGCGGAACTCTTTTCGGAGAGGACAAACCGAAAATAACGGAAGTCAAGAAGCCAGCCCCTAAGAAGAAAGGCAAGTAAGTGGGGAGAGTCGGCGGTCATTGTAATATGACTAACATCGACCAGGGTGTGTTTGATTACATCCAGAAGCTCTTTGACATAGATACAATGGTTGATGTCGGGTGTGGTCCAGGGGGGATGGTGTATATCGCAAAATGCCACGGTGTCCATGCAGTAGGGGTCGATGGAGACTCTAATGTAAATGCGGATATAACCCATAACTTCGATGACGGACCTCTTGATATTGGCCCGTTTGATTTAGCGTGGTCGGTGGAGTTTCTTGAGCATATTGAGGAACAATACTTAGTCAACGTCTTCTCTTTGTTTAAGAACTGCAAGTATGTCTTTTGCACTCACAACCCGAAACCGGGACCGTGGCACTTCAACTGCCAACCAAACGAGTATTGGATAGATGTATTTACTAAAAACGGATTCAGTTACGACAGGTCAATATCGGAACAGATTAAAGTCCACAGCACCATGCAGAGGGAGTTTGTTAAAAACAGCGGGGAGTTTTACATAAATGAAGGTTTCGATCATCGGCAAAGGGCGTGGTTGGGAGGAAGCCCCATATGATTCAAGGACTTGGGGGATCACACAGTTAAATCTCCGTCGTCCGGTGAATCGGGTCATTGATATGAATGACTACATGCTTTGGGGACCAGAGGAAGCTATGGAAGCGGCTCAATCCCGTATGCTTGCTGAGGTCTATGGGACAGAATATATCGATAGGGATTCATACCCATTAGAAGGTGTGATTGATAAATTCAAAACAGATTACTTTTCCAATTCCGTGGACTACGCGATAGCCCTTGCGCTTTATGAAGGATATGATGAGATTCATCTTTACGGTGTGAACATGGAAACCAATTCTGAGTACGCATTTGAAAAAGCCGGGGTTGATTTCTGGTGTGGATATGCCCTTGGGTTAAAAGCCCAAGTGATAGTGCATGGTATGTTTTCGACTATCATGCGAACTAAGGACGGACTATTATACGGGTACGGGAGTCCCCAGAGAGAGAGGAGAATATGACGGCACAGTTTTTTTCAGAGGCGGATATGACCACTAAAGAAGGCATAAAGAAAGTCTCTTCGGAATATCCGGCGTGGTATTACACGACTATGGTTGAAGACTTGAAAGACGATGTTCGGCGGGAAGAGTTTCAGCTTGAAAGCGGGGTTATCCCCGCCGACAGAATCCCACAGATCAGGGATAAGGTCAAAAGACTCAAAAGCAAACTTGAGGAAATCGAAAATAGCGTTCCGAAGCTGAATGAAGTTGAAGAGGCTAAACTTTTGAAGGTTCGAAAGGATCTGGGTAAAGAGATCACCAATCTCATGTTTACCCGTTCGCAGATGCAGAAAGGCTTGGCGGATAGCCATACAGAAGCCCGACGAATGACGGAACCGTGCATCACCGTTACTCCCGAAGTCGCGGAGGTAGCAAAATCGTGCAACATCACTATAAACAAAGGCAAACTGTCTCGGAACCAAGCAGAAAAGATATGGAAGATCACCGGAAGGTATTTTAATGACATCTCAAATAGCGAAAGTCTCCGCAAGGATTAAGGTGACGTTATGATCGGGATCGATTATATAAACAGATTGGCGCAGATTCTTAACGATGCACACCCAAGTGGGTATTTCCTCGACAAGAAAACCAGTTTCGATTTTATCTATGAAGCGGCGAAGAATTTTGCATCCGATACCCGATCACTCCATTCCACTCAGACCATAACCACGGTGGACGGGACTGCTAAGTACGCTCTTAACCCGAATTTCCTCAGAGTCTTGACGGAGGATTCGGATGGGAAGGAAACGATACCATATAATAATGGAACCGATACGTCGTGGCTTTCATTTGAACAATATCCAACGATTGTTTACGAAGACCTTGATGAAGCAACGCCTTACAGGTTTTCCATCACCGATAGACCAAAAGCGACTCAGTTGACCGGAACCGCGACATCGAGTTCGACCAATTCAGGTGGTGAAACCACACTAACGGATACCACGGCGGCATTCACCACTGTTCCTACCGGGTCTGCGGTATATAATACAACCTCAAGCTATGTCGGGTATGTGCTTTCGGTCACCTCTGGGACTGCCGTTAAAACCGCTATGTTTGACCTCTCAGCGGTTCAGAGCGCATATGCGAACTGGACATCCACAAATGCCTATATCGTTCAACCAGCGGCTCAGTATGACCTTGTGTTAGACCCTACTCCTGATACTTCGGGTCATACGATAGCACTTGAGTATGTCTGTTCTCCTGATCCGGTTTATACCGATTACGGGAGTTACGGGTTTGCCTCGGGGTTTGAGGAGGCAATTCTGAAGTATGCCGCATGGCTCTATAAATACCGTGATGTCCAGCCTAAGTTTGGGGATATGCTTTACATGGCATACGATGGTCAGATGCGGAAGGCTCGGAGCAACAACAGGGCTATAAAGGGGATGAAAAGAGTTAGGGCGAATTTCATATCTTCTAAGCCGTGGAGATAAAATGGCTCGCAAAAAAGTAGAACCGAAGAAAAGTATCGCAGACATGGCACCTATCCCGATGAGGGGCGGGTGTAACACCTATCTCCCGGCGATAACCTTGCCATCGGGTGCGTTTTCCATGATTCAGAATATGAGGGCAACGCATCCTGGGTTTAAGGCTCGGGCAGGGACGTTAAAACTTCATTCAACAGCTCATTCAGCAACTAAGACGCTTTCGCTTTACCACTTCAGTAAAGGTAAAAGGTCGGAGAACCATTTCCTGGCGCAGTTTTCGGACGACGATTTATATCAAGCCACTACTCAACCTCCTGGTGTTACCACAGGTGTTTTCGGGACTTTGATGCACACCGGAACTGCGTCTTCGTACCCTGCGGCGTATTCTAATATAGATGATACGCTATTGTATTCCAACGGGGTGGATCAGCATCAACTCTATCCCGGTGATGCGAACCCGATCAAGAGTTTTGTCGTCTATCAGTCTGCGAATGCACTACCATTGATCCCCTCCATCGGGAAGGACTATACCAACGAAGTCTTGGATTCAAGCACGACGAGTTATGCCGATATTTCCGCGCTTGAAACTAACGTCAACGATTCGGTTCTTATCTGTTGCTCCTGTGTTCCGTCGAAGTTGAATATCACAATGATTGCGACGGCGTTAAATACTAACACCTCTGTTCTTTCGGTGGAATATTACAAGGATAGTTGGGCATCCGTAACGGCTCTTTCGGATGGAACCGCTTCGGGTGGGAAGACGTTTGCACAAAGCGGGACGATTTCATGGACGGCTCCCACGGATATGACACAGGGATATATGTTCGGGGTAACGGGTTTCTGGTTGAGGTTGACCGTTTCATTGACGCTTAGTGCCACGGTAAGAATTGCCCAAGTAACTTATGGTGGTGTGTTCCAATCGCTTCAAAACGTATGGGACGGTGAAAGTCTGGTCGCAATTGAGGCAAGGTTTTATATCCATGCAAGCGCAGCGTATTTTACCTATTATGGGTCATCGATCGACATTTCAAGCATGGTTGCCACGGATGATGCGATTTATTTCAATTCACTTGATTTAATCAGTGCGTTTTATATCGACAGCACTTCTGCCCCTTCGGTGACGGCAAGCGTGACTCCACATTTGTATTACTACACCGGATCGGCATGGACAGAGGTAAGCGGTCTTGTGGACAATACAGCAGGGTTTACTAAACCTGGATGGGTGACGTTCACAAAAACTGCCGCACAAAAGACCATGTTTCAGACATCCTATTATTCATACTGGTGGAAGATAACTGTAACGGGTGGCAATATCTCAGCCGATACGCGGATAGGGATTTATACCATGCCCTACTATGACATAAACGACATCTGCACCACTGGGAGGGTGAATTGTGCATGGAAGAACAGGGCGGTTTACGGAACCAATAGGGATCAGTATCTTTTGGTTTCGGCACTCCATCAGCCGATGGTTCTCAACGGAAGTGATTCTGCGGTGATTGACCCAGGTGATGGCAGGGCGAACATTCCTATTTGCGCGAAACAGTTCAAAAACGAACTCATGGTATGGCAAGAGGAGAAGGGAACAGAAGGCGGATGTTTTACGCTCTTTGAAGGCTATAGCCCTGAAACCTTCGGTAAGTTGGTTCTATCAACCAAACTTGGCGCGATGAACTCCAAAAGCGCAGTCGTTGTCGAGGGTGTTGCGGTAAGCACCGAAACGGGCGTTGAGATCCGCACAGTGGTTTATGTCCTTAGTCACTACGGAGTTTATGTTTCGGATGGAAGGTATTGCACTATTATTTCAGACGACATAAGGGACAGGTTTGATACCACAAACGCAAATTGTATTAGAAGAGGTTACGAATCGGATATGTGGATTGCCTATGATTCGACCTACAATGTCCTGAAACTTGGTTTGGTGTGCGGAACCGGAACGGTGCCGAATGTGTTTCCAGTGTACGACATTACTGACAGTTCATGGATGTTCGATTATGGTCAGAATATATCAAGTTTCTGTGAAGTCGAAGCCGGTAGCGGTACTGCTCCTGTTCTCCAATGTGGGGGTGGTAGTGCGGATGGTTTAGTGCATCTCCTGAACAGCGGCACAACTGATAACGGGACTGCGATAGATTCTTATGTCACAATAGAACTCGATGGTGCTGGTATGGTCATGAATGCAAGGGAACTCATTCTCTCCAAGACCGGGGACGTGACCATAACGCCCTACCAGGACGGAACAGCTCAGACCGCAAAGGTGATTTGATGGATAGGGTAAGGATGAGTCTGAATATCACAGGAAAGCACGGATCGCTTAAGCTCGCGGGTAGCGATCTGAGTGAACTGGTCGTGTTAAAAAATGATGCGGTTGAGATAACGCCTTATGTCCCTTTGAATGTCATTGGGGAACACATTGGGATTAAAATGGCAGGGTCGAGATTGGATTACGTTTGTTTCAATATAGAACCAATGGCGGCAAGATGAAAGAGTATTTCAGAAAACCACATATTGCCAAAAGCTACGTTGATATGTTCGAAAGAACATCTGAAAAACAGATGCAGTCTGAAAGTGTATATAAACATTCCGAGTTTAAGAAGCCATACAACTCTGATAGTTATGACGATATGGAGCAGATGGTTCAGCCCACGTTCAACTTTGGTGGAATTGCGCCTCCTAAATGGGACTATCCGCCTGACGAGAAGAAAATATTTAGATGGAAAATCATAAGGACACTCAAGGAGAAGATAAAAGATTTTTATCATCGGGAAACAACGGGAGAACTAAAAATTACGGGAGAACTAAAAATTACGGGAGAACTAAAAATTATTGATGGGCCGATTGGTGAAATCTCTCCCAGGACTTTTGCAGCTGGTGGTACGGGTCCAACAAAGAAGGAAAGAACTTGTGCTGATTACTGGCGTGAGTTGTTTGGGAATTGGACAGGGGGTGTAGTTGATAGCGATGGGATGAGATTGATAAACAAATACGCTATGGTGTGTCCCGTTATATTTGAACCACCCTATGACTGTTGCAAAGACGCAAAGATGTCCGATCAGAATGGGTTTGAAAGGAAAGCTGGATGCACTTATACCTGGACGAAGAAACTTGTATCAAAATCAGGAAGCACTTGTACTTATCTTGTTGAGGTATGGACTATATGGCAGAACGAACCATGCTTCAGTAAAACCATAACGGCAGTTTGCGGGTCCGTAACTGCGGTCAATAATCAATTATATTATAGAACTGTACTATGTGGCGGTACTGAATCGATAGGTTATGTGTCCCTTCAAATGGCGGTGGATGAAATTCAGTCCTTCACAATAGTAGATGAACAGGTTGGAGCATCATACGATTGGGTAATCACTTCAGGGGGTGGATCAATAACAGGTGACGGAGTATATACAGCACCTTCTTACAATGTGGATTGTTTACAAAACCCGACGATAGCATTGAAATGTGGTGGGAACATTATGGCAACCATAAGCCTTGCGGTGAATGGTCCTTATTATGCAACGTCTTTAGCATCAGAAGTATGTTGTCAGCCGGTGTCACCGCTGCAAGATTATAACTGTCTTAACTACCAGAAGTGTAACGGAACATATCAAAACGCCACTGACGCTCAATGTCTCTCGGCTTGCGGAGCCAATTCTGGTACACTTGCGTATAACCCCTGCGGTTGGCCCACGCCTGGGGGGAGTTATACTACCGATCTAAGGACAGCGGATATGAAAACAGCATGGTGTTGTGTTACTTCGTTGTTATAGGAAAGTTATGAAAGAGCTTACCAAAGAACAGTTATATGACAGGGTGATGGCGGTTCAAAGGGCGAAGGCTATCTTTATAGAGTCCGGGTTGACGAACAATATTACTAAAGCCTTTGAAGCGTACCAAGAGATATTTGCGGAGAGAGAACGGGAGATATTTCTATCATCCCAAGTCCACGGGAACAGAGAAAAGACTGTTCTGGATAAATATGAACGTATTAGATGCCCGGATTGTGATTCAGATATGATGTTTAGGCAAGTTCCTACAAACCCAGAGGGGATAAAAGTGCAACTTGTTTGCAGTAACGGCGAATGCGATACGGTGCTTAATTCGGAGAACGATTTACTGTGGTGGATGCAGAACATGAGGGTGAAAGATGGACCTGTCGCAACTTAAAAAGTCATCTAAGAAGGATGATGTACCAGGAACTGTGGAAGCGTATCTTGAAGAGTTATGCCCCGTTCCTAATTGCGGGAAAAAGTTGAAATTGATGAAACCATGCTGCACCAGCAGGTTCTTTACGAAGGAATGTAAATGTGGATATAAAGCTACTGTCAATCATTATGTTGGGGATAGCCGCCGAAGCACTGGTTGAGTTGATTAAGAAGGCTGGCCCATTACAGGGAGCAAGAAGATGGATTATCTGCAAGACACCGTTTCTTTACAGCAGAGAGATGGAAACACATTTGCTGCAATGCCCATATTGTATCAGCTTATGGCTTGGGATTTTGGCGGCGATAGGATATTTATTTATGGAATCAGTGGTGGTTCAGTTTATTGTGGTTGGACTTGTTTTGCACAGATTGAGCAATTATATTCATATCTTATGGAGTATAACGAAGGATAGGCAGATGGACATTCGTATAAGGAGGGGTTGAGATGCCTTACGATGCTGAGGGACAATATTATGAAGGGGCGCAGGTTAGTTCTTCCGATTTTCAGCCTGTGAGTGCGTTCTATCAGGATGATGATTATTGGTCGGGGAATGATAAAAATACGCCTATGAGTGCCTTTGGGCAAGAAAATGACTTGTTTGGAAGCCAACCTGCTCTTGGCCCATCTGTCAATGATAATTTATCTCTTAAATATGGAAGAGAGTATGAAGGCATAGGACAACCATATTGGAACGGGAACGCATGGACGCTCGGTTCAAGCGGTGGGACGACAAATAAAGCCATTACTCCAAAAGTGAGTTCATCCAGTGGCACAAGTTCATCTAACCGAACTCCGGTATCTTCTGGTCCAAGTAGGGTTTCATCCATGCCTGATTCAAGGTTCGCAACAACCCCAGCCATAGCTACCGTGGTAAGACCTCAATCGGCATTACAACCTGTCATTCCTCCTGCCATTGATCGGTTTGTTTCCATTCCTCAATCTATGTATCAGATGACAACCACCTTTCCTGAGACAAGTAATGTAATCAAGGATACATGGGGAAGAACGGTTACGGCCCCTCAGACTCAAATCACAACGGGGGAGACTACAAGCACAACTCATAAAGTGCCTACAATGGCATTGCCTCAATATCAAGAGACACCGGCTTTGGTAGCCCCTCCCCGTAACGCTATGAGAGAGAGGATGCTTGCACAAGAAGAAGCGTCTTTGGGAGTGGGTGAATGGCGGCAGTCACTTAAATCAGGATTGAATAAGATCATGTCCGAGGGGAATTTCGCTGCAAGAGGGGCGCAGATGCGTGAACTGTTCTCCGGTGCTGGTAAAGCCCTTGGGAGGATACTGCAATCCGCAAGTTCGGCGGCGAGGAAACAGTATAACGAGGAGTATGCAACAGCGGTTTCTTTTGCGGTTGAGAATTATCGTGGTCAACTCCAACAGAGGCTTTCAAAGTATTCTCAGGACATTCAGATGTACCTTGGTACAATGGAGAATCAGACTACGCAATCATCGAATCAGAGTGTGTTCACTTCGGGTGGCGGCACGACAACCACGGGTGGGACAACAGTAACCGAAAATAAAAGTGGTGGCGGCCAACTGACCGAAAAAAGCACAACAAGACCCGCAGGGTATTAGGAGGTTATCATGGGTGAATGGCAAGCAGAAGACACGGCAACTGATTATCCACGAGGCCCATACCCGACTGACCTCATTGTTTCGGAAGACAGCCAAAGCCTCATAAAACGGGATCTAACCGATGAACCGAATCCTGAGAAATTCACATTCACTCCTGATATGGGGCCAGTGGATTTGCGGGTTAATTATGGGCTTAACCAACCCGCTATCAATAGTCAGATCCCTGGATCAGCACTTGGTACGACAGAAGTTGTGGGTTACGACAATAGGACAGCCATAAGAAAAGGTGGTCAAGAGACATGGACGACTCCCGAAGGGAATGAGGTCACGGAAGACTATTACAAAACGGGCGGGAAATACGGTAAAGCAGATGATCCTCATAAGGATTCGGATGTCATCTATTACCCCGATGAGATCCATACCAAGAAACCTGACGGGACTTGGGATGTCACCGCACGACCTCAGCCGCCCAAGAAAGACCCTGTCTTGGACCAGATAGACAAGTTATCAAATACATCACCGGAAGATGTGGTGAGAACCGCAGAACGGAAGTTTGGTGTTTCTTTAACTCAATCTCCCAAAGAACAAGCTATGGCAAGAGTGAGCCAAAGCGATTCCATTGCATTTAAGGATATGTTCGGGGTTGATATTAGCAGGGCTACACCTGCAATGTCGGCAATGTTCAGAGATAAACGAAAATCAGAATTGGCAAGTTTTACTAAGCATTACGAACAACAGGCGGCACAAGCGGCACAGTATATTAAACAAAATTCACCCGAGGAGCTTCTGAAACTCAAGAAGTCTTATCTGGAAGTTAAAAAACTGGAAGAGGATTTGAAAAATAGAACCCCGAAACAAGAACCGAAACGCATGAAATCCTACTATAATGCCGAAGGGAAATATGTGGGCGAGTTTAACGTCAATGACCCGAACTTGGGGAAACTGATTGAGGAGAAAGGTCTTACCCCTGACAAACCTGCGAAACCGGCAAACGAAGATTCCTTAATCAAAGGAGCTATAAGTCAAATAGATGCCCATATCGCTAAGAATTATACGCCTGAGATCAAGGCAGAAAGAGCATTGATAAATCTCATTGCAACAGGGAAGGGAGTTGATAGCAAAGGGAAACCCTACAAGGATGAGGCGGCGAAGTCTAATGCGATTCAAATCCATATGAAGCGGATTGAAGACATGGAACAAAAAAGGGATCAGGCACTTGCGACGAAAGCATTGATCCAGAACAAAGAACTACATCCTTCTCAGGTGGTTTGGGGCGGGAATAAGGAATCCGCTCCTACGGATTCAGCAAAAGAATCCGAGTTTGATCCAGAGGGAACGGGATACGATTACGAAACGGCAAAAATGTCTGGTCTAAAACCTGACGCATCCGGGCATTGGCCGTCGAGAGATCCTCTTACCGGACAGATATTGAAAGGCAAAAAACATGAAACATTTTCTAAAACGGAAGAGGGGGAAAAAGTAGCTGGACACACAATAATCAAAGCATCAAATGGAAGGTATTACTCCTATACAAAGGATAAGTTACCAACAACCACTACCGTTCCGTCTACAATGCCAGCTGCGGCTCCAAAGAACATAGGCACACCGAATAAACCTGTGGTTCCACCTGTTACAGTGCCTCCGATGGTGAATCAGCAGACTCTTGTGGATGAAGCAAACAAGGCTATTCAGGGTGGTGCTAATCCCGATTTGGTTATGAAACGTCTGAAAGAAAAGTACGGCATCGAGGTAAAAATGCGAGAGGTAAAATAATGGGTGCGTTTGATGATTTGATCCCATCTTCCGAATCCGCTTCCGGCGCATTTACTGACTTGATCCCAAGTTCTGAGGGGATAGCTGGATCATTCGATGATCTCATTCCCAAACCCAAAGAAGAGGGTATCGTTGATACCGCTTTAAGATATGGTGAGAACGCTATGGACTTCTCAAAAGAAGTGGGGAAGACCATAGCGGATGTCCCGGTGCAGTTGGTTACGATGCCAGCGGCTTGGATGGGCGGGGTAGCAACAGAAGCAATAACCAAAGCAATCACTGGTGATCCAGAAAAAACAGCAGAATATAAAGATATTGTATCTCGCGGTCTATCAGTAGAGCCTATGAGCAAGGTCGGGAAGTATGTCATGGAAAAGGCAGAACCAGTTTTCCAAGGCGTATCTAACTTTGCAACCGAAGTTACCGAACCGATAAGACGTGACCCCCTGCTTGGTGGTTCTCATTCGCCTGTACCTGAATTGGCAAAGGCGGCAGTTGAATTGTATCTCTTTAAGAAGGCCGGTGATGTTGGCAAGAAAGGCGCAAAAGCCATTGACCTTCGGGGTATGAAAGAAGGTCTTGATGTTACCCGTCCAACGGAACTTGAGATAGTCCGTCCCGAGTCCGGTCAGATACCCCTTGAAAGGCCTAAAATCGTCCTTGAAGCGAAAGAACCTGTTAAACCCGTACCGGAAGCCATTAAAGAGGAGATCGTTCCTCTTGATGCCACTACACCCCCTCTGGAAGTCAAAGAAGAGGTAGTTTCCGAAGTTTCTCCGAAGCGTCCTGTATGGGACATGCACCGATCAGAGGTAAATGAAAACGCACCCGCGACACTCAGAAAGACCGACGAAGGGAAATTCTATCTTGAGAAAGAAGATGGGACGCTGGTTCAGAACCCCAAAACAAAAAACGCTTTATTCGATAACGGGGATTACGCCTTTGACGAGTATTACAAGCAGGAACTTAACGGCGCATTGAAACGGGGTGAACCTGTTCGTGCGGATATTTACGAAGAGATTTCATGGCTGAAAGAACAGGAAGTCGAAACACCTGTGTCTAAACGCAGCCCTCAGAATATCGTCACAAGGATTAACGTGCCAGACGACATGGGGAATTACGGGATTAACCTTGGGAAATCCTATAACCCAACAGAGTTAAGAGAGTTCCCTGACCTCAATAGGACGATAAACCAAAAGAACGGATTGCACCCTGACGAATGGGCGACCATACTCAATTCCGAAGGCTATAAAACCAGAACCGGAGAACCTTGGACGGCAGATACCTTGATCGAGTCGCTTAAAACAGGTGAGGGAAGGGACTTACTAAATCCAGAGAAGGCCGATGTCTTAACCGAACGAAAATTCAAAACTCAGGAACAGGAGGCTATTGAAAGAGGTATCGAAGCAGAAAATCAAGGAGTGCCGTTTGATGTTCCTGGTGAAAAGCCAAGGGGTTTGGCTAAAAGTATTGAAGATGCGGCTCTTGAAAAAGCGTTGATACAAGAACGAGGTGACTTGGGGAAACTTCCTACTTATGGTGAACGGAACATGCAAGAGATTCACCAGATAGTTAAGGAGTTTGTTGACTTAAACAGAGAGAAAGCATTTAAGATAGTTGAAACCGGGAGAGATGCACCGGAAGGACTGTACCCTGAAGATATATTTACGGGGTTAAGGGTAAAAGCAGAACTTGAAGGCGATGTCCCTACTCTTCAAAGGTTATTGGAATCACCGTTAGTTACGGAAGGGACAACGATGGGGCAAAGGATACAAGCCCTTGACTCTGGTGAACGAACTCCTTTTGGTGACATGAAAGATATTGCGAATACGAGGGCTAATAGGGTTGAAAAGACCACCGGGAAGAAACCATCACCTCAAGTTGTCTTGGAGGCGCAGAAGCGTTTAGACCTTGCCGAAAAAGCCCTTGAGAGAGTTGAGAATAAAAAAGCACTTCAAGCGTTCAACGAAACCCATGCGGCACTGACCAACCCTAAAACACCGATTGATAGAAAACCTACCGTGTACGGGGCTAAGAACAAACTCGTCACGAAGGATATGTATGATTTAATAAGGAAGGAGTTAAAAGAGAGTTTCAGGGGGACTAAATTAAGCATGGGTCCGGACCTTGATCTTGCGGTAAAGGCAGGTCTTTATCATCTTGAAGCGGGTGCAAGGGAGTTTAAGGCATGGTCTGAGAGGATGGTTGCGGATGCCGGGGAGAAGATAAGGCCGTTCCTTGACGACCTTTGGAAAAGGACTAAAGCTGATTTCCATAAACTTTCGATAGACGATTTGAAGGGTAAGATTTCCAATCGATTGGAAAAGGGTAAAGACCTGTCCGAACTTAGTCCCTATGTCAATGCGATTGCAAAACAATTCATCGAGGAGGGTGTAAGGCGCAAGGGAGAACTTGTAAAGTCAGTCCATAAGGTTCTCAAAGAAGTTATGCCCGAAGTCACTCCGAGAGAAACGATGGACGCTATTTCGGGGTATGGACAATGGCGCAAGTTAAAGCATACCGAAGTTCTTGATACTCTCAGGGAGATGAAAGCAGAACTCCAAGACGTTGCCAAACTGGTTGACTTGAAAAAGAAAGGCACATTCAGCCTCACAGGACACGAAAGACAAGCAAAGACAGATGCTCAGAGGATACTTGAAAAGAAAGTAAACGAATACAAAAAGAAATACGGGCTACAGGATGTCAATCGGGAGTCACTTAACAAATCGGCACTTCAAGCGATTAAGACCAGACTTGAGAATGAGATAAAAGACCTCAACACCCAGATTGAAACCGGAAAGAAGATAATCAAGAATAAAACCCAAGTGAATTGGGATAAGGAAGCACTTGATCTAAAAGCTAAACGTGATGAACGAAAAGCAGTCTTTGATGAATTATTCGGCAAGCCTCAAATTACCGATGCACAGAAAATAGACCGAGCCATAAAAGTCACCGAAAAATGGATTGTGGAATACCAGCGCAAGATTGAAGCCGGTGACATCACCCCTATAAACAAGAGAGAGGTGTTACATTCAACCAAACTCGATGCCCTGAGATTGGAACGTGAGAAATTAAAGGATAGGTTACAGGAACTCCGCAACCTGAAGAATCCGAAGAAAACACCCGAAGAGATTACGCTTCAGAGATTGAAGACACGGTTGGAGAACGAAACCAAAAGATACAACGAAAAGATGAAGAATCTTGATTTTGAGGTTAACCCCAAGAAACCAACTGAGTTGGACATTAAAGGACAGATACTTAAAAAAGAACGGGATAGGGCAAAAAGAGACTTTGACAATGCTTCCAACGCTTCTGTAAATAAAGATGAGATGGAGAACATCTTGAAGATGTCCAAAGAGATCACCGAAGCAGAGAAGCGTGATCTTGCTAAGTATGGGAAGGATGGACAATGGGCAGAATATGGTTCTGCTAAACGAGCCTACGATAAATACGTTCAAGCTCTTAAAGAGGGGGATAGAACATTCACAAAAGAAATAACGGATAGGATACAAAGGGCAAAAACAGAATATAAGGAAAATCCGTCTTTGGCTACTCTTAATATCCTTAAAGACATAGGGCATGAGATAGCAGATAACTCTGTAGCAATGGCGGCATCTTTCGATTTAAGTTTTGTGGGTCGGCAGGGCTTTTTTACTGCTTTAACACATCCATCGGCATGGCTTAAAGGGTTTAAGGTGATGATGCACTCTTTTGTCAAAGAGTTTGGTGTAAATGGTGCTATGGATGCTTATCTGTCTAACGTATTCAGCAGACCGAATTATCGTAATGGGCTTTACCAAAAGGCGGGTGTTCTGTCGATGACGGAAGAAGTTTACCCTACTTCTCGTCCAGGGAAAATTCCGGTTATTGGAAAAGTATTCAACGCAAGTCAAGCGGCGTTTCAAACTGCTGGAATTGAAATGCGAACAAGGGCAATGGACATTATAGCTGAAATCCAAAAACAGAATAAAATAGACCCATTTGGTAAGGATCAGGCGGAATCAGTAGGGACTTTAATAAATAGTCTTACTTATAGAGGGAAATGGGGGGAACGGGGTGTTGCTCCATCCATAAAACTATTGCTGTGGGCACCGAATATTATCAAGGGACAATGGGATATATTAACGGCCCATACGGGCGGGGCAGGGCTTAGAACATCGTTTGCTCGTCAACAGGCAAGAATGAATCTTTATAAAATAACAGGTGAAATGGTAGCGTTTGCTACGATAGCAAATATGTTAAGCCCTGGTAGTGCCGAGATAAATCCGACAAGCAGTGCATTTGGGACTGTAAAGGTAGGGGATGAGCATATCGACTACACGGCAGGGGCAAGAACACCCATTATCGCATTTGCAAAATTTATTACGGGTAAAGAAAAGAACATAACAACAGGGATGACAAAAGACCTTGAATGGGGTTTTGGAAAGAGAAAAAGATTAAATATTCCTATAGATTTTGCCTTGTCTAAATTCAATCCCGTTGCCGGTGTTGTGAGAGATTGGGCAAGGGATGAGTTTTACGGAGGAGAAAAATTCAGTTGGTTAGGAGGTTTCTATCGGGCATATACACCTATCCTTGGTCAACAAACGGCACAATCTGCCGAACAGGGGATGACTCCATCAAGAGTATTGGGGATAGGCTTAGAAGGATTCGGCGTTGGGACACCACAAATAGGGACACCTTGGATACGGAGATAAAAAGGGGGCTTGTAAAAGCAAATAATAG
>Ga0105103_10000065_pt1 | contig 47875 bp, 39 predicted proteins | sample PPLLaktember2015_2_FD_79107 | JGI IMG/M metagenome (GOLD analysis project Ga0105103, IMG submission 79107) | Freshwater sediment microbial communities from Prairie Pothole Lake near Jamestown, North Dakota, USA - PPLs Lake P7 Core (6) Depth... | ecosystem: Environmental > Aquatic > Freshwater >...
TTCCTCCGGACACCCGGTCGCCCGGACGCCCTTACGGCTCGCTTCACTCGTTGTGGTCAACTCATGGGAGGACTTGCACCTCCAAGATTGCGCCCATGCTGGGCGCACAAAGAAAAGGCAGGGTACCCGTCCCTGCCTTTCTCGCGCTTTTCGGAATCACTCCTTCAATGCGCGTGCAATCGATTTTGAGAACCGACGTTGTGTAACCGTCCCGTTCAGAATTTCCCGGACTCCTGCATGGGAATTACCGTTTCGGGGTCCCGGCTTGTGAACTCAGCCGGCCTTGCGGCCTCCTCGATCGCCCTGCCCGACTTCCGGAGATGCCCCCCGGCCTGCGTGCGGCCGTTTTCCACCCTGAACATCGACATGACCGATGCCAGCTCCTCCGCATTCGCCGCGTTCTGCTGGGTCACTTGATTCATGTCCGCAACGGCGCTGTTGATCTGATGGATCCCGTCGGACTGCTCCCGGGAAGCCGCAGCGATCTCCTCCATCAGCTCCTGTACCTTCCTGGAGCTGCCGATCACGCTGCCGAAGGCGTCGTTGGTCGCCGAAACCAGCTTCTCCCCGCCGCGGACCTTGTTGACGATGTCCTGGATGAGGTTGGCCGTATCCTTGGCCGAATCGGTGGCCCTGAGCGCCAGATTCCGCACCTCGTCTGCCACCACGGCAAAACCCGCGCCGGCTTCCCCCGCCCGCGCCGCTTCGACGGCCGCATTGAGTGCCAGCAGATTCGTCTGGAAAGCCACCTCGTCGATGTTCTTGATGATCTTCTGGGTTTGTTCGCTCGCCCTGGCGATATCCGTCATGGACCGCGTCAGTTCCGTCATGGCCTTATTGGACTTTTCGATGGCTTCACGGACCGTCACCATGAGGTTGTTGGCCTCCGTGGTATTGTCTGCATTTCGCCTTGTCATGGAAGCCATCTCGTCCAGAGATGCCGATGTCTCCTCGATCGAGGCCGCCTGTTGAGAAGACGAATCGGAAAGCACGCTGGATATGGCCATGGATTGCCCTACCGCTTCCCCCATCTTCTTGCGCATGGCGTTGACCGACTCGGCCAGCTCCCCGATCTCATCCTTCGAAAGCACCCGGATGTCCTGGGTCAGATCCCCTTCGGCAACCTTCTTGATGACCTCCACCGACTCCTTCACCGGCTTGGTGATCAGCCGGGCCATGATCAGGTTGATGGCGATGGCCGACACGATCACGATGAGGAGCACCACGGCAAAGACGCTCATCAACTGGTTGGAATTCTTGATGGAGCCCTCGTAATTCTCCTTGCTCAACCGGTTCTCCAGGGCCATGAGATCCGACAGGGTCTTGCCGAGCGCCTGGTACTTTTCATCGGTCACGGTCATGAACAGGGCGGCCCCGTTCACATCCGCCGCGGCTATGTCAAGCAGGCCCAGTGCCGGTTCCTGATACGCCTTGAGCTGCGCCAGGGTGGTTTCGTAGAGCTTCTTTTCCTCCGGAGTGATCTGAGCGTTCTTCTGGAGGTTCTGCACGAAGGCGATGCTCTTCTCGATGGAGGCTTTCTGCTCCTTTCCCAGGGCTTCCACCTTGGCAGCCTCGTAATTCGCGCCGGCCCAGCTGACGACCTTGTAGAGATTGGCATGGACGTTGGCGATCGTGCGGCTGATCTCGGAGCTGTTCTGGTATCCCTGGAACCGGTTGTTGTAGATGTCGTCCAGGGCCTCCTTCTGGCTGGTCAGGCCATGATAGGTGCCGCCGGCCAGAAGCAGCAGGAAAAGGGAAACCGCCACGGGGCCGATCAGGAGTTTTTTTGCCAGCTTCAGGTTGCGAAGGATCTTGTTCATTTTTCCCGTCCCCTTTGTGATGCGGGAGCCGGACGGGCAGCATGCCCGTCCGGCCCGTCTCAGTTGTGCTTGTTGCGGGTCGGGAGAACCCCCCGCCCGGTCAGCCCTTGAAACTGGATTATTTATAGGCGCCGCAGACGAGCACGACATCGCCTATTTTCTGGAAGAACACCGTCTTGGCCTCGACCTTCTTGCTCGTCGGGTTCGTCCACTTGTAATCGATCGACCCGCTGTTCGAGGTCTTCGCCTTGTCAACCAGTTCCTTCATGAAGAGCTTGCCGTCCGAGTCCTTGAGCTCGATGAGCGTCTTACCGATGAGCGCCTTGTTCGCCCCATGGGAGAGGATCTTTGCATTCAGGTCGCTCACATAAATATAAAGATCCCGATCGACAAACTTCCCCTTCGGATCATCGAAAGCCGCGAAGGCCTTGGCCTGGCCGTTTGCCTTGTAAAACTCGACGGCCTTTGCGAGCATTGCCTGGGCCTCCTTGGTGGTCCCCTTCGCCTGGGCGAATGCAAAGCCTGCGGTCAAAACGATGATCAACAGCCCGATCCAAACTTTCTTCATCTTCTCTTCCTCCTGTTCTCTGTCATCCGTTTCGGTTTCGTTCCTCTATTCCTTTCCACACCATCCGCATCCGCTCTTCCCTGATTGCACCCCCCTTGCTTGAGTGACTGAAAACCACGGCTTGGCCTTCCCGGCCTGTGGGGTTGCCTTCGGGCAGACGGACCCTGGGACCGGACTGCGCCCCCTGATGCCCGTCAACGGATTTACCCGCCGATGCGACCTTCCGACAGAATGTTTCCCGGTTTGCGCACAAAGACAGGAAGATGCCGAAAGCGTCACCAAGCCCGCAGAATAGCCCGCCAGGCTGGTGATGGAGTGACTACCGACCACCGGCCTGTTGGGGCCCCTATTCAACGACTGGATATCAAGGGGAGTAACGAACTCCCGATCCTTCGAAGCTTCCTGAGTGGAAGAAATAGATAAAAGTTTTCCTTAATAGCCTCTTGCAAATTCCAGACCACGTGACCGGAGGCGCTTCCCCCAAGCCCAGACTTGTAGGCTGGGCTTGGGCGCGCAATCATGTTTTGTTCTTTCCTTGCCGGGAAGCCCCGCCCTGTTGGTAGGGAGCTTCAAATGCATTCCTGAATGGCTCTGTGGATAACCGGAAAGGTAGGCAGGAGATGCGTTTCACGAGGTAGACGGGATGGGTCGGAAGCTCCGCACAAACATGGGAACGGGAAAAGGAGCGTCGGAAAATGATTACTCGGGGCGGATTTCTATCCGGATCGTCAGAGAACCCCCCGGGCGCGGGGCTACATGGGCTCTCTCCTGAACAGGACCGAGGGACTTGAGCCTTTCCCGAAAGGCCGCCAGATGTTCCGTCTTGATCCTCGCCGTGAGGACCACCACCCTTCCTTCAAGGGCTTGACGTTCCACGGTGTGTGCACTGAATTGCTTTAAAAGGGTCTCAACCTCGCCCGCCGCCGCTCCGGCATCACGGGCTGAGAGGGTTATCTCCAACTCGGGTCGCGAAGACACGACCGCCGACATCATGGGCGATGCGGCGGGCCGGGCTTCCTGCTTTCCTGCCTCCTTCGCCACGGCACCGACCGGGGCCTTCACGGCCTTCTGTTTCTGGTCCTGCGCCTCGGCCTCCAGGACCCGGTCCGCCTCCCCCGTCCTCGCCGAGCCCGCCCCTTTCCAGGCGTTCTCGTCTTTCGGAGCCTCAGCTGCGCGCTTTGCTGCCCTCAACCGCTCGACCGGCTTTTCGGCATCGGCCGTTGTCTCTTCCCGACGGGTTTCCGCACTCTGCAACGCCGGTTCTTTCCCCGGCTCGGGGGGCGGTGCGAATGTCTTCTTTTCCCGGGTTGCAGGGATTTCATCCCGTTTCGAGATCCCTGCTGCCGGGGCGGGCTCCTGCGGGGCCTGGGCCCGCGGGGCTTCCTTCACCGCCGTCGAAGATGGCGCCATCTGCCTGAACTCGGGATCCCCCGTCTTGTAGACATTCCATGCGACAAAGGCGATAAGGACCGTGGCCAGCGCCTGGATGGGAACCTTGACATGCAACGGAAAGAAGAGCTTCCGGAGAATGCCTTCCTTCTGTCGAGCCTCTTGACGGACCTGTGCCATGACCCTTGTTATCAGCCAGGGCGGCGGCTCCAGCTCCTCGAGGTTCTTTACCCGCTCATCGGACATCCTCAAGTCCGCAAGGGCTTTGCGGCAGGACGCGCACGTCTCCAGGTGCGTCTCGATGCGTTTCATCTCCACGTCGGGAAGCGCTCCGTCGATCATGCCGGGAAGCAGACCTTCTATCTCTTTGCACGTCATGGCCAATCACCCAGAACGTTGACGAGACAGTCTTTCAGGGCGGCCCTCGCCCTGAAGAGCCTCGATTTCACGGTCCCATCGGCGAGCTTCAGCATACCGCCGATCTCTTCATAGGAAAACCCCTGGATGTCCCGAAGAATCAGGACTTCCCGCTGGTCCGCCTCCAGGGTACGGATGCAGGCCTGTACCCGGGCCTCGACTTCCTTTTTCTCCAGCCGCTCGACGGCCGATTCCCCGCAATCCGGCAAGTCGCGCTGCAGGCTGCCGTCCTGGAGCCCGACGGGATCATCAATCGAACGGGCTTCGTGGCTCAGCCGGCTTTCGGCCTGTTTGATCCGGTTCCGTGCGTGATTCACGACGATCGCATAGAGCCAGGTGGAAAACGCCGCCTCCCGCTTGAAGGAGCGGATCGCTCGGTAGGCCGCAAGAAAGGCCTCCTGCACGACATCGCAGGCCTCGTCATAATCCCCCAGCATCCGGTAGGCGACGTTCAGCATGCGTTTCTGATGGCGCTCGACGAGGATCTCGAAGGCATCCGAATCGCCCTTCTGGCATAGCAGAACGGCTTTCACGTCCTCGTCATCGGTCATTCGGTGCAGGGCAGCAACCAAGGGATCCATCATTTCTGGTAATTTCGTTCCCCCGATTTCCCGTCACGGGGGCCTTCTTGTCAAGAGAAATTCTCCCCCGTCTCATTCAGAAGCTGTGTCCTCATGCAGTCTCGTCATTGCGAGCGACCGAAGGAAGCGCGGCAATCTCAGCGTATTCAGCACCTTGCGGGATTGCTTCGTCGCTGACGCTCTTCGCAATGACATTGAGACACAGTCCCTGCTAAAAGAGGAGGGTAGGCGGAGGCCCCGCCACGTTGAGCGTAATGGGGCCTGTCCGCCGAACCTTGCGCTACGTACCGGACACAATCGTCACAACCGCCCTGCCCTCCTTTCCGTCCTGCGTGGCGGGCAGCCTGATTTTCCTCACCTGTTCCGCCGCGCATTGGGCAGCCTTGCCGCTCTTCAGGGTGTTGGAGAGAATCTGCACGCTTTTCACGGTGCCGTCAGGACGAATGGTCAGCCTGAGCACGAGCTTTCCCTTCGCGCCGGCGAGGCAGGATTCCAGCTTCGGGGTCTGCCCGGTGAGCTTCCTGACGACGTCCTCTTTCGACAGGCCCTGCGAAACGGAGACATCGGCGATGGAGATGGCCGCCTTTCTGTCGCCTTCTTCGTCTTTTGCCCGCTTCTCTTTCACGAGGGCCCCGCTTTCCGATGTCCCGAGGGCTTCTCTCCTCGCCATCAGCGCCATGGGCGCATGGGCGGGCATCATCTTGCCGCCTACGGCATATTCGGAGACACCCTGGGGAAGCGGCAGCGGCTGCTTCACCGTCGCGGGCTTCCCGTCGGCGTTGCGCACTTCCGAGTCGATCGCCACAAAGGACGTGTACGCCGTGAGAAGCTTGTAGCGAAGACCGAGGTCCGTCACTTCCTGGATGCGCTTGTCGCTCGTCCGCAGCCTGTTGTAGTCCGAGAGCACCGTGATCCGGTTGCGGGCCCAGAGGGTTCCCAGGGCCGCGTTGGCCTGCGAGGGCATAACCTTCCCCACATCGATCGATTCGACGAATCGGCCCTGACCCGTGATCCCGCTGACGGCAATGCTGCCTTTCACCTTGCCGCGCCACTTGCCGAAGACGATGACGGGACGCTCTGCGAAGACGTCGGGGATAGTGAGTGGCTCCACGTCGTAAGTATCGAAGCCCTTGAAGTCCACCTTCACCTGCGTGAGCACGGGTGACTGGATCATGCTGCGGAACCGCTCCGCCTTCTCAGGGGCCTCGTCGGGCTTTGCGATCACGAAGGGTTCGCCCATGCCGACGCGCGCCATGCCCTCGATGATGTGGCGGTTGACGGCCGTGCCGATTCCGAAGGCGAACAGATTGGCATTGCCCAGGTTGCTCCGGATCAGGTCGAAGACCTCTTCCTCGACGGTCACATAGCCGTCGGTGACAATGACGATGGTCCGCGACGTATTTTCCGTTTTTTTCAGGAACAGGGCCCTCTTCAGGGCGGGCAGCAGTTCCGTACCCCCGCCGCCCCGCTGGCGATCGATGAGGTGGATGGCCCGCGCAATGTTCTCCTGCGTGGCCGCAAGCGACTCCTCGGCCATGACCGACGACCCGCCCGAGAAGAGCAGTACGTTGAACCGGTCCGTGGGCCTCAGGTTCCCGATCAGGCTTGCCATGAGCTTCTTCGAGATCTCCAGGGGAAATCCGTGCATGGAGCCTGACACATCGACGATGAAGATGTACTCGCGGCCCGGGATGTCGGCCTTCGCAATCCGCTTCGGGGGCTGCATCATGAGAAGAAAGAAGTTCTCCTTTATCCCCTTGAAGAGAAGGAGCCCGGATTGGATCCGCTCGCCGTCGAGCCGGTAGCGCAGGATGTAATCGCGGTTGCCGCCGCGGGATTCCGAGGGATCAAGTGTGATCTTTGCGTCAGCAGGGCTGCCATAGGCTGCATTCACCTTGTGGGACGGACATGCAAGCTCCCGGATCGGGAGCCCCGCCGAGATGTCCACGGAAACCTCAAACCTGTAAGGAGTCACCTCGCCTTCGTGCAGATAGGGGTTCTGCACCCAGTGCTCGGAGGCAGGCGCCGTCTCGACCTTCTGGTTGGAGTACCGGGGGCCGACCACGGCTGGATAGACGAATTCATATACACGGTCCGTCGGGACGATCAGCTCCGTGTATCTCATCTCCACCTTGATCTCGTCGCCCGGCATGATGTTGGCCACGTTCATCTGGAAGACATTGGGCCGCTGCTGCTCGAGCAGGGAGGCACTCCGCCCCTGGTCGCGGGCCTGCTTGTAGTCGCGCCGGGCTTCGTCACGTCTCTTGATCTTCGCCTCGATGACGCGTTTGCCGATTATCATCTTCATCCCGTAGAGAGCCGCCCGCGTCGAGGCGGGGAACACGTAGATCGCCTCGAGGGGCTTTTTCCCTTCATTCCTGTAGAGTTGGGTGACGAGGACATCGGCAATGACGCCGGATATCCTGACCGAGGCCGATGTGGATTTCAGGGGAAGACGGTCCAGGGCGGGATCGTCGCTTTTGACGAAGAAGCAGGGGGACAGGGTCCGGTCATCGTTTTCCTCCGGGCGGGCATGAGCCGCACTCCACGGAAGCATCGAGGTGAACAGCAGGAAAAGGATGGCAAGTCGGATCGCCGGGTTCATGGGGTACCTCCTTGGTTTTCGGACTTCTGATGTATTAGACAAAGGCACCCCCCCAAAAGTTCCCTCCTTGTTATGAAGTACCCGGAATGATGCTAATCCTCTTTCCTTCTCCCCCCTGACCCCTGAACCCTTTACCCTGAACCCTGTCTTCAGGTAACATTTTTGTCCATCATCGCAAAGATGATTTGTTTTTTGCACAACATTCATATATAGAAACAATATTGTAATATATGGCAACAAAAGGACAATCAGGATTCCTATGAGCCGATTCAATTACGAAGAACTTGCCGCACTTCACGCTATTGCCAAAACCCTGAACCGTGCTGATGAACTCAGGGAACAGCTCGAAAATGTCATGCAGGAGTTGAGCAGCCGACTCGGCATGGAGCGCGGCATGATCTCCATCCTCGACCAAAAAACGGGCGATACCTGGCTGGAAGTAGCCCGGGGCGTCGATATCGAAGGTCTTGATATCCGTTACAAGCTCGGTGAGGGCATCACCGGCAAGGTTGCCCAGACGGGAAGACCCATGGCCGTCGCGAATCTGGGCAAGGAGAATCTCTTTCTAGACCGCACCGGAGCCCGGAAACACCTCGACCGTTCCCAACTTGCCTTTCTTTGCGTGCCGATCATTTACAGCGGAAAAGTTGAGGGGGTGCTTTCGGCCGACAAGCTCACCCTCAAGGTCTCTGACCTCGATGAGGAAGTGGCCGTTCTGTCGGCCGTGGCCGACCTCATCGCCAAGGCCGTCCACGGATTGGGTCTCGAGGAGGAAAACCGTCGTCTTCGCAAGATGCTCGGGAAAACCAAATTGATCTCCACGGAGATCATCGGGAACTCAAAGCCCATGCTCGATGTGCTGAACCTCATCTCCCAGGTTGCCGACTCTAACACGACGGCCCTGATCCACGGCGAGACGGGAACAGGAAAAGAACTGGTCGCCCGTGCCATTCACACCAACAGCCCCCGCAAGAATGGCCCTTTCGTACAGGTCAACTGTGCCGCCATGCCCGACACCCTGATCGAAAGCGAGCTCTTCGGCCACGAAAAAGGAGCCTTCACCGGAGCTATCCAGCGGCGCCGCGGCCTCTTCGAGGAAGCCCACGGCGGGACCATCTTTCTCGACGAGATCGGGGAGCTGTCCCAGGCAGCCCAGGCCAAGGTGCTTCGCGTCCTGCAGGAAAAACAGCTCCAGCCCCTCGGCTCGTCTCGAACCGTAATGGTGAATGTACGGATCATCGCCGCCACGAACCGCAACCTCGAACAGGATATCGCCGAGGCGAGGTTCCGTGCGGATCTTTTCTATCGCCTCAATGTCTTCCCCATCTTCATGCCGCCCCTGCGCGACAGGGGGGGGGATATCATCCTCTTGACCGATCATTTTATTATCAAATACGCCAAGATTCTCGGAAAGCGGGTGAAACGGATTTCCACGCCGGCCCTGGACATGCTTCTCGCTTACCACTGGCCGGGAAACGTCCGTGAACTGGAAAACTGCATCGAGCGGGCCGTTATCCTTGCACCGGGAGACTCCATCGAAAGCGTTCACCTGCCGCCCTCGCTCCAGATGAAATCCAGAGACGCAGCAAAGAAGGAAAGGGGTAAGCTCGACACCCTCGTCAGCGCCTACGAGCGCTCCCTGATCATCGACGCCCTGAAGGACGCACGCGGCAATCAGAGCAAGGCGGCAAAATTCCTCGGGACGACAAAGCGGATCATCCAGTACAAGATCACGAAATACGCTATCGAACCACAGCGATTCAAAGCGAAGCGGATCTCCTGATGCGATCGGCTCGAGGCTGCAGGGGCAAGGGTAAACCCTCGCAGATTGCAGCTCTTTGTCTATATGGAACAAATTTGTTCATGTTTCCATGCCCTTCTGCTCGTTGATGTTTGCCATTCCCTTTCACCTTCACTCACGTCCGGGACCCTGCAGACCCAATATTATGTCATAATATCATGGTATTGTAAATTGCTCGCCGATCGCGACTGGGACGCCATTCATGCATGTGCACCGCGTGGCACACTTATTGTCATTACTTGTTGTCACAGTTCATCATTGCACAATGACCAAACGGGGTGAAAAGTCATGGAAGCGAATAAAATGGAAAGCCGGAATGTATCTTCCCTGGCCAGTCTGATGAACGCTTATGAGCGGGCTCTCATTATCGACGCCCTGGTGAGCACACAGGGAAACCAGAGTCAGGCTGCCAAACTCCTGGGAACATCCAAGCGCGTCATTCACTACAAGATACACAAGTTCGGAATCGATCCGCGACGTTTCAGGATGAGAAATTAGATCTCTCCGGCCATGTCGAATAAATTACAATTTCGTACATCGAAAATGTCAAAGAACAATATTGTTCCATATCAGCGTGCGGACCGGCCTGGATCCCTGAATCGAAATTCAGGGCATGGGCTGAAGGATAGCTGGGATACGTATTCTGGTCCCGAACGGGCCACAGTAACAACCGAGGAACGAACATCATGTGCCGACTCTTTGCGATGACAAGCCAGGATCCCCTCACCCCCATGGTCGCCCTCGAGGCGCTCAACCTCATGAAGGAGGGACACGACGGCTCCGGGGTGGGCCTGTACCTGAGCGACTTGGCGGGAGATTTCGAACCCTACAAAGACTACCCGATTCTCTCCGGCATATTCAGCAATGCGGGAATGAAAAAGCTGGATGACTACATGCTGGCCCGCGGTTTCAGGCCGAAATTCGAACGGGCGATACGCCCTGCAAAGCCCGCCCCGGCAGGAACGCCCAGGCGTGACGTGTACCTGATCAGCGTCTACGACTACCCCGATGACTGGAAATACCTCCCCAAGGCCGAGGTACGGCTGCGTCTGATGCTCACACGGGTCACGCTTCGCCAGATGGGTATCGAGGACGGATCGATGATGGTCTTCAGCTTCTGGCCTGACACGATCATGCTCAAGGAGATCGGGGATCCTCTGGAGATCGCCGACTATCTCGACCTGAATGACCGAAACATCCTCGCCCGGAACATTCTGTCCCAGGGCCGGCAGAACACGAACTACGCCATCACTCTCTACGCATGCCACCCCTTCTTCGTCCAGGGCGTGGCCACAATGACCAACGGAGAAAATACGGCCTTCGTCCCCATCCGCGAATTCCTCATGTCCAGAAATTTTCCGGGCTACGTCGGTTATCAGTCCGATTCCGAGGTGTTCGCCCATATCCTCCATTACACCTACTACAATCTGGGCATGGGGCTCGAGGCCTACAAGCACATCATCACTCCCCTCAAGGATGATGAACTGGCCAGGCACCCCGAGACGTCCCGGCTGAGGCTGCTGAAGCATACCTGCAGGCCGCTGATCATCGACGGCCCCAACTGCGTCATCGGTTTTTTGCCCGATCAGACCCTGTTCATGGTCCATGACAGCAAGAAGCTGCGACCCGGGGTCATCGGAGGAAAACCCGGTGTCTACTGCTGCTCCTCCGAGATTTGCGGCCTCGATGCCGCCATCCCCGACCGGGACCGCGACGAAGACTTCCAGCCCATGAAATACGACATCGCTTACGTGGACAAGAAACGCAGGGAGATCAAGAAATGGAATCAATGGGAACCCTTCACCCATCCACACTGAGCACGAAGGACCTGCACTGGCGGATCCTTTGGAGTAAGGACAAGTGCACCCTCTGCGGGCGCTGCACCGCCGTGTGCCCCGTCCAGGCCATCGAACTCGGCGTTCACCGCAAGCGCATCGTCAGCGTGCCCCTGGGGATCAAGGACTCGCCCGCAACCGCCCTGAGCGTATATCACGGCATCGATCAGCGCACCGATCCCGCCTTCGCCTGCGTCGGCTGCGGCATGTGCAGCATGGTCTGCCCCAACGATGCGATCTTTCCCGTTCTCAACGAGGATGTCGACAAGCAGCGCTTTCACATCAACACCGGAGGCATCCCTCGCCGCCGCGGCGGTAGGCGCAACGCCCCCGGGAGCTTCCTCGACCAGATCAAGTTCGTCCGCATCTCCATGCTGACGGACCCCGCCCTGGACGCGGGCCGGCACGAATTCGAAATGCGAACGCTTCTCGGGCGCATCCTGCCCCCCGAGGAGGCCCTGAAGTTCAGCCGCGAAAACGGATGGATCCCGCCCGTCCGGGAGATCTACCCCCTGATCGTCGGCAGCATGTCCTTCGGCGCACTCTCCCCCACCATGTGGGAGGGGCTCCAGATGGGGGTGGCCTACCTCAACGAGGAGTTGGGCATGCCTGTGCGGATGTGCACCGGAGAGGGCGGCTGCCCTCCGAGGCTTTTGCGCTCTCGCTTCCTCAAGTACGTCATACTCCAGATTGCCAGTGGATACTTCGGCTGGGACGAGATCATCCGTGCCATCCCCGAAATGAAGGAAGACCCCTGCGCCGTGGAGATCAAGTACGGCCAGGGCGCCAAGCCCGGCGACGGGGGCCTGCTGATGTGGTACAAGGTCAACAGCCTCATCGCCAGGGTTCGCGGAGTGCCTGCTGGCGTGAGCCTGCCCAGTCCGCCCACGCACCAGACGAAGTATTCCATCGAGGAATCCGTGGCAAAGATGATCCAGTCCATGTACATGGCCTGGGGCTTCAGGGTCCCCGTCTACCCCAAGATTTCCGGGACCAGCACGGTGCTCGCCGTCCTGAACAACCTGGCCAGAAACCCCATCGCCGCGGGTCTTGCCATCGACGGAGAGGACGGAGGCACCGGGGCGGCCTACAATGTTTCCATGGACCACATGGGCCACCCCATCGCGAGCAATATCCGGGACGCCTACCTGAACCTCGTCAAGATCGGCAAGCAGAACGAGATTCCCCTCTTTGCGGGCGGAGGCATCGGAAAGAACGGAAACCTGGGGGCCAATGCGGCGGCACTCATCATGCTCGGCGCCAGCGGCGTCCAGGTGGGCAAGTACCTCATGCAGGCGGCGGCGGGCTGCCTGGGGTCGGAAAGCGACCGCTGCAACATCTGCAATATCGGTCAATGCCCCAAGGGAATCACGTCACAGGATCCCCGCCTGTACAGGCGCCTCGATCCGGAGCATGTCGCCCAGCGCCTGGTGGATGTCTACCTGAGTTTTGATACGGAGTTGAAAAAGGTCGTAGCCCCCCTGGGCCGTTCGACGTCGCTCCCCATCGGGATGTCCGATGCCCTCGGCATATCCGACCGGAACGCCGCAGAGAGGCTGCAGATCAAATATGTCGTCTAAGAGGATGAATGACGTGGCAACCCGAAAAGCTTCCCTGAAAAAGAAAAAAGAAACCGGCCTGCCGGCACTGGTGATTCACGGTGTGGAAAGCGGTCAGCGCGTGGATTCCCGTGTCCTCGAGGAACGCATTCAGACGGCCATTTCGGAAGGGCATCGCTCGATCGAGGTCAGGGCTTTCGGCCAGCACGGCATTGGCGGCCGTCTCTGGAAGGCCGGAAACGAGCAGATCACGTTGAAGATCACCGGCTCACCGGGGCAGCGAGTGGGCTCCATGGGCTTTCCCAACACCCTCATCGAAGTGATGGGTCCCGCGTCTGACGATGTCGGTTGGCTCAACGCCGGCGCCCGGATCGTGGTCCACGGACAGGCGTCAAACGGCATCGGAAATGCGATGGCGCAGGGGAAAATCTACATCGCCGGCGACATCGGCGCCCGCGGGATGACGATGACCAAACAGAATCCACGGTTTGCTCCGCCGGAGCTCTGGGTGTTGGGAGCCGTGGGCGACTCCTTTGCCGAGTTCATGGCGGGCGGCACTGCCGTCGTCTGCGGGCATGATCCCCACCACCCCGACAACGTCCTGGGCCACCGGCCCTGCGTGGGCATGGTGGGCGGCAAGATCTTCTTCCGCGGCCCTTACAAAGGATACAGCGAGGAGGATGCAAAGCTCGTCAAAGCCACCGATGAAGAATGGAACTGGCTTGCAGACGGCATGAAGGATTACCTCCACGCGATCGGCCGCATCGAACTTTTCGACACCCTCATGGCGGACCGGAATGCCTGGAGGATTCTCGCGGCGAGAACGCCCGGCGAGAAGGGGGCCAGGGCCGTCCGCAAGATGGGGGACTTCCGCCGGTTCGTCTGGGACAAGGAGCTCGGAAAGGGCGGCCTCATCGGCGATTTGACCGACCTCGACCGAAGCCCCATCCCGCTCATCACGACGGGAATTCTGCGTCGTTACGTCCCCGTCTGGGAGAACCTGAAGTTCCTCCCCCCCTGCCAGGCCAGCTGCCCCACGGGCATCCCCGTGCAGAAGCGCTGGGAGATGGTACGCAAGGGCCTGGTCGACGAGTCCGTTGACATCGCACTGGCCTATACGCCTTTCCCCGTCACGATCTGCGGCTATCTCTGCCCGAATGTCTGCATGCAGCACTGCACGCGCCAGATCGAAGGGTTGAAACCGGTGGACATCACCGTCCTGGGCAAGGCGAGCCTCCAGGCAAAGCCCCCCGAGCCGTCTGCGGCAACGGGCTACAAGGTCGCCATCGTCGGCGCAGGGCCTGCCGGCCTTTCGATCGCCTGGCAGCTCTACCTCAAAGGCCATCAGCCCGTCGTCTTCGACCGCGGCAATGAACCGGGAGGCAAGATCACAAGTTCCATCCCCAGCCTGCGGATCCCGGACGAAATCGTCCGTCACGAGATCGACCGGATCAAGGGCCTGATCCCGACAATCCATCTCCAGAAGGACCTCACCGGCAAGGAATTCTCCGCGCTTCGCGACGAATACGACTATGTCGTCATCGCCACCGGGGCCCAGCAACCGCGCATGCTGCCGATCCCCGGGATCGAAAGGGCTTACTCCGCCCTCGACTTCCTTCGTGCAAGCAAGGAGAACCGCATCCAGGTCGGAAAACGCGTCGTCGTCATCGGTGCGGGAAACGTCGGTTGCGACGCGGCGGCGGAGGCGGCGCGTCTCGGCGCCACGGACGTCATCCTCATCGACATCCAGGAGCCGGCCTCCTTCGGGAAGGAGCGCCAGCACGCCGAGGCGGCAGGCGCCAAGTTCCTCTGGCCCGTCGCCACGAGAGCGATCACGGCGGAGGGCGTCGAGCTCTCGAGGGGCGACGTTCTGCCGGCCGACACGGTCATCGTGGCCATCGGCGACCAGCCCGACCTCGGGTTTCTACCAAGGGAAATTGCCACGGACAGGGGATTCATCGTCGTCAACGACCGTTTCCAGACAAGCGACCCCAAGGTCTTCGCCGTCGGGGACGCGGTGAAGCTGGGCCTTCTCACGGAGGCCATCGGCGCCGGCCGCAAGGCGGCCGAGGCCATCGATGCCCTCCTGAAGGGCCGCGAGCTGTCCCTCGACACTCTGCCGCCCATCCCGACGGCCCGGATCAAGCTGGAGTACTATGACCCGCGGGTGAAAGGGTTCGGCGACGCTGACGACTGCGCCGGCGAGTGCGCCTCCTGCGGCTCGTGCCGGGACTGCTCCGTCTGCGTGACGATGTGCCCGCAGAATGCCATCTTGCGCAACGATCTGGGAGATGGCGCCTACGAGTATGTCGTCGACCCCGATCGGTGCATCGGCTGTGGTTTCTGCGCGGGGGCCTGCCCCTGCGGGATCTGGCAGCTCGTGGAGAACACGCCTTTCGAGAGCGTGACACGGACGGAATGAAAGCGGGAAGGTAAACCGGCATGCCGCCCCGAAACCCCAAACAGGAAAAAGCTAGATTTTTTCAACAAGCTCTGTCAAACTTTTTGTTTAATGTCAGTGAATCGCACCGGATTGAATGAAAAAAATGATTACCCCAGCAAGGAGGATGTAATGACCAATATCAGAGATGCGAAAGATGTACAGAAATTCGTCAAGGACAAGAACGTCAGCTTCATTCAATTCTGGTTCACCGATGTACTCGGGAAACTGAAAACTTTCAGCGTGACCCCGTCGGAACTCGAGGAAGGCATGGCCGAGGGCATGGGATTCGACGGATCCTCGATCGAAGGCTTCGCCCGCATCGAGGAGAGCGACATGATCGCCATGCCGGACCCCAAGACCTTTCAGCTGATCCCCTGGCGCCCCAGCGACCGCCCGGTGGCGCGGATGTTCTGCGACATCATGAACCCCGACGGCAGCCCGTACATGGGAGACCCGCGCTATGCCCTGAAGAGAATCCTCGCCAAGATCGCCAAGCAGGGCTACACCTTCTACGTGGGCCCCGAGCTCGAGTACTTCTACTTCGCCAATGACAGCGAAGCCGAGATTATCGACCAGGCCGGCTACTTCGACGGCCTCCCCACCGACCGGGGCACGGACCTGCGCCGCCAGACGATCTTCGCGCTCCAGAGCATGGGCATCCGCGTGGAATACAGCCACCACGAGGTGGCCCCGAGCCAGCACGAGATCGACCTGCGATACCTCGACGCCCTGACCATGTCCGACGCGGTCATGACCTACCGCGTGGCCGTCAAGGAGATCGCCCGGCAGAACGGCGTCTACGCAACCTTCATGCCCAAGCCTATCTTCGGCCAGAACGGAAGCGGCATGCATGTCCACCAGTCGCTCTTCAAGGGCAACAAGAACGCCTTCTTCGACGCGAAGGACAAGTACCACCTCTCCCCCATGGCCAAGAGCTACATCGCCGGGATCATGCGGCACGCCCGCGAGCTCACGGCCGTCACCAACCAGTGGGTGAACTCCTACAAGCGCCTGGTGCCCGGTTACGAGGCGCCCGTCTATTGCGCCTGGGCACGCCGCAACCGCTCCGCCATGATCCGCGTGCCCATGTACAAGCCCGGCAAGGAGAAGGCCACCCGCATCGAGTTCCGCTCGCCCGACCCCACCTGCAACCCCTACCTGGCTTTTGCCCTCATGCTGGGCGCGGGCCTCAAGGGCGTCGAGGGCAAGTACCCCCTGCCCGAGCCGGTGGAGCATGACATCTTCGAGATGGACGCGAAGGCGCGCGCCGAGGCCGGGATCACGTCCCTGCCCGGAAGCCTCTGGGAAGCCACGGAGGAATTCAAGCAGAGCGTGCTGGCCAACGAGGTGCTCGGAGATCACATCTTCGGCAAGGTCATCGCGAACAAGGAAAAAGAGTGGGATATGTTCCGGACCCACGTGACCGATTTCGAGATCAACCGTTATCTGCCGATGCTGTAAAACCGGAAAGGGGCAACCCGCCGGGTTGCCCCTTTTTTTACAAAGCGATTGGAAAAAGCAACGTTCTGAGCTATAACTGCACCGCGGGTGTGCCCCGGTCGGGCCACCCGCACAGCCTTGTATAAAGAATGACGAGTCACTCAAGGCTGTTCAAAAACGTCCAGATGCAAGGCGCAGAAAAGATAGAAGTTAAGAAGCTATGAAGTTAGGAAGCTCGGAGTGGATGGAGGCTTGATCCCGTCTCTTATCCGCTCTTCATCACTTCTGATCTTCCGATCTTCACAGGCTCGATACCGGTAGACGAACAAAAGGCGAGTAGCGGCCTGCGCCCCGGTCAACAGTCTTCATCGAAATAGGGAAGGAACCCGGTTGTGCATCTTTTGAAGAAGAAACCCAAGGCCATTCTGGTCCTGGAAGACGGGAGCGTTTACCGGGGTTACGCCTTTGCCCACGTGGGACAGTCCATGGGCGAGGTGGTCTTCAACACGGGGATGACGGGATACCAGGAAATCCTCACGGACCCCTCCTACAAGGAGCAGATCGTGACGATGACCTATCCCCTCATCGGCAGCTACGGGATCAACCCCGAGGACATGGAATCCTCGAAGATCCACCTCGAGGGGTTCATCGTCAAGGAATACCAGCCCTTCCCCAGCAACTGGCGCTCCCGCATGACCCTGAAGGAGTTCCTCGAGGAGCACAAGAAACTCGGCGTCGAGGGAATCGACACGCGGGCACTCACCCGCCGGATCCGCATGGCCGGGGCCATGAAGGGCATCCTCTCGACGGAGACGGACGACACGCGGCTCCTGCTCGACAGGGTCCGGGCCTACCCGGGGCTCGTGGGCAGGGACCTCATCCCCTTTGTGACCTGCGAGAAGCCCTACCTCTGGAAGGACAACGGCCCCCGCCCCATCGAGCTGTTGGAAAAAACAAAATCCCGCCTGCGCGTCGTCGTCATCGACTGCGGGGTGAAGTACAACATCCTCCGAAATCTCGAAAAGCGAGACTGCGACGTCGTCGTCGTCCCGGCCCGGTCGACGGCCCCCGAGATCCGCGCCTACGAGCCGGACGGGGTGCTTTTGAGCAACGGGCCCGGCGACCCGGCCACCCTGCCCTACATCGTCAACACGGTCCGGGAGCTTTTGGGGCAGACGCCCATCTTCGGGATCTGCCTGGGACACCAGATCCTGGGTCAGGCCCTTGGCGGCGTGACGGCCAAGCTCAAGTTCGGCCATCACGGTCTCAACCAGCCCGCAAAGAACGTCAAGCGCAACTGGGTCGAGATCACCTCACAGAACCACGGGTTCATTGTCGTCCCCGAGTCGCTGGCGGGAAAGCTCGAAAAGACGCACATGAACCTCAACGACGGCACCCTCGAGGGCCTCTTTGTCCCCGGGAAGAAAGCCTTCAGCGTCCAGTACCACCCCGAGGCGGCGCCGGGCCCCCAGGACGCCAACTACCTCTTTACGGAATTCACCGACCTCATGCTGAGAGAGAAACGCAAAGATGCCTAAGCGTACGGACCTGAAAAAAATCCTCATCATCGGCTCGGGGCCCATCATCATCAGCCAGGCCTGCGAATTCGACTACTCGGGCACCCAGGCCTGCAAGGCCCTCAAGGAGGAGGGCTACGAGGTCATCCTCATCAATTCGAACCCGGCCACGATCATGACGGACCCCGAGACGGCTGACCGGACGTATATCGAACCCATCACCCCGGAGGCCGTGGCCAAGATCATCGAGAAGGAGCGGCCCGACGCCATCCTCCCCACCCTAGGGGGCCAGACAGGCCTCAACACGGCCGTCGGTGTCGCGAAGCTGGGCGTTCTGGAAAAGTACGGCGTGGAGCTCATCGGCGCCTCCCTCGAGGTCATCCACAAGGCCGAGGACCGGGAGAAGTTCCGCGACGCCATGGAAAAAATCGGCCTGCGGGTTCCCCGCAGCGGATTCGCCCGCAGCATGAGCGACGTCCTCAAGGTGGCCGACGAGATCGGCTTTCCCATCATCATCCGCCCCTCCTTCACGCTGGGCGGAACGGGCGGCGGAGTGGCCTACAACCGCGAAGATCTCCTCGACATCTCCAAGCAGGGCCTCGATGCCAGCATGATCGGCGAGATCATGCTCGAGGAGTCGGTCCTCGGCTGGAAGGAGTACGAACTCGAGGTGATGCGCGACAAGGCCGACAACGTCGTCATCATCTGCTCCATCGAGAACTTCGACGCCATGGGCGTCCACACGGGCGACTCCATCACGGTGGCGCCCGCCCAGACGCTCACCGACGTGGAATACCAGGAGATGCGCAACGCCTCCATCGCCATCCTGCGCGAGATCGGCGTCGAGACGGGCGGCTCCAACGTCCAGTTCGCCGTCAACCCGAAAAACGGCGAGATGGTCGTCGTCGAGATGAACCCCCGCGTGTCGCGCTCCTCCGCGCTCGCCTCGAAAGCCACGGGCTTCCCCATCGCCAAGATCGCCGCGAAGCTCGCCGTGGGCTACACGCTCGACGAGATCCCCAACGATATCACCCGCGAGACGATGGCCTCCTTCGAGCCGACGATCGACTACGTCGTGACGAAGATCCCGCGCTGGACCTTCGAGAAGTTCCCCGAGACGGAGGACCTTCTCACGACGTCGATGAAGTCCGTCGGCGAGACCATGGCCATCGGCCGGACCTTCAAGGAATCCCTCCAGAAGGCGGTGCGGTCCCTCGAGATCGGCCGCTTCGGCCTGCTGCAGCAGCTCCCCCCCGACATCGAGAGCGCCGAGGAGTTTCTGATCCCCAAGCTCACGACGCCGAACTCCCTGCGGCTCTTCTACATCGCCACGGCCATCCAGTGCGGCATGCCGATCGAGGACATCTCCCGCTACACCTACATCGACCCGTGGTTTCTCCACCACATCAAGGAGATCGTGGATTCCGAAAACGCCTTCCGGGTTCTTTCGCCTTCGGGCGAGACGCTTCGCGAGGCCAAGGCGCTCGGGTTTTCCGACCGCACCCTGGCGCAGCTCTGGAACAAGACGGAGGAGCAGATCCGGGATCTGCGCATGCATCACAAGGTCATTCCCGTCTACAAGCTCGTCGACACCTGCGCCGCCGAGTTCGAGGCCTTCACGCCTTACTTTTACTCGACCTACGAGACCGAGGACGAATCCCGGGCCTCGTCGAAGAAAAAGGTCGTCATCCTCGGCGGCGGCCCCAACCGGATCGGCCAAGGCATCGAGTTCGACTACTGCTGCGTCCACGCCTCCTTCGCCCTTCGCGAGGAAGGCTTCGAGAGCATCATGGTGAACTCCAACCCCGAGACCGTCTCGACGGACTACGACACCTCCGACAAGCTCTACTTCGAGCCCCTCACCCTCGAGGATGTCCTGCACATCCTCGATACGGAAAAACCCTACGGGGTGATCGTCCAGTTCGGCGGACAGACGCCGCTCAACCTCGCGCGTGACCTCGCGGCGGCGGGCGCCCCCATCCTGGGAACCTCCTCGGAGGCCATCGACCGCGCCGAAGACCGCGAGCGATTCGGCGATATCGTCCGCAAGCTCAAGCTCAACCAGCCCGACAACGACACGGTGACCCACGTCGAGGCGGCCCTGAAGGCCGCCGAGCGGATCGGCTACCCCGTGCTCGTGCGGCCCTCCTACGTCCTGGGCGGGCGTGCCATGGAGATCGTCTACGACGCGGCCACGCTGCGCGAGTACATGGAGCGCGCGCTGCTCATCTCGCCGGATCACCCGATCCTCATCGACAAGTTCCTCGAGGACGCCGTGGAGCTCGACGTCGACGCCATCAGCGACGGGACGGACACCGTGATCGGCGGCATCATGGAGCACATCGAGGAGGCGGGCATCCACTCGGGCGACAGCGCCTGCGTATTGCCCCCGTTCTCCTTCTCCGAGGATCTCCTCAAGACGATCGAAAAGCAGACCCTCATGCTCGCCCGCGAGCTGGGCGTCGTGGGGCTCATGAACATCCAGTACGCCATCAAGGACGGCGTCCTGTACGTCCTCGAGGTGAACCCACGGGCCTCCCGGACGGTTCCCTTCGTCTCGAAGGCCATCGGCGTGCCCCTGGCGAAGCTTGCCACGAAGGTCATGCTGGGGAAATCCCTCAAGGAGCTGGGCTTCACCGGGAAGAACAGGCCGAAGCACATCTCCGTCAAGGAATCCGTCTTCCCCTTCAACCGCTTCCCCAACGCCGACATCATCCTGGGGCCCGAGATGAAGTCCACGGGCGAGGTCATGGGCATCGACCGCTCCTTCGGGATCGCTTTCGCCAAGTCCCAGATGGCTGCAGGGTTCCAGCTGCCCCGGAAAGGGACCGTATTCATCAGCGTTCACGACCACCACAAGGATAAAATGGTCCCCATCGCCAGGACGCTCAAGGACATGGGATTCCGGCTCCTTGCCACCCGGGGGACGGCTGCTTATCTTAAGGGTAACGGGATCCAGTCCGACACGATCTGCAAGGTGAGCGAAGGCCGCCCGCACGTGGTCGACTTCATCAAGAACGGCGACATTCATCTCGTGATCAACACCGGTATCGGCCGCCGGTCGTCTCTGGACGCCTACCACATCCGCCGCGGGGCCCTGATGTACAACATCCCCTACACAACGACCATTGCCGGCGCCAGGGCCGTCAGCGAGGCCATCGGGGCCCTCCAGAAAGAGGAGTGGCAGGTGTGCCCGCTGCAGGACTACTACGCCGAGGATGCGGCAAAGGACAAGGGCACCGGATCAAAAGACGGCGGGAAGAAAAAGCCACGAGCCGCGAGCCTCAAGCCGCAAGTCAAACGAAAAAAACCCGGGGCCTGATGCAGACAGAGGCAGCAGGGCAAAGGAATGGGTAACCCAGCCATGTTCAACAGTTGGATGTGCGAGGACAGACCGAGGGAGGAATGCGGCATCTTTGCCGTGCACGGCCACGAGCAGGCGGCAAGGCTCACCTACTTCGGACTCTTCGCGCTTCAGCACCGCGGCCAGGAAAGCGCCGGCATCACCACGGCGGACGGCAGGACGGTCTACGAGCACAAGGGGATGGGCCTCGTCTCCGAAGTCTTTCACGAAAGCACGCTGCAGAAACTTCACGGTCACATGGCCATCGGCCATGTCCGCTACTCCACGACGGGCTCATCGACCCTGTCCAACGCCCAGCCTTTTCTCGTCCACCACGCCGGCGAGCCCTACGCCCTGGGCCACAATGGAAATTTTATCAACGCCCAGCAGCTTCGCTCCCAGCTCGAAAAGCAGGGATCCATTTTCCAGTCCACCATGGACAGCGAGATCGTCGTTCACCTCCTGGCCCATCATCTTCGCAACGGCTTCGACGAGGCCCTCGTGAAGGCGCTCGGGAAAGTGAAAGGGTCCTACTGCCTCGTGATGCTGACGAAGGACAAAGTCATCGCCGCCCGCGACCCGAGGGGATTCAGGCCGCTGGCCATCGGGAAGCTCGGCGAAGCCTATGTCGTCGCCTCGGAGACCTGCGCCTTTGACCTTCTCGGCGCAACATACCTGCGCGACGTGGAACCCGGCGAGATCATCATCATCGACAACACGGGGATCCGGAGCTTGAAGCCCTTCCGGAAAGTCCGGCCCGCACACTGCATCTTCGAACTGGTCTACTTCGCACGGCCCGACAGTCACATCTTCGGCCAGAACGTGTACCTCTGCCGCAAGCGATTCGGCCATCAGCTCGCCAAGGAATACTGCCCCGATGTGGATCTCGTCATGCCTTTCCCCGATTCGGGAAACTACGCGGCCCTCGGTTATGCCGAGGAAAGCAAGCTGCCCTTCGAGATGGGCATGATCCGCAACCACTACGTGGGCAGGACCTTCATCCAGCCCTCCCAGGCGATCCGCGACTTCGGCGTTCGAGTGAAACTCAACCCCGTGAAGCCCCTCCTCCAGGGAAAGCGTGTCCTCATCGTGGAAGATTCCATCATCCGTGGAACCACGAGCCGTAACCGAATTCGGAACCTCCGTCAGATCGGCGTGAAGGAAATCCACATGGCCATCAGCTGCCCCCCGACCCGCAACCCCTGCCCCTACGGGATCGACTTCTCCTCGAAGGGGGAGCTCATCGCGGCCGAGAAAGGGGAAGTGGATGCCATTGCCCGCTTCATCGGCCTGGACTCGCTATACTATCTCAGCATCAAGGGCATGGTGGAGGCCACGCAGATGGACCCCAGGAGCTTCTGCCTCGCCTGCTATTCCGGGAAGTATCCCCTCCCTATCGAGGAAGAACTCGACAAGTTCTGCATGGAGGACCGCGTGTCGTGCGAGCCCCTGCAGGATGATCTCCCCTTTATCTCCTAGTTCGCTTCGCGCGCTAAGAAAGAAGCTGAGAAATTGGGAAGTTGAGAAGCTTGGATGAGCTGAAAACAAAGTGCATGCTTCCGGCTTCTCCTAACTTCCCAACTTCATAACTTCATAACTTCCATCCTTTCGCGTGCCTTGCATCTGACCCTTTCTGACAGCCCGTAATTGAACCCGGACAGGTGACCGGGGCGCATCCCGTCCTCAAACGGTTCCTGCACTACGCCGCAGCTGTAGCTCCCTAAATGTTGCCATTTTCCGCTCATGAACAATAATGTTCCATCGATCAAATATTATACAATTCTGTATGGTCCAAGCCGGGCGAAATTGTTCTAACTGGATGATATTATGGACTATTAATGATGGACGGGAAATTGCAAAACATCCTGGCAACTCATCTAGGGGGAAGTGAAATCATGGTCTATCAAATCAACGCGGGCGATACCGCCTGGATTCTGGTCTGCTGCTCTCTGGTGCTTTTGATGACACCGGCACTCGCGCTTTTTTACGGGGGCATGGTCCGCAGGAAAAACGTACTCTCCACGCTGACCCTGAGTTACATCTTCATGGCCCTGATCGGAGTGCAGTGGGTCGCCTATGGCTATTCACTGGCCTTCGGCCACTCCATCCACGGCTTGATCGGGGGCCTGAACTATATCGGGTTCCAGGGAGTCGATGCTGCACCCAACCCGGACTACAGCAAGACGATACCCCAGGGCCTTTTCGCCGCATTCCAGATGATGTTCGCCGTCATCACTCCGGCCCTGATCACGGGTGCTTTCGTGGAGAGGGTCAAGTTCAAGAGCTTTTTGCTCTTCAGCCTGCTCTGGGCCACGCTGGTTTACGACCCCCTGTGTCACTGGGTCTGGGGACAGGGCGGCTGGCTGAAAAACCTGGGCGTCCTGGATTTCGCAGGCGGAACGGTGGTGCACATCGCAGCCGGTTTTTCCGCGCTGGCCTTTTCACTGGTGATCGGGCCGCGAAAGGGCTTCGGCAAGTCCCCCATGGAACCGAACAACATCCCCCTGACGGTGCTTGGAGCAGGGCTTCTGTGGGTGGGATGGTTCGGCTTTAACGCGGGTTCGGCTCTTGCCGCAAACGGCGTTGCGGTGAATGCCCTGCTGACCACCAACACCTCTGCAGCTACGGCAGGCCTTGTCTGGATGGTGCTCTCCTGGCTCGACGGCCGGCCCAGCACCCTCGGAATCGCCACGGGAATGGTCGTCGGGCTGGCGGCCGTCACCCCCGCTTCGGGTTTCATCACCCCCATGGCTTCCATGCTGGTCGGGGCCGTGGCGGCGCCGCTTTCCTATTACGCGATGCGCTTCCGGGATCGCCGCAAGCTCGACGAATCACTGGATGTGTGGGCCTGCCACGGCATCGCCAGCACCTGGGGCATGATCGCCGCCGGCCTTTTTGCGACAGTGGCCGTCAACAGTGACGGCGCCAACGGCCTTTTTTCCGGCAACCCCGCCCAGATCGGCATCCAGCTGCTTGCCGTAGTCGTTACCATCCTCTTCTCCTTCACGATGACCTACGGGATTGCCAAGGCGCTCAATGCGAGCATCGGCCTGCGGGTGAGCCCCATGGAGGAAGAAGTGGGACTCGATATCAGCTCCCACGGGGAGAGGTCCTACTCGTAACAGGGCATAAGCGCAGTCTGCCGTCATTGCATCGTATTTATTTAACCATGGAGATTGATCATGCTGAAAAAAATCGAAGCCATCATTCGCGAAGACAAGGTAAACGACGTCAAGGATGCCCTGGCCGATATCGGCATCATGGGATTGAACATTTTCGAGGTACGGGGCCATGGGCGCCAGGGAGGGATCCAGCTCGTCGGCCGTGCGGGAACCTACCAGGTCAACATGCTGCCCAAGATTCAGGTCAACATTGTCCTGAGCGACCGCAACCTGGAAGCCGCCATCGATGCCATTCTCAAGTCCGGCTACACCGGCGAGCCGGGCGACGGGCTGATTTTTATCTGCCCCGTTGAGGAGGTGATTCGCATACGGACCGGTGAACGCGGTCAGGATGCCATGATGTATCCCGGCGACATCGACGAAAGGAAAAAGCAGAGTAAGGGCTAGAACCGGATATCTCGAGAAACGATAATGACCTGAAAAGCAGGGCCGAAAAAGGCCCTGCTTTATTGTTGATCGACAGGGCACCCGCTTTAACAGCACAACCAGGCATGCTGCAATCAATCTCAACCCTTCGGACTGTATAAGTGCCCGTCACGGATTATGATTCTTCTAATGACCCCTCGCTACCGCCCAATATTGTTCTTCTATTTAATATATCTTACATATGTGTATATTTTTAAATAATAGTATACAATATTGTATTATAATCCAAGCATCAGTTTAGTTCGCTGTTTGATATTATTATTTATATTCAATTACTTAGATAACATTTAACGCCTGGCACCCTTATTGCCTTATCATTGTTCAGCGATTGTACAAATTCATTCAGGAGGTCATTATCATGAACACGGGCGATACCGGTTGGGTGCTAACATCATCGGCACTTGTTCTTCTTATGACCCTGCCCGGTCTGGCATTCTTCTACGGCGGGCTCGTACGTAGGAAAAACGTTCTTTCGGTTTTGATGCAGTGCCTGATCATCCTCTGCGTCATTACGCTTCAGTGGGTTCTCTTCGGTTACTCCCTGACGTTTGGCCTTGACACCGGCCAGGGGATCATCGGGGGGCTCGACTGGCTGGGCCTCCGGAATGTGGGCGGCCAGCCCAACACCGATTACGCGGCGACGATCCCGCACTATGCATTCATGATCTTTCAGTGCATGTTTGCGGTCATCACGCCGGCACTCATCATCGGGACCTATGCCGAGCGGATCAAGTTTTCCGCATTCCTCGCCTTCACCCTTCTCTGGGCGACCTTTGTTTACGATCCCCTGGGGCATTGGGTCTGGGGCACCGGCGGCTGGCTGAGAAACCTCGGCGCTCTGGACTTCGCCGGAGGGATCGTCGTCCACACCAGCTCCGGTGTCTCCGCTCTCGTGCTTGCCCTTCTCATCGGGAAGAGAATCGGAATGGAACGGCAGCACTTTGCCCCCCACAACCTGCCCTTCACGGTCCTGGGCGGAGCGCTTCTCTGGTTCGGCTGGTTCGGTTTCAACGCCGGCAGCGCTCTGTCGGCCAACGAACTCGCCGCCACCGCATTCGTCACGACGACGGTCGCCACGGCGGCTGCGGGACTCACCTGGGCCCTGATCGAATGGCAGCAGAACGGGTCGCCGACCGCGCTGGGCGCTGTGACCGGCGCCGTAGCGGGACTCGTGGCCATCACACCGGCCTGCGGATTCGTGAACCCCATGAATGCCATCTTCATCGGCATCATTGTCAGCTTCCTTTGCTACGTGGCCATCGCGAAGGTGAAGTCCTACTTCAAATACGATGACTCGCTGGACGTTTTCGGTGTCCACGGCGTGGGCGGGATCTGGGGCACCATCGCCACGGGTCTCTTCGCAGAAAAAGCCGTAAACGACGCCGGCGCCAACGGGCTGTTTTTCGGCGGTGCGCAGCAGCTTCTGATCCAGTGCGTGCTCGTCGTCGTGACCGTGGTCTTCGCTGCAGCGATGACCTGGATCATCTTCAAGCTGGTGGATGCCGTGATCGGTGTCCGGGTGGAGAAGACCAAGGAAATCGTCGGACTAGACCTGACTCAGCACAGCGAGTCGGCCTACACCCTGGTCGATTAGGAGGATTCAGACATGAAATACATTATTGCCATCATCAAGCCGCACAAGATCGACGACGTCATGAAGGCCCTGGAAGAGGTGGACGTAAACCTCATGACGGTATCCAACGTGCTCGGCCGGGGACGCCAGATGGGTGTGACCGAAGTCTACCGGGGCACCAAGGAAGTGGGAAGCCTTCTGAAGAAGGTGAAGCTCGAGATCGCCGTCAACGAGGATTTTGTGGAACCGACGATCCAAGCCATCACCAAGGGCGCCCGCACAGGTGAGATCGGCGACGGCAAGATCTTCGTCCTGGATCTTCCCGACGTCTATCGGATCCGCACCGGTGAACGGGGCGGCACCGCAATAGGGTAAAAATAGCGGGAACCGGGTTTCGGGCATCGGGCTTCGGGATCGAATACTCCTCATATTCCCGATGCCCGAAGCCCGGGCACCGAGTTCCGGGGTCATCACATGAAAACAGAACATGAAACCGCTCACGACGATTTTGTATACCGCGTTGCCCTTTAAACACTTTTGTACTTGTTCTCAGGCTGTTTCCGCACACATGTTCAAAGATAGATGCATGATATCAAACGGTTGAAAAACATTTCCTCCGTGGCATCCCTATTGCTGAAGGGATAGGGAAGCTCCCCGCCCACCACAGGGCGGGGCGAGCCCCGTTGAACGATCGCCGGCCGGGTATACGGGCGTAGACGGGAAATAAACACAGCTTAGACTACCTTGGCTGCATACCCCTCCGCCCGGACGCGACAAATACTGTGAGAACCCTGGCAAACAGTGTATATATGACAGTGCTGCCGGGCGGTCTTCCAACCGTCCCGGCAGTCTGTCGCTGACATGCGTCGGCGGCTGTTTCGACAACGGAAGGCGACGAGAGGAAAGCCATGGTAAAGGCGATCGTAACGGGCGTGAGCAGCAAGATGGGCGGCAGGCTGGTGCAGTTCGTGTACGAAACGGAAGGTATCGAGCTCATCGGCGCTGTCGATTCGAAAGGCAGCTCCGCCATCGGGCGGGACGTCGGGGAATATCATCAAAAAGGTTTCTTCGGCGTGCCGATTGCCGAAGACCTTAGAGACTGCATCAAACACAGCTGCGTCGTCATCGATTTCACGGAAAAGGAATCTTCCCTGGCCCACCTCAAGATCGCCGCCGAGCACAAGACATCGATGGTCATGGGGACCATGGGGTTCATGCTCGACGAGATGGATCGAATCCGGGAGCTTGCAAGAAAGACGCGTTGCGTCCTCGTGCCGAACGTGAGCCCCGCCCTCTTCAGCGAGATGGGCGCCGGGGTGGAACTGATCTATCGCTCCTTCATCCGCGACACCTTCGCCCGTGAGGCCATCGCCGCCGCGAAGTGGATTGTGAAGCAGAAGAATGGGCTTTACGACATGCAGGACGTCCTCGGATTGAAGTAACTGGCAACTGGTAATTGGTAACTGGGGCAGATTTTTATTTACATTCCCCAATTACTTATTTACTCAATTACCAATTACTGCTTCCCGGAGGCCCACATGCCTGTATTGCCCAAAGAGCCCCTGATCTATGAGATCAACACCTGGGTCTGGCTCGCGGAACTGAGCCGAAGGCACAAGAGTCCCATCACGCTGGCGAATGTCCCTGCGGAGGAGTGGGAAACCATCGCCTCCTTCGGGTTCGAGGCCGTCTGGCTGATGGGTGTCTGGCAGCGCAGCCCGGCCGGTGCGAGACTCGCACGGGGAACGACCTCCCTGCTCGAGGAATACCGCAAGGCACTTCCCGACTTCACCCCTGACGACATACCCGGGTCGCCTTACTGCATCCGAGCGTACGCGGCGGATGAGCACCTTGGGGGGCCCGAGGGCCTCTACAAGGCCCGCACGGCCCTTGCCGATTGCGGGCTCGGCCTCATCCTTGATTTCGTGCCGAACCACGTCGCCCTGGACCACAACTGGATCCTCGAGCATCCCGAGTTCATCATTCAGGGGGATGTGACTGACCTGATCCGGTCTCCGCGGGAGTTCTTTCAATCAGGCGGACGTGTCTTTGCCTGCGGCCGCGACCCCAACTACCCCCCGTGGGAGGACGTGGCCCAGATCAATGCCTTTCACCCCGGCCTGAGGGAAGCCTCCGTCGGCGCCCTTCTGGGCATCGCGAGCCAGTGTGACGGCGTTCGCTGTGACATGTCGATCCTGCTCATCAACCGGATCTTCCGCAATACCTGGGGAAGCCGCGCCGGAAGAGAGCCGCAAAGCGAATACTGGGTGGAGGTCATCGAGGGTGTCCGAAGGCGCTACCCGGACTTTGCATTCATCGCCGAGGCCTACTGGGACCTCGAGTGGGAACTTCAACAGCAGGGATTCCACTACTGCTACGACAAGCGCCTCTACGACCGTCTCATCCATGAGTCAGCCGAAACGATCCGGCTTCACCTGTCAGGAGGAGACCCGGAGGTTCAACACAAGCTCGTCCGCTTCATCGAGAATCACGACGAGCAGAGAGCCGCCGCAATCTTTGATCCGGAGAAGGCCAGGGCTGCGGCGGTTGTGATCGCCACGCTTCCGGGTGCAAGATTGTTTCACAACGGCCAGTTCGAGGGCCGCAAGGTTTGGCTGCCAGTTCAGCTCGGGCGACAGCCGGAGGAATCGCCGGACCTCGAGCTCCGCGGATTCTACAGACTCCTGCTGGATTCCGTAAGGGATGCGCAGTTCCGGGAAGCCGCATGGGAGCTGTGCGAACTCTCCGGCTGGCCGGACAATGAAAGCTTCAGAAATCTCGTTGCGTGGAGATGGGCACGAAACGGCAGGCATCACCTGGTTGTCGTCAACCTCTCGGAAAGGCATTCCCAGGGACGCATTCGCATGCCTGGCCTGCAGCTTTCCGGGCGATCCTGGCGTCTTGTCGACCTTCTGTCAGGGGATGTGTTCGCTCGGGATGGGGACGAAATGACGGATCCGGGACTGTTCGTGGATCTGAAGCCCTGGGGGTACCACTTCCTTGAATTTAGCGCGCATGGCGCAAGGTGACAGGTGTCAGGTATCAGGTGACAGGTAAAAGATCAATCAATAGGATGTTCCTGCTACCTGCTACCTGCTACCTGCTACCTGCTACCTGCTACCTGCTACCTGTTACCTATTACCTGTTACCTGTTACCTATTACCTGTTACCTGTTACCATACTTCCCGCACCTTCACGCCGTTGCCGGAGAGGTACTCCTTCAGTTCGGTGATCGTGCAGGTTCCGTAGTGCACGATGGAGGCGATGAGGGCCGCGTCGGCCTTCGCCGTCGTCAGCACATCCAGCAGGTCTTCTTTTTTGCCGGCCCCGCCCGAGGCGATGACGGGGATCTTCACGTTCGTCGCGATCAGGCGGGTGAGTTCCAGTTCATACCCCTCCAGGGTCCCGTCGGCATCGATGGAATTCAGACAGATCTCCCCTGCCCCGAGGTTCTCGGCCTCCTTTGCCCACCACAGGGCGTCTATGCCCATGTACTTCCTGCCGCCCTGGATGACGATTTCGTAGCCCGAGGGGATCTTCTCGCTTTTCCCGACCTTCTTCACATCCATTCCCAGGACGACGCACTGGCAGCCGAAGGCAACGGCACCCTCGCTGATGATCCTGGGATTTTCCACGGCGCCGGAGTTGACACTGACTTTCTCGGCTCCGGCCAGGATCACCCTTCGCATGTCTTCGAGGGTCCGTATGCCCCCTCCCACCGAAAAGGGTATGAAGATCGTCTCGGCAACCCGTTTTACGACGTCGATCATGATGTCGCGCCCTTCGGACGAGGCGGTAATATCATAGAAAACGATCTCGTCGGCGCCCTGCTCGTAATAGTTGCGCGCCGCCTCCACGGGATCGCCGATGTCGATGTTGCCCTTGAACTTGACCCCCTTGGTCAGTTTCCCGTCCCTCACATCGAGGCAGGGGATGATCCGTTTACTGAGCATTGTCTCCATCCCAGCGGCTGAAGTTTTTTAGAATCCGGAGTCCGAAGCGGCCGCTTTTCTCGGGGTGAAACTGGACCGCCACGAGACTGCCTCTCGATACAGCGGAGGCGAACCGGATGCCGTACTCCGTCTCACCGAGGATGTCCGACCCGTTCGCGGGCGCCGGGTAGTACGAGTGCACAAAGTAGAACTCGGCGTTTCCGGGAATGCCGGCAAACAGCGGATGGCTTCCCCTGAATTGAACACGGTTCCACCCCATGTGCGGGATCTTCAGAAGATCGCCCTTCTCCTTCAGGCCCTCGGGAAACCTCTTGACGCCGCCGGGAATGATGCCGAGGCAGGCAGTCATGTCGTCCTCCTCGCTGGTATCGAAGATGACCTGCGTTCCCAGGCAGATCCCGAGAAGGGGTTTGCCCGACCGGGCGATTTCGCGGATACATCCATCCAGTCCCGATTCCCGGAGATTCCGCATCGCCTCCCCGGCGGCTCCCACCCCCGGGAAAATGACGCGCTCGGCCCGCCGGAGTTCATCGGCGCGGTCCGTGATGACACAGGGCACCTTCAGGTTCTGGAGGGCACGGGCAACACTCGTCAGGTTGCCTGCCCGATAATCGACGATGGCAATCATTCATCCCTCGAATTCGAATCGTTTGGACGTTGCACTATAGCGCAAGAAGCCGCGAAAATCAATGTTTGCGGGCATTTTCGGCCAAAAAAATCTTGACCGCACCGCATCCGGGGTATAAATAATGTTACAGGGATTCTCACACGGTCTCCTGTCTTTTCCGTTGATGGTTCAGTCTTTCGACGCCTGTCCGACGATTTCATCTCCTCCTGCACCGACATCCCTGCGGCGAACCCTTCTTGAGGCGTAACGATTCCGTATCCCCTGCCCAACCGCGAGACATCTGAAAGGAGGTCCGGCCATGTTGCAGAACCACGACTACAATCTCCTGGAAACGATCACCGTCATCGCCCGAAGCATTTACCGGTACGACACCTACATGAAAGACCTGGACAAGGTGAAGTGCGAGACCTGCCGGAAGATGTGGCAAGAGTTCCATCAACAACGCCAGAAGGAACTCGACATGCTGCTCAAGGAGTTGCGTGCCCACGTGGAAGGCGGCATGATGACCATCGAAAAGCCGTAGATCGGTGCATGACGGGATGCGTCATCTGAAGGACATAAAAGTGGCCTGACAGACGATCGTCACGTGCAGGACTCAGACAGGTTCATGCGTCTCCCAGTTCCCGGAGCCTGTCCACATCGCTCTTCCGGGCCACCAGGGTCCTGTTTCCCGCACGTACGACGACGAGGTCTTCGACCCCGATAAGGGTCACCGACTCATCGGACGTCTCGCAGAAAACGAGATTCCCCGATGAGTCGAGGGTCTTCAGATTTCCCCTGAAGGAGTTCCCCTGCTCGTCCCGGGGCAGGAGGGTCTGCATGGCCGGCCAGCCCCCCACGTCGGTCCAGGAAAACAGGGACGCCACGCAGCGCAGGGGTTTTGCCGTCTTTTCCATGACGCCGTAATCGATGGAGATGGGTTGTACTGCGGCAAAGGCCGCTTCGAGCGCCTTTTGCCAGCCCGGTGACCCGTCGTATGCGCCCAGCGGCGAAATCGCCTCATGGTGCTGCGGAAGCCACGTGCGAACCTCTTCGAGAATCGTTGCGGCCTTCCAGACGAACATCCCCGAGTTCCAGAGAAATCGCCCCGAATCGAAATACGCCCGGGCCGTCCCGGCATCGGGTTTTTCCCTGAATTGCTTTAACTCGTAATGCTCGATCCCGCCGTCATCGAGCACGGACGCGCCGGTTTCGAGATAGCCATAAGCGGTGGCCGGGTAAGCGGGCTTGATCCCGAATGTGTAGAGAACATCCCGCTCGGCAACCTGCCCCGCAGCCGAAATCAGGTTTCTCTGGAAGAGTTCCCTCGGCTCGATCAGGTGGTCCGCCGTGAGCGTAAGGATAATGCTGTCGCCGAAACGCTTGCGCACGAGGACGGCAGCCAGCGTCGCGGCGGCGGCCGTGTCGCGCCGGACCGGCTCGCCGATGACATGCCCTTCGGGCAGCTCCGGGAGCTGTTCCCGCGTGAGCGCAACGTGGTCGGCATTCGTCAGGACCAGGATACGCTCGGGGGGCAGCAGCCCCTTCAGCCTGTCGAAACTCATCTGCAGGAGGCTTCGCCCGCCGAAGAGGTCGATGAACTGCTTGGGCCTCTGCCGGGTGCTGAGCGGCCAGAACCTCGTCCCCATCCCCCCGGCCATGATGACGGCCACGAGCTTTCCCTGAAGATCTGCCATGCCTTCTCCCTGAAATTTATCTTTTTGAGAATGTCCCGCCCGGCGCCTATATCCTGCCGTAATCGTCCTCGAAGCGCTCGATATCGCTTTCGTCGAAGTAATCCCCCGTCTGGACCTCGACGATCACCAGCTCTGTCTTTCCCGTGTTCATAACGCGGTGAAGGGTGCTCCTGGGGATATCGACGGACTGCCCCTGCTGCAGAATGATTTCGTCCGTGTTCAATGTCAACAGGGCCTCGCCGGACACAATCAGCCAGTGCTCGTCCCGGTGCCGGTGCCTTTGAAGGCTGAGGCGCTTTCCGGGAAAGACGACGATTCGTTTCACCTTGTGCTCTGCATCCTCCAGGAGGACGTCGAAATATCCCCAGGGACGCTCGTCTCTCGGCTGCGGGTTCATGGTTGATTCATCCTTCCCGTGACATGCCCCGTCAACGTGGCCCGGGGCTGTGAGACCGTCCGAAGTTAGCATATTTGAGAAAGCAGCACCACTTTGTTTTTACTGGACATTCCCTCCCCCTTGCGGATATTGAACTCATTGCCCACAGGGCGGGGCGCCGCCCGGTCAAAGACAAGGAGGGGATGATGAAAATCTGTTTTGCCGCCCCCGAAAACGCCTGGGGAGGTGCTCTCGGCCTTCTCCGGGCAGCACTGCCCCGGCACGAATTTGTTGCCCTGGGGAATTTTTCACTGGAGAGCCTTCACGGCTATGACGTAGTGATCCCGACCATGTCTCGCGTCATGGAGGCGCTTCTCGCCACAGCCGATCGGCTGCGGCTGATCCAGCAGGTGGGCTCCGGGCTTGAAGGGGTCGACATCGAAGCGGCAAGGAGGCGGGGCATCCGGGTTGCCAACGTCCCCACGGACAGCTGCGGCAATGCCGATTCCGTGGCCGAGTTGGGGATTTACATGATGATCGGGCTTGCCCGCGACTTCCGGGGCATGGCGGCAAGTTTCACGAATCGCAGGATCGGTGAGCCGCGCGGCACGACACTGATGGGAAAAACCATCGGGATCGTGGGACTGGGGGGAATCGGTAAGGCCCTTGCAAAACGGCTTAGGTCTTCGATGTCCGGCTGATCGGGATCAAGCGGGGCGATCCGGAGGAGACAGCAGATCTGGGTCTCGATTGGGCAGGCAGACCGCAGGATCTCGAGCGACTCCTTAGCCTTTCGGACTTTGTCGTCCTGTGCCTGCCCCTCTCTGCGGAAAGTCGCAACCTGATGAACGAATAGACCTTCGCTTCCATGAAAAAAGGCAGCTTCCTCATCAATCTGTCGCGGGGCGGAATCGTGGATCGGGCCGCGCTGGAGAAGGCCCTCGCCGCGGGTCAAATCGCCGGTGCGGGGCTCGACGTGTACTGGGAGGAACCGGTCGATCCGGACGATCCGATCTTCCGGTACAATGTATTCACGACGCCGCACATCGGCGGCACAACGGATGTTTCCATCACCGGCATCGTGCACGTGGTGGCCGACAACATCCGGCGGGTGGAGAAAAACAAAGAGCCCCTTTACGCGAAATAGAAAAGCGCCGTCGGATGGGCCGGACCGCATACCCGGGGAGCCCGATCGGCTCTCGATTCACCCGCTGCCTCCTGCTACCCGGGCAGGTTTTTCTCCGCGAAGGCCCAGTTCACGAGTTTGTCGAGGGAGGCCTCCACGAAATCCTTCCGGCGGTTCTGGTAATCCAGGTAGTACGCGTGCTCCCAGACGTCGATCGTCAGCAGGGGTTTGAGGCCCTGCGTGATCGGGTTTTCCGCATTCGGTGTCTTCACCACCTTCAGGGACTTGCCGTCCGTCGCAAGCCACGCCCAGCCGCTGCCGAACTGTCCCAGGGCCGCGCCGACGAGTTCCTTCCGGAAGTTTTCGTAGCCCCCGAAATCCTTTTCGATCCGCCTGCCGATCTCACCTGCCGGCTTTCCGCCGCCTCCGGGCTTCATGCCGTTCCAGTAAAAGGTGTGATTCCAGACCTGTGCGGCGTTGTTGAAAACGGCCGCCTGACCGGGGGCCCCAGCCGAAGCCTTGACGACTTCCTCGAGGCTCATCTTCTCGTAGGGTGTGTTCTTCACGAGGCCGTTCAGGTTGTCGACGTACGCCCGATGATGCTTCCCGTAGTGGAAACTGATCGTACGGGCCGAGATGACCGGCGCCAGGGCGTTTTCCGCGTACGGAAGGGGTGGCAGTTTGAAAGGGCCTTGTGTCTGCGCTGAAACGACCGTCGGGAACCCTGCAGAGGAAAAAGCCAGTGCAGCTGTTCCCATCAGGGATGCCCTAACGAATTCACGCCTCGTGAGTCCATTCGCAATGATCCATTCGTCCATGATGGTCCTCCTTCTGTGCGTTGAAACGGTGCGTCTCTAATCTCAGTGCGGTTCACACTATTCATGATAACAAAAAAGACCGGAGAAGAACAACAGTAGATCCCTGTGATCCCCTTGTCGCCGGCATCGAAAAACTCCCGAAAAGGGTTTGATCCTTCCGGCAAGTTCCGATATAGTCACCCGGGGCCACGTTCTTGGCCTTTGCCTGAGGATGAACATCCCATGGGTCACACTCGCATCGAACAGCTCCGCACATCGCTTGCAAGGTTCATGGGGCTCACCGGATTTTTCTTCCAGAGAAAAGTCCTGCGCCGGGACATCCCGCTTCTTGCGAGTTTCAAGCTCACCTACCGCTGCAACCTGCGATGCGCCCCATGCCCCTACCACAGGCGGGAAGACGCCCTCGGGGCGCACATCCTCTGGGAATCCGCCACGGCGGCCCTCGACACGCTCCATCACGCCGGCTGCCGGATCGTCGTCTTCGAGGGGGGCGAGCCCCTGTTGTGGAGCGACGGCACCCGGACATTCAGGGACCTGGCCCTCTACGCCAGGGACCGTTTCCTCTGCACGGCCGCAACCACGAACGGTACCCTACCCCTGGATGTGCCCGTCGACGTGCTGTGGGTGAGCCTTGACGGGACGAAGAAAACCCACGATCGGCTGCGGAGCGGCTCCTTCGACAGGGTCTGGAGCAATCTCGAAAAAGCCTCCCACGGCAAGCTGCTCGTCCATTTCACGATGAACCGGGAAAACTGGCGGGATCTGGGTGCGCTTCTCAATGAGTTGAAGCAGAGGCCGGCTGTGCGCGGCATGACGGTGCAGCTCTTCTATCCCTACGGCCAGGGCGAAGAGAACCTCGCTCTCGAGCCTGCCGAACGGCGCGAGGCCATCGGCAGCGCGATCGCGCTCAAGGATCGGGGCTACCCGATCATCAATTCGAGGCAATCACTGGAGAAAATGATTTCAAACGGGTGGAATTGCCATGACGGGCTCCTGGTAAATGTGGACCCGGACGGATCGATCACCGGCGGTTGCTATGTCCGAAGCCGTGGAGAGATCCGCTGCAGCGAATGCGGCTTTACTCCCGTGGCCGAGCTCTCGGGCGCTTTCGATTTCGCCCCCGGCTCCATCCTGGCCGGCTGGAAGGCCTTCGTCAGCCCCTAAAGAAGGGTTTCGGGTTTCGGGTATCGGGCTTCGGGCAAAAAAAGGGGGAGATTTGTCTTATCCATCAACCCTCGTCCCTACCCCCTCGTCCCTGGTCCCTTCTTCCACCGGTCACTGGTCACTAGCCACTGGTCACTGTTTCGGTGCTTCCAGCTCCATCCTCAACGCCAGCATTTCGCTCAGATCCTTCAAGGTCACAATGCCGACGAGGCGCCCCTTTTCGACGACCATGAGGCGGCTGCTTCCTGTGCGGTTCATGCTGTCGAGCGCTGCCATGGCCTCCGAGTCCGGAGAGATGGCGGCGGCCTCTTCACAGCCCGCGGCAATTTCCGCAACGTGCCGTTGAGCCCACTCTTCCCTGGGAATGTTCTTGAGTTTCTTCACCGTGACACATCCGAAGAGTTCCCCGTCTTTCACGACGGGATAGATCCGGTGATGGGTACGGTAGAGGTACTCATCCACAAACCGCTGCAGGCTGATGTCGGGCGGCACGGTCACGGGATCGGGGGTCATGAAGCGGCCCACCGTAAGACCGGCCAAAAGATCGCGGGTGACCATCTGCTGGTACGAGGACTTGGCGGCCCCTCGAAGGAACAGGCCGATCATGGACTGCCAGAGTCCCCCGATGAAATTCCCCTGGATAATCTCCCAGAGGCCCCAGGCGATAAAGAGAACCCCGAAGGCCGATCCGACACGGGAGGAGACCATCGTCGCCCAGGGAAGATTCTTCTTCCTGCTCCAGAGGATGGAGCGAAGCACCCTGCCGCCGTCGAGCGGAAAGGCCGGCAGGAGATTGAACAGGGCCAGGATAAAATTCACCCAGACGAGGTAGAAAAGAACGCCGTTGACAGCCGGGGGCCAGCCTGAAGCCTCCCCGATCTGCAGGATGCCGTAAAAGACGGCGGCAATGAGCACACTGGAAACGGGTCCGACGATGGCCGTGAAGAACTCGGCCCTGGCGCTGGGCGGCTCTTCGCTCATCTCGGCCACGCCGCCGAAGATGAAAAGGGTGATCCCCTTCATGGTGATTCCGAAGCGCCGGGCCACCAGCGAGTGGCTGAGTTCATGGAAGATGATGGAAAGGAAGAGGCCCAAAGCCCCCGCCACGCCCATTGCCCAGTAATTCGACGCCGGCATGTCCTCGAAATAGGCAGGGAAAACCCCTTCAGCCAGGGACCATGTAATCAGGATCGCCAGGATGATCCAGCTCGAGTCGATCTTGACCTCGAAGCCCAGCAGTTTGAACAAGGTGATCCTGTTGCCGAACATAATCCCTCTTCGTCGTCCTATTCGCTTTGTCCGTTCGATACTCAGCGTATGCCACGGTGGCAAGTGACAGCAAAGGCTCAAGCAACAAGCATCAAGCAACAAGGTAAGAGAAAATCTTCTTCAAAAAGCATCCTTGATGCTTGGTCCTTGCGCCTTGTTGCTTCCTTGAGAATCCTTGCTGCTTGAACCTTGCTGCTTGCAGCTCCATCCTTTGCTCCTGTCATCTCCCATACGTCTTCGTCATCTCGAAAAGCCATTGCTCGAGGCGCCGATCGATCTGCCCCGGCGTGAGGCGCCAGCGCCAGTAGCTCCCCGTTCCTGCCGGCACGTTCATCCTGGCCTTCTCGCCCATGCCAAGCAGGTCCTGCATGGGGATGATGGCTGTCCCTGCGACGGACATCAGGGCGAGGCGAATGAATGCCTCGTGGACCCGCTCTGATCGGACGGGGCCTCCCAGGTAGGCAAACAACCGGTCTTTCTCTTTCTCTTTTGCCTCCCGGTCGAACCAGCCCCTGACGGTGTTGTTGTCATGTGTGCCCGTGTAGACGAAATCCCGCTCGATGTGATTGTGGGGGGCATGATGATCGGAGTCGAAGGCAAAAAGAAGGACCCGCATGCCGGGCAACCCGAAGCCGTCGAGGACGGCACGGACTTCAGGCGTGATGTACCCCAGATCCTCCGCGACCAGGGACCCCTGCGGGACTTTACGCAGCAATGTCCGGAAAAAATCATGGGCAGGGGCGGGCACCCATTTCCCCCTCACGGCCGTCCTGCATTTTGCGGGAACCTCCCAGTAGGACACGAGCCCCCTGCAGTGATCGATGCGCACGAGGTCGAAGAGCTTCAGGTTGTGGCGGACCCTCGAGACCCACCAGGCATAACGGCTCTTCCGGAGCGCATCCCAGTCGTAAACGGGATTCCCCCAGAGTTGCCCCGTCCGGCTGAAGTAATCGGGCGGCACGCCGGAGACAAAGGCAGGCTTGCCCGCTTCATTCAGTTTGAATAGGGAGGGGTTCCCCCACACATCGGCGCTGTCGTGATGGACATAGTAGGGCAGATCTCCCATGACAGAGACCCCGAGACCGTTGCAGTAATCCTTGAGGGTCCGCCACTGGCGGAAGAAGAGATACTGGCAAAACTTCTCCTCTGCGATCAGCGGGGCGATTGTCTCCACTCGCGGTCCGAGGGCCCTGATCCGCCGGTCGTGAAACTCCTGCGGCCAGCGCGTCCAGGCCTTGCCCCCAAAGAGGGTCCTGAGGGCGCTGAAGAGCGAATATTCTTCCAGCCAATGCCGTTCATTTCGGCAGAAGGCCTCGTAATCGTATCGGAGACTCCCTCCGCAGGCCGAAAACCGCAGCCATGCCTCGCCCAGGACTCGTTCCTTGAAGGCGGCTGCGCGCCGATAATCGACGTTGCCATGGGGAAAGCGAGGCGCCCCGGACAGGTCGCTCTTGCCTAAAAAACCCTCTTCGACGAGTCTCTCGGGACTGATGAGCAGAGGGTTCCCCGCAAAAGCCGAAGAGCTGCCGTAGGGGGAATTCCCCATGAGCGTGTCCGTCGGGACCAGGGGCAGGATCTGCCAGAGACACTGCCCGGCGCGGTGAAGGAAATCGGCAAACCGGTAGGCCTCGGGCCCCAGATCTCCGATACCGAACCGAGACGGCAGGGAGGTCACATGCAGGAGGATTCCGCTTCTTCTTGCCATCTTCATTACCTAATGCATCTCTTCATGGTTTTTCTCTATACCGGCCATATGAGCAAGTTTCGTGGCATCGGCTACCGCATCCCCTTCCATCGTGTTGTCGAAATACAGGTAAACGGTTTTGTCCTCTTTCATCCAGCGGCGGATCTTCTCTGCCCACACGTCGAGCGTCTTTGCGGAATAGGCGCCCCGATAAGGGCTTTTCAGGGGGCCATGCAACCGGATATAGACGAAGCCGGCCGTAACCATATCGGGGGATAGCGTCCCGGCAAAATCATAGATGCAGAAAGCCATCCCGTGCTTCATCAAAATATCACAGGTCTCCCGGCGAAACCAGTCGGGATCGCGAAACTCGAAGGCATAGCGAAAATCATTGTTCAACACTTTACAGAATGCATCCAACCGTTCGCCGTTGAAGGGAAAACGAGAAGGAAGCTGAAAGAGAACAGGGCCGAGTTTCGGGCCCAGGAAACGGATGCGCTCCAGAAAAGGTGCAACCGTTCCCTCCGGATCATCGAGTCGCTTGATGTGGGTGACGAATCGGCTTGCCTTGACGGCAAAGACAAAACCCGGAGGGGTGATATCGCGCCAGCGGGACAAGGTGCTCTCAAGGGGAAGGCGATAGAAGGTGCTGTTGACCTCGAGGCTTTTGAACCGGGTGCTGTAATAGGGCAGGTATTCGCGGGCAGGCAGCTTGGCGGGATAAAAGCAGCCCCTCCAGTCGGAATAGTAGAATCCCGAGGTCCCGATAAAAAGAGAGGGCCTGTTTTCTGCGGTCACCCCTTCGATTCCCCGCATGGTCCCCATGTTACACAGTCCTGAACTAGAGCGATGAGAAGCTTAGAAGCTATGAAGTTGAGAAGCTTGGATCATCTTGCAGCCGATGTTTGCCGGAGACTTTTCCGAACTTCTCAACTTCCCAGCTTCTCAACTTCCCAAACACTCATCCCGAGAGCAGATCGGCGCAGAGTACGGTAACGGCCTGGCCGCCGATCAGGACACGGTCATCCTTCAGGCCGACGCGAAGGATGCCCCCTCGCGATGATGCCTGGTATGCCCTGAGCGTCTTCTTGCCCAATTTTCCGCCCCAGTAAGGCCCGAGGCAACAGTGGGCCGATCCCGTCACCGGGTCCTCGTCCACCCCCACGGCAGGGGCAAAAAAGCGCGAGACGAAATCATAGTCGGCCGACCGGCTTCGGCTCGTCACGATGACACCTCTCATGTCGACCTTTTTCAGTCGGGTCATGTCGGGGTTGAGTGCGCGCACGGTCTCCTCGCGGTCTACCTCGACGAGACAATCAAAACGGTTTCGTCCCGTGTACAGGGCCGTCACACCGAGTGCCTCGATCAACTCAGCCGGCACATCGGAAGGCTTTTCCGTTTCGGCTGGAAAGTCCATCTCGATCCAGTCTCCCTGTTTCACCGCAGAAAGGATGCCGCTGCGGGTGTGGAACAGGGCCTTTTGCCCCGCCGCCAGCTCGCCCGATTCCCAGAGGACGTGCGCGCTCGCCAGGGTGGCATGGCCGCAAAGATCGACCTCGACGGCGGGGGTGAACCAGCGCAGTTCGTAGCTCCCGTCGGAACGTTTTTCCAGAAAGGCCGTTTCCGACAGGTTCATCTCCCGGGCCACGTCCTGTCTCCAGCCGTCATCGCGGGGCTCTTTCAAGATACAAACGGCGGCGGGATTGCCCTTGAATGCGCGGTCCGTAAATGCGTCCACAACCCGGATTTTCTGTTTCACCGGGCTCACCTCCGCTTTCGCTTGCCGCGGTTTGGCGGCCTGCAGTTTACTTGGCAGGTTCGGGCTTCAAGAGGACCTGCTTGATGTTGTTTCCCTCATTGGCTTCTGCGACCTGCTCCGTGATGTCCATCCAGACCCGGACCGCCGTGGGCTCCTGGATCTTGATGGGGCTCACGTACGTGATCGTCCCGCCGGGGTTTTTCAGGGCCCGGTTCGGGTCCGCGGCCCAGAGGGTCGCATAGTCCACGAACTGCACGCCGATCATGATCACAAAACAGGCTGCAAACGATTCCGTGGACTTCCAGGCACTGTCGGGCATGGGCCCCGGGCCCGCATTGCGGATCTCCACAACGATATTCCCCGAGGGATTCAGGGTTATCTTGTCGAGGACCAGGTCCGGCTTCGGGGCGGTTTCCTGCGCTGAGGCCGGCGCTGCCGCGCAAAGAAGGACCCCGATGGTGATCACCGTAATGACGAACCGATTCATGCGTCGCATGGTTTCCTCCGTTATTCCATCTCTGTTTCTTTGCAACACCACAGCCCGTCACATGAGGTAGCTGTGCAGGCTGTCCAGGTAGTTCACCCCCAGGTAGGTGAAGAGCACCGACACAAACCCCGCTATGGCCATGATCGCGATGCGCTTCCCCCTCCAGCCCCGCACGAGGCGGGCGTGGAGCAGGGCGGCATAGATCAGCCACGTGACGAGCGACCAGGTCTCCTTCGGGTCCCAGCTCCAGTAGGACCCCCAGGCGAAGTTGGCCCAGACCGAGCCCGTGATGATGCCGAGGGAGAGAAAGATGAACCCCATGATCGTGCTGTGGTAGATGAGGTCCTCGATGGACCCCTCGTCGGGGGAAAATCCCCCGCGGCCTTTCGAGGGGTTCCCGGTGCCTGCAACGAAACGCCGGGCGAAAAAAAGGACCCCGAGCCCGAAGGCGATCGTGAAGGCCCCGTATCCCATGAAGCACGTCAAGACGTGGCTGGTGAGCCAGTTGCTCTGCAGGGCCGGGATGAGCGGCTGGATGCGCGTTGCCTCGTCCGGGGAAAGCGAGGCGTAGGCCATGGACAGAAAGGCGACGGGCATGACGAAGGGCCCCAGGAACCGGTTCCGGATGCGCCACTCCATGACGAGGTACAGAAGCATGATCGCCCAGGAAAAGAAGATCATCGACTCGTAGAAGTTGGCAAGGGGCGCGTGCCCGATGCCGAGCCGGTAGGACTCCCACCAGCGCACGGCGATGCCTGCCGTATGCAAGGCAAGACCGGCCAGGGCCGTCCCCGTGGCAAGCTTTCCCCAGTATTCGTCGTCCCTCAGCAGGCGGATCAGGTAAAAGGCCATCGCAACGAGATAGATCACCGTTGCCCAGCCGAGCATTTTCGTGTTCATCAAGTTGTACCCTTGTAGGATCCGATGATCCGTTCGATCTCCCGGTCAAGCTTCACGGGGTCCCGGTTGCAGCGCCCGGCGATGCAGACGCGCGTCTTGCCGTGCTTTCGGTCCAGGCGGACAAAGACCTGCCGGTGCGATGAGAAAAAGGTCAGCAGAAATCCCGCCACCAGCAGGAAAGCGCCCGCCCCGACGACGGGGACCCCGGGGTCCCGGGTGACCTTGAGCCCGGTGTAGAAGGACGTCTCGATCCCTTCCAGCGCGAACCGGTAAGGACTGTAGAGGCCGGCGTTGAACTGGGGGATTTGTTTCGTGATCCCCGGGTTCTGTTCCTCGATTGCGTCGATGAACCTGAACACCCAGAAGGAAAGGGCCTTGTCGCCGGCCGTGATGCCGACCTTGACCGCGGGTCCCATCCGCATCAGATTGCCCTCGATGCGCAGGATCTCCACCTGCGCCCTCCCCTCGTCGATGGCAAAGCGTTCGCCCTGGCGCGCCCGCTTGACGGCCTGCTCGCCCTTTTTCGTGATCTTGAGAACGGCCTCACCGGGAACGGAGCCGTAGCTGGACTGGTAAAAGCGGATTCCCTCGAACTCGAGCGGGTGGTTGACCATGAGCACGCCCTTCGCCCGAATCTCCCCGCCCTTCAGGAAGGACAAATCGGACCGGTAGAGCTTGGGCATGCCGCTGTCGTAGAATTCGACGTCGAAGTCGTCGCACTTCACGTCGAAGCCGAGTTCCATGACCCCCTTGCCGCCCCGCAACTCGATGCGGTCGGCCGAGCCGCCTTCGGGGATGTTCACATACCCGTCAAAACCGAGAAGAGACCCGATGACGGCGCCGAGGATAATGACCAGAACGCCGGCGTGGATCACGTAGACCCCGAAATAGGACCAGGCGCCCTTGTGGGCCGACAACCAGGTTGCCTGATCGGACCCTTTACGCTCCACACTGCCGAGTGCCTTTTGCAGGACCTTCTCCATCCTGGCCGCCTCGTCCTCGACGGTGCCCTCGGCCGCAAGCACCTGCCCGGGGGGCAGTTCCTCGTAAAGACCGGGGCGGTCCGGCTCGGGCTGCCTCCGGTAGAGTCGAAGGGAAGCAGGCAGGCGGTTCAGGGAGCAGACGACGAGGTTGACCGTGAGCAGCGCCATCAGCAGGAGAAACCACGGCGAACGGTAGAGGTCATTGAGCTGCAGAACCTTGAGAACTCCCGCCAGAGCGGGCGGGAGTTTCTGAACGGCCTCCCCCGCCGCATCCTGCTGCGGGATCACGGTCCCCAGGATGGCTGCGAGGGCTATAAGGATCAGAAGAAAAAGTGTCAGTCTGACCGATGAGAAGAACGACCAGACCGGGTTTTTCGAGGTTTTTTTCTCTTCTTGCAAAAAGTTTTCTCCGCGTTTTTAGTATCTACAACCTTGCGGGGGGAGGCTCTTGCTACTCCTCTCACCCTCTTACCCTCTTACCCTCTCACCTTCTTACCTTCTTACCTTCTAGGCTGTCTGAGGCGTCTTTCCGTCCATGAGGGCCATGAGTTCCGTCCCCTCGATCTTCTCCTTCTGCAGCAGGAGCGCCGCCCCCTTTTCGAGGACGTCTCGTTTGCCCGAGAGAACCGACTTCGCCTTGGCGTATTCCCCGTCGATGATCGTCCGGATCTCCCGGTCGATGAGCTCCGCCGTGGCCTCGCTGTAGTCCCCGCCTTCCGGGGCGCCCATCTCCATGAAGAGAGCCCGTTTTTCCCGGGCGAAATAGACCTGCCCGACTTGGCTGCTCATGCCGTACTCCTTGACCATGCTCCGGGCCATGTCCGTGGCCCGGGCCAGATCGTTGTGCGCCCCCGTCGAGACATCCCCGAAGACGATCTCTTCAGATGCCCGTCCGCCGAGAAGCGACGCGATCCGGTTGAGAATCTCCGTCTTTCTCAGGAGGAAGCGGTCCTCCGTGGGGACCTGCATGGTGTAGCCCAGGGCCGCGATCCCCCGCGGGATGATGGAAATCTTCTGGACGGGGTCCGTGCCAGGCAGCGAGAGGGCTACCAGCGCGTGGCCCACCTCGTGGTAGGCCACGATCTCGCGCTCCTGCGGGTTGATGAGGCGGTTTTTCTTCTCGAGCCCGGCCACGACACGCTCGATGGACTCGACGAATTCCGTCATTCCCACTTCTTTCTTGTCGTGCCGCACGGCCAGAAGCGCAGCCTCGTTGACGAGATTTGCAAGGTCGGCGCCGACCATTCCCGGCGTCATGGCGGCTAGTTTTTCCAGATCCACGTCCGGACCAAGCTTTACCGTATTGATATGAACTCTGAGAATCTCTTCACGGCCCTTCTTGTCCGGGCGATCGACGAGCACATGCCGATCAAATCGCCCCGGCCGCAGGAGCGCAGGGTCGAGGATCTCGGGCCGGTTCGTGGCGGCCATGAGGATAACCCCCACCTTGGGATCAAACCCGTCCATCTCTTTCAGAAGCTGGTTCAGCGTCTGCTCGCGCTCGTCGTTCCCCCCGCCGGGAAAGTTCCCGAAGCCCCTTGCTTTCCCGAGGGCATCGAGCTCGTCGATGAAGATGATGCAGGGGGCCTTCTGCTTGGCCTGCTCGAAGAGATCGCGCACGCGGGCTGCACCGAGGCCGACAAACATCTCGACAAATTCGGAGCCGCTGAGACTGAAGAAAGGCACACCGCTCTCACCCGCCACGGCTTTGGCAAGCAGTGTTTTCCCAGTCCCCGGGGGTCCTACCAACAGGATGCCTTTGGGGATCCTGCCGCCGATCTCCGTGAACCTACCCGGGTTCTTCAGGAACTCGATCTCCTCCATCAACTCCTGTTTCGCCTCGTCGACGCCGGCCACGTCCTTGAAGGTGATCTTGATCTCGTTTTCCATGTAGATCTTGGCCTTGCTCTTGCCCAGCGTCATGAACCCGGCCTGCTGCCCTCCCATTCTCTTCATGAGGAGGTACCAGATGCCGAAAAAGATGATGATCGGGAAGACCCATGAGAAGAGATCCCGCAGGAAGGTGCTCTCCACCTCCCCCTTGAAGGTCACCTGGTACTTGTCCAGAAGTTCCGAAAGGTCGCCATCGACCCGGATGGTCCGGAAGGGCTGTGGCTCGCCGGGTTTGCCCTCCACCTTCATCTTCCCCTCAATGCGGTTGGCCGTTATGGCTACCTCGGAGACTTTCCCCTCCTTGAGGAGTTTGAGAAACTGGCTATAGGGGATTACCTGGGAGCTCATCATGGAGGCGAGGTAGCTCTGGATGAGCAGAACGGCCCACACCGCCAGAAGAATGTAAAACAGGGAAAATTTGTGTTCCTTCTTCATCGTCGTCGCTGTGCTCCTGTCACCTGTCGGCCGTTTTCTGTCCCATGGATCGAATCTCCATTCTTCGTTCGAAATGCGAATGGGCTTCCCACATCAAGCTACGGAGTATCCAGCAAGATTGTCATGCCCGTGGAAACGGGCATCCAGAAATACTCGCTGGATTTCCGCTTTCGCGGGAATGACTTAATCGAAACGCGCTTCGGGATCTGAATCCGTAACGGATAAAATATCAATTTGCGGCTGCCCTGTAAATCGACATTTTGCGATCATACAAATAAACCCGGCACGATTGCGCCGGGCATCCCGATTTTTCACTTCCCTCACTTCTTTACTTCCTACACTTCTTCCACTTCTTCCACTTCTTCCACTTTTTCCACTTCTTGCACTTCTCTCACTTTTCCCACTTCATCACGGCAGTTTTGCCTGATACTCCTCCAGCAGCGCGTTAATTTTTTTCTCCAGTTCGACAAAGGCATCCTTCATTTTCTTTGCTTCCTCCGTCAGGCGCATGCCCTGGCGGTTGTCCGTCAACTCCACGAGGGGCATTCCCAGGCGGTCCTCGGAAGCCCTCAGGCGGCCCCAGGCTGCCCGGTAGGACATCTTAAGTTTTTTCGCCGCCGCACTCAGGCTCTGGCACTCTTCGACGGCCTCCAGCAGTTCAAACCGACCGGGCCCGAAGATCACGCGGCCATCTTTTTCCAGCCACAGTTTATGCTTGATATTCATTTCCTCTCCTTTTAGTCGGCTTGAACCGAGATACGAAGCTGCGAACTTGCGACCTATTCTGCACGAACAGGCACACCTATGTCAAACATGGCATAACTTATTGATATAATTGCACTTTTCGTTGAATAACCATTGACTTCACTTCGGATATACGATTATAGTCCTTTTCAAACGCAGACCTCAAGCTGCGTGGCGCTCGATAGACAAAGGCATCAAGTGCCATGTGACCCGGACAACGAACAACTGCGTCTGCATGAACCGGAAGATAATAAGAGAAAGGCAGCTTGAAAGGAGGTGTGCCCGGTTTAGTCTCATTGATGTGTCAAGCCGTTAACACGAGGCAATCCAATGGAGGTTGGACATGGAAGAAAAGAAACTGCCTGAAGTCCTCAAGAAGGAAACGACCCGTCGTGACTTCCTGAAAGGAACCGCTACGGCGGCGGGAAGCGCGATTGCGATCACCGCCGTCGGCGGCATCGCCCCCAGGAAGGCCGAGGCGCAGTACTCGGTCCAGACCGCGCCCGGGACCAAGCCCTTTGCGCAGAAGTTCCTCTACGCCGCACGCCATAACTGCACGGGCTGCCGCAGCTGTGAGCTGGCCTGCTCGCTGTTCCACACCGGAAACGTCCGGCCCGACATGGCCCGTATCTGGGTCGAGAAGTACAAAGACATCGTCGACGTGCCGGTCATCTGCTGGCAGTGCGACGACGCCCCCTGCATCGCGGCGTGCCCCACGACACCGAAGGCGATCACCCGGGACGCCAAAAGCAACGGCATCATTCTAAACGAGAAGGTCTGCCTGGGCGCCAAGTGCATGAAGTGCGCCGAGGCATGCCCGGCCCAGTACGTCCGCGGCAACCCCGACACGGGCCAGCCCCTGATCTGCGACCTCTGCGGCGGCGACCCCCAATGCGTCAAGGCCTGCCACGCCCAGTCCGGCAATCCCCAGGGACCCTGTCTCATGAGCCGGCCCGTAGGCATCGGCATGAACATGTCCTTCCGTAACGTGACGCCGGAAGAGGCGGGCAAGGACCTTGCGAACCTCTTGTTCTATCCCAACGTCGAGGGCAAGAGGGTCGTGCCCGTGAAGACCAGGAAGGGGAGGTGATCACCATGGCAACACCCAAAGGCGGAAATTTCGGAAAAGTACTGGAGATCGACCTCAGCAAGCTCACCTACAAGGCGCGGCCGGTTTCCGATGAGATCCTTCAACAATACATCGGCGCCAGAGGCCTCGGGGCTTACTACGCCGTGACGGAGTACAAGGCGGGCAAGAACCCGCTGGACGAGGATGCCTTCGTCTTCGTGGGGCCGGGGCCACTGGCCGGGACCATGTGCGTCTCCCCGAGGACCAGTATCGTCAACAAGAACCCCTACACGGGCCTTCTGAATCATGGCGAGTGCGGCGCCCACCTGGCGAGTGAAATCAAGTGGGCCGGCTGGGACGGCATCTACATCAAGGGCCGGGCGAAGAAACCCGTCTGGTTCTCCGTGGTCAA